>Ga0137382_10000849_pt1 | contig 12891 bp, 14 predicted proteins | sample SagtaG_15_FD_104816 | JGI IMG/M metagenome (GOLD analysis project Ga0137382, IMG submission 104816) | Vadose zone soil microbial communities from Sagehorn Ranch, Mendocino, California, USA - Sage2_R_20_16 metaG | ecosystem: Environmental > Terrestrial > Soil > Vadose zone | place: USA... | reverse complement strand
TAGAAAGGAGTGGCCAGGGGCAGAATCGAACTGCCGACACGCGGATTTTCAGTCCGCTGCTCTACCAACTGAGCTACCTGGCCAAAGGCAACAAACGTCACCAGCGACAACGACTTCCGCAAGCGGAGGCGGGCTACTTCTCCGTCGGATTGCGCAGGGACCCAGCCTCGCGCGAGCGCCCCAACGCACGCTCCACGAAGTCCAGTCGCTCCTCGATCTCCTCCACCCGCACGTCGCGTGGCTCCACCTCGGCGAGCCACGCGCGAATCGCGTCGAGCTCCTCTTGCGACAGCTGGCCCGGACCCGATCTGGACGGCAGCCGCTTCAAGTACCCGACCGCCAGGGTAACGGCCGCGATCACAGTGACCGCGGCCCCGGTGAAGGAGAGCAACATCGCGATGAACGTGCCCAACCCCATGGCGGACCTCCCGGTCATCACCGCTGGCTCGGACGCCTCCGCACCTACGAGCCGCTCCGCGTAGCAGTGTCGTCGATCGCGTAACCGGAGGTCAAGGGGAGCCTAGCGCAGCTTCAGCGAGTACAAGCCGACGGGACCGTCGCGGTCCGACCGAACCACGACCCGCCGCCCGTCCGGCGATCAGTTCGGGTAGCCGTCAAGAGGCCGGCTGCCTGGACGCCTCGCCGCTCCGCGGGATACTTTCCCGCCCATGCCGCACCCCAAGTTTCCCAACCTCACCGTGCTCGATCACCCCCTGATCCAGCACAAGCTCTCCATCCTGCGCGACAAGAACACCACGACCAAGGACTTCAAGCAGCTGGTGAACGAGATCGCCATGCTGATGGCGTACGAAGTGACCAAAGACTTGCCGCTCGAGACCGCCGAGGTGGAGACGCCGCTCGAGCGGATGCGGGGGGTGCGGGTGGCGGGCAAGAAGCTCGCCCTGGTGCCGATCCTGCGCGCCGGGCTCGGCATGGTCGAGGGGATCGCGCAGCTCATCCCGTCGGCGCGGGTCGGTCACATCGGGATCTATCGCGAGCACGACACGCTCGAGCCGGTCGACTACTACTTCAAGATCCCGTCCGGCGAAGACGCGCGCGATTTCTTCGTCCTCGATCCCATGCTCGCCACCGGCGGCTCGGCCGTGGATGCGGTGAGCGCCTTGAAGCACGCCGGCGCCCAGCGCATCCGGTTCCTGTGTCTCGTGGCCGCGCCGGAGGGCGTGCGGCGCATGCTCGAGAACCACCCCGACGTCCCCGTCTTCGCGGCCGCGCTCGACCGCGAGCTCAACGACCACGGCTACATCCTGCCCGGGCTGGGAGACGCCGGCGACCGGTTGTTCGGAACCCGGTAACGCGCATCCCCCAGCCATTGACATTTTACGTCACATTATTCAAATATGACGTAATTAGTCACATCAGGAAAATGTGACATAAAATGTCAAAGCTCTACGTCGCCCTCATCGCCGACGCCGTCGCGTCGCGTGCGCTCGCGCCGGCCGCGCGCGCCCGCCTCCAGGCCAACGTGCGCGCGGCCATGAAGGATCTGAACCGGCGCTACGCCCGCGTCCTCGCGGCCCGCTTCGCCGTTACCCTCGGCGACGAGCTGCAGTGTCTGCTCCCGAGCACCCGGCCCGTCTGGGACATCGTTCACGAGGTGCGGGCCCGCCTCGCGGCGGTCGACTGGATCGTGGCCTGCGGTCGCGGAACCATCACGACCCCGCTCGCGGCCACCGCCCCGGAGATCGACGGCCCGTGCTTTCACGAGGCCCGTGCCGCCATGCAACGCGCCAAGCGGGTGCGCCAGGTGTTGGCCTTCGGCGGGTTTGGCTCCGCTCTCGAGCCGCTCGCGAGCTACTATTCGGCCTTGTACTGGAGCTGGACGCCCCGCCAGCGCCGCACGGCCACGCTGTTACGTCTAGGCGACGCCGCGACCGCGGCGACCACGCTGGACGTGGACCGCAGCGCAATCTCGCATTATGCGCGGCGCATGGCCTGGCCCCTCGTGGCGGCCGGGGATAAGATGTTCAGGGCCCTCCTGGAGACAGACGCCGCGTGAATCCGCTGTTCGTCGTCCCGCTCCTCGCTTACACCCTCGCCGCTACGCTCTGGCCCCACCAGGTAGACGGCCGCCGTCGCGCCCGCGCCTTGCTCGTAGGGGAAGCGTTGTTCGTGATTGCGGCCCTGGTCGCGGGCACGCTCCTCGCCCCCCTCGCGCGGCCGAGCCTCGCCGGACTGTGGTGGGGCCGCGTCGGTTTGTTGGCGACGGCCTACCTGTACGTCGCGGGACGCGGTATCGTGCTGGTCCGGAGCGTCCTCGAGCTGCCGACCCTGCAAATGCGCCGCGACGAGGATCGCACCGCGGGCGCGATCGACGTCGCCCGCGGCCGGACAGTCGGGTCGCTCGAGCGGGCCCTCGCCCTGACCCTGGTGCTGCTCGGCGAGTACTCCGCGGTCGGATGGATCATCGCCGCCAAGTCGCTCGCCCGCTTCAAGCAGCTCGAAGACCGGGAATTCGCCGAGTACTTCCTGGTCGGAACCCTCGCCTCGTTCCTGCTGGCCGTGCTCGTGGGATTGGGCACCCGCATCCTCCTCCAGCAGTTGTAGTTCCCGCCGCGCCTCCCGCCCGGGTCTCACGTCGCGCGCAACCGTCCGAGCGCCAGTTGTGTCATAGGGTTAACGTCGCCCCGCCCCCGCCCCCGTCTCATCGCTCCGGAGCCTGGTGGACGAACGCGAACTGATAGCCAGAGTGCGGGCCGGGGACGGCGTCGCCGAGCGCGCGCTGTACGATGCCCATGTGGATCGCGTCTACCGGCTTGCCTACCGGTTCGCGGGGGATGACGAGCTGGCGCGGGAGTACACGCAGGACACCTTCGTCCGGGCGTTCGAGCAGCTGGGCACGTTTCGTGGTGAGGCAAAGCTATCCACCTGGCTTCACGCTATCGCGACGTCGGTGGTGCTCAACGGGCTGCGGAAGGTGAAACGTTTCCACCGGCGCGAGACGGAGCTGGACGACGCCGCCACGGTCGCCGCGACGCCCCGGCGGGCCGAGCCGGACCTGAAGCGGCGGCTGGCACAGGCTATCGACGCACTGCCGGAGGGCTATCGCACGGTGTTCCTGCTACACGATGTCGAGGGGTATACGCACGAGGAGATCGGCGCCTCCCTCGGCATCGAGACCGGGACGTCGAAGGCACAACTGTCGCGGGCGCGCGCCAAACTGCGGGATGCGCTCGCGGATTTCGCGGGGGAGTGGGTCTCATGACCGACGATCGGTTCGACGAGCGGCTGCGGCAGGCAGCGCAGGAATACAATCGCCCGCCCGCGACGCCGCGCGAGGAGCTGTGGCGGCGGATCGAGGCGGCGCGCGCCGCCCGGCGGCGGATCATCGTGTTGCGCCCCGTGCTTCGCTGGGGCATGGGGATCGCCGCGGTGCTCGCGCTGGGCGTGGGCATCGGGCGCTGGAGCGCGACGGGCTCCCCGCCGAGCCCCGGCGGCGCAGGTGCGGGCGAGCGCGCGTCCGCGTTCGTCTATCAACTCGCCGCCGCTCAGTACCTTACCCGCACAGAGGCCCTGCTCACGGGCTTCCGCGCCGAGGCACGTGCGGGGGGGCCCACGACACCGTTTGCGCTTCAGGCCCGGGACCTGCTCTGCACGACGCGCCTCATGCTCGACTCGCCGGCAGCTCGAGACATTAGGCTGAAGAGTTTGCTCGAAGACCTGGAGCTCGTGCTGGCACAGATCGCCCAGCTACCCTCGAGCGGCGATCGAGATGACGCGCAGCTCATCAATCAAGGGTTGGAGCGACGGAGCGTGTTGCTGCGGCTCCGGACAGCCAGCCCGGCCGGTTCCGGTTCCGCTGGCACACAAGGAGCATTGTGATGCAAGGCCTACCGCTACTCGTCGGGGCGACGTTGGCATTGCAGCAACCGGTCGTGCCGCTTCACATCGTCGTCCCACCGGTGCAGGCCCAGGCGGCGCTCGGCGCCCTGCACGCCTTGGACGCTCTGGACGCGCTCGATGCGCTCGATGCGCTCGATGCCCTGGGTACGGACGAGGGGTGGGTCCAGCCGGACGAGCAGGACCCGACCGACTCGCTCTGGCGGGCCGCCCGCCAGGCGCTCAACCGCGCGGACTATCAGAGTGCCGCCAACCTGTACGGGGACCTTGCCCGCCGCTATCCGACCGCTTCCCGGGCCGGCGATGCGCTCTATTGGGCAGCGTTCGCGCTCTACAAGAACGACAACCTCGACCGCGCGCGGAGCGTGCTCGCCACTCAGCAACAGCGTTACCCAAAGGCCGCGACGCTGCGAGACGGCGACGCCCTTCTCGCGCGGGTGCAGGGCGCCCTGGCCAAGCAAGGGGACGCGGAGGCCGCCGAGTGGATCCGACGACATGCGCAGCCAGGGGCCGACACCGGCGGCACGCGCGGAGGGGGCTGCCCGGGCGAGGACGACGACGATGACTTGCGCATCGCGGCGCTCAACGGCCTCCTGCAAATGGATGCTACGAGCGCGCTCCCCATCCTCAAGAAAGTCCTCGCGAAGCGCGACGCCTGCTCCGCCGGCCTGCGCCGCAAGGCCGTGTTCATCGTGTCCCAGAAGCGCGGTGGCGAGACGGAGGACATCCTGCTCGACGTCGCCCGCAACGACCCTGACTCCGACGTGCGCCAGCAAGCGGTGTTCTGGCTGTCGCAGGTAGGCAGCGACCGGGCCGTGACCGCGCTCGACTCCATACTGCGCACCACGACGGACCCCGAGCTCCGGGAAAAGGCGCTCTTCTCGCTGTCGCAGATCGACAACGCCCGCGCCGCGCAGATCCTGCGCGACTACGCCGCCAACGAGCGCGCCCCGGAAGAGGCCCGCGAAAAGGCGATCTTCTGGCTGGGCCAACGCCGCTCCGCGGAGAACGCCGCCTTCTTGCGAGGCCTGTACGCCAAGCTCACAGTCGAGGACTTGAAGGAGAAGGTCATCTTCTCGCTCTCCCAAATGGGCGGCGCGGAGAACGGGCGGTGGCTCATGGACATCGCGCTCAACGAGCGCGAGCCGGTGGAGATGCGCAAGAAGGCGCTCTTCTGGGTGGGTCAGACCGGCGGCAACCTGGACCAGCTGACCGGGCTGTACGACCGGATGCGGAACCAGGACATGAAGGAGCAGCTGATCTTCGTGTACTCGCAGCGGCATGAACCCGCCGCACTCGATCAGCTCATCCGCATAGCGAAGACGGAGCAGGACAAAGAGCTCCGCAAGAAGGCGATCTTCTGGCTCGGCCAGTCGCACGACCCGCGTGCCGCGCAGGTCCTCCTCGAGATCATCAATCGGTGAGCCAGAGGCTGCTCCTCGCCTGGGCGGTCTGCGCGCTGCCCGCCGCTTCGGTCGCCCAGCGCCTCGGTTCCCGGGTCGCGGCCGCGCCCGACGGCACCGTCCGGCTCACGTTCGCCGCCCGTCCCGGCGTGTGCGGCAACGGACGCAACATCATCGCGCTCGACTGCACCGGCGGCCGGTGTGGCCGCCAGCACACGATCACGATCGACGGCGGATACGACCGGGACGAGGTCGAGTACGACTGCGAGTCCGGACCCGTGCGCGTGTCGCTCACGGTTCGCGACGGCCACGCGCAGTCGCTCCGCACCTATGTGGGCGGGCGTTGGGTGACCCCGTCCGCCGACGCCGTCGTCACCGACCTGGGGACGGTGTCAGCGCGAGAGGCCGTGGCGTTCCTGCTGGAGCTGGCGCGCCGCGAGGACGGTCGCGCGGGAGAGGAGGCAATCCTGCCCGCAACCTTGGCGGACTCCGTCGTCGTGTGGCCGACGCTCTTGAAGCTCGCCCGGGACGATGAGGTTCCACAGCGCACCCGCCGTCAGGCGGTATTCTGGCTCGGTCAGGCCGCCGGCGACGCCGCGACTCGAGACCTGGCCGACTTGGTAGATGACCGCACCGTGGACCGTGACGTCCAGGAACAGGCGGTTTTCGCCCTCTCGCAGCAGCCCCGCGACGCCGGGGTCCCGGCCCTCATCAAGATCGCCCGTTCGCACCCCGACGGAGAGGTGCGACGCAAGGCGCTGTTCTGGCTGGGCCAGTCGGGTGATCCGCGGGCGCTGGCGCTGTTTGAGGAGATACTGCTGGGGCGCTGAAGCAGGTTGAGGACGTTGGGGGAGGTTCGGGAGGTTGTGCGTTCCCTGAACAACCTCCCCAACCTCCCCAACCTGTCTTTCTATATTCCCCCCATGCCCTTCTGGACCCTGCGCCGCAAGGTCATAGCGGCGGGGGCGGTCATACTTGCGCTCGCCTTTGGATGGGCAGCCGTCGTGGTCGCCGTGGCGCTCACGAGCGCGCACGATCAAGCGACGACCGCCGACGCCATCGCCGTCCTTGGCGCCGCACAATACAATGGCCGTCCCTCCCCCGTATTCCGCGCCCGTCTCGACCACGCGGCGGCGCTGTACCAGCGCGGGCTCGCTCCCGTCGTCCTGGTCACGGGCGGCGTCGGCTCCGGTGATTCCCTGAGTGAGGCGGAGGTCGGGCGACGCTACCTCGTGAAGAGCGGCCTTCCCGATGGCGCCGTGGTCGCCCTGCTGGCGGGCGCGAGCACGTCGTCCTCCCTCGACGGCGTAGCCAACTGGTTCGCCGGCAAGGAGAACCGTCGCGTGCTGCTGGTGTCAGACGGGTTTCACATGCTGCGACTCAAGATCATCGCGACCCACCTGGGGCTGATTCCCTTCACGTCGCCCGCCCCCAACTCGCCGATCCGATCGAATCCGCGACGCAACGCCGCCTACTTTCTAGCCGAGGGATTCAAGGTCCCCGTCACCTGGGTCTTCAACCGCTGAGGGTTCCACATGCAGCTCGCAAGCCGCCGGGTGTATACGGGCCGGGTAGTGCGGCTGGACGTCGACACCGTCCGCTTCCCTGACGGGTCCACAGGGGAGCTCGAGATCATTCGTCACCCGGGCGCCGCGGCAATCGTACCCTGCCTCTCCGACCCACGGACGAGCGACGATCCGACGATTCTCCTGATCCGGCAGTTCCGGTACGCCGCGGGTGGCCCGCTCTGGGAGGTCCCAGCGGGGACACTTGACCCGGGTGAGGAGCCTGAGGCATGTGCCCGCCGGGAGCTTCTGGAGGAGGCAGGGGTCACCGCCGAGCGTCTGGAGCGGTTAACCTCCATCTTGACCACGCCCGGGTTCACCGACGAGGTGATCCACCTCTACCTGGCGACTGGCCTGACGACCGGCGCCCCGTCGCGCGAGCGCGACGAATTCATTGAGGTGGTGCCACAACCCCTGTCGCGAGTCCTCGCCCGGATCCGCGACGGCGAAATCCGTGACGCAAAGAGCATTGTGGCTATCCTTTATATGTCCCGGTTCGCCCTCAGGACGTAGCGACACGCTGTCCCCCGACGAGGACGGGAGAATCGTCGGGGAAGGCCATCCGGCTGGCGTAAAGGCGCACTGGCATTGCGGCTTACGCGCCTGGGTCAGGCAGGCCGTGCGACGGGTACAGTTCGTGCCGTATCTTTATAGATGTAGAAGCGACATAGATGTAGAAGCGACCCTTGGTATCACGGAGCACTGCATGCGCGCAGCCCTCAGCCAAAGGGGACAACCCGTCGTCACGCCGCGCGCTCTCGAGCGCCAGGCGCTGCACGAGTTCGACGACGGGGGACTGGTCATGCAGCACCTGGCCGGCGACCCTCAAGCCTTCGGCACTCTGGTGGACCGGTACCAGACCCGGCTACTCAACTTCATCAATCGCACCATTGGGGACCGCGAGCGCGCGGAAGACCTCGTACAAGAGGTCTTTATCCGCGTATTCCGGCACCTGCATCGGTTCGACCAGACGAAGAAGTTCTCCACGTGGATCTATACCATTGCGTCGAACCTGGCGAAGAATGAGCTGCGGAACCGCAGCCGGAACCCGCTGGTGCTGTTCCAGACCATCAAGAAGCACTGGGAGGCGGATCATCGCCCGCTGCAGTTTGAAGACGCCACGGCCCGGCCGGACGACCTGTATCGCAAGCGCTTCCTGAAGGAGGCCGTCGACCAGTGCGTGGACCAACTGCCCACCCACCATCGGGCGGTGTTCGTGCTGCGGGAGCTTGAAGGCAAGAGCTACGCGGAGATCGCGGAGATCACCGGTTGCAATCTGGGCACGGTCAAGAGCCGGCTCAACCGAGCGCGCAACAGCTTCGCGCAACTGATCGGCCCGCTACTGGAATAGGCCCCCCTGGAAGAGGGGGGGGAGGGGGGTCAGGGGGAACCCCCCTCTGGCCCGACGGTAGTAGATTCTCGCCATGACGTGCTTCGAATTCCTCGAACGCTATACGGATTTTCGCGACGGCCTGATAACGGCCCCACGGGAGCTACGCCGCTTTGAGCGGCACCTCGCGCACTGCACCGGTTGCCGGCGCTACGACACGGCGGTACGGCGCGGTGTGCTCGCGTTACAGGCAGTCGGGACGATCGAGCCATCGCGAGCGTTTCGGCGGCGGCTCGACGCGCGGATCGAGCGGGAGCGCAGCTCGACGCGGGATGTCCCGGCGCGGGCGGGCGTCGCGGCGGCGCTCTTCGTGGTGGCCGCGCTCGCGTTGCTGGCGTTGGAAGGCGTGCGGCGAACCGAAATCGCGCGCACCCCGGCCCTCCCACCCGTCCCGTTCCCGCATCCCGTCGTACAAGCAGGTGTCCCGTTCGTGTCCTTCCAGGATCCGCGCGCCGGGGTGTTCGCTGCGGGCCAAGCCCCGGACGGGTCAGAGCTCATCGAGCCAGCATCCGCAGGGCGGTAGGCTTTCTCTCGCCTCAGGGCTGCGGTAACTTCCGCCCCGTATGGGGGCTCTCACCTTTGACGCGCTGCTCCGGAGCCTAAAGCAGGGCGTGCCCGATCCCGTCTACTATCTCCACGGCGAGGAAGACGTCCTGAAAGAGGAGGCGGTCCGTGCACTGCTCCAGCGCGCGGTCGATCCTGCCGCGCGGGACTTCAACGTCGACCAGCGCGGCGCGGCGGAGCTCGAGCCCGAGTCCTTCAACGCCCTGGTCAATACGCCACCGATGCTCGCCGTCCTTCGGGCCGTCGTCATCCGGGGGATGGAGCACCTGCGGAAGACCTCGAAGGTACGGCAGGAGCTCCACCGCTATCTGGACGCGCCGAACCCCTCGACCGTGCTGATTCTGGTGCATGGTGCCGCTGAGTCGCCGGACGCCGAGCTGTTGCGCCGCACGACAGCCGTGACCGTGGACCGGCTTCCCCCGGCGCGCGTCGCCCGCTGGATGGCTCACCGGGCGCAGCAGTTGGGACTGACGCTCGACGCGGACGCTGGCGAACTCCTTCTTGCCGCTGTCGGGAACGACCTCGGCGCGCTGTCGGGAGAGCTCGAGAAGCTGGCGTCGCTGGCCGGGGAACGCTCGGCGAGTCGGGACGACGTGGCCGCGCTGGTCGGCGTGCGGCGCGGCGAGACGCTTCAAGACCTCGTGGAATCGACCCTGGAACGGCGCGGGGCCGCCGCCGCCCGGCTCGTTCGGCCCGTGCTCGAGCAAGCGGGCATGAACGGGGTCCGTGCACTGATGGCGCTGGGCACCGCGCTCGTCGGCACGGCGCTGGCGCGGGCCGAGCTGGATCGCGGCACCCGCGGTGGCCGGGCGGGAGGCGGACTGGCATCGGCTCTCTTGGCGCACCTCCGGACCGCCAGGCCCTACGGCCTCGGCAGCTGGGAGCAGACCGCGGCACGCTGGGCGCGGTGGGCGGAACTTTGGACCGGCGGCGAGCTGCGAAGCGCGCTGCGGATGGCCCTCGACGCTGATCGCGCGCTCAAGTCGAGCACGGTGACCAACGAAGCTGGAATCCTGGAGCAGCTCGTGCTGTCCCTCGCCGTGCCCACGCGGGAGGCGGCGTGAAGGCCAGATGGTCGGACTGTCGGACGGTCGGACGGGTTTTCGCAGTTTGGATCGTGCTCCTGTTCGTCGGTCCGACCGTGCAACTGTCCGCCCAGACTGACACCCTACGCGCTGCCGCGCTCCGGGTGGCGCAGACCCGCCCAGACTCCGCGCGCAAGATGATGCGCCGCATGCTGGCGGGGCTTTCCCCGAAGGACTCCCTGTATCCGGGCGTGCTCTTCACTGCGGGCCGGCTCGCCAGCGACGCGACCGCCGCGGAGACGAATCTCGAGCGCGTCGTGCTCGAGTACCCCCAGTCGGTGTGGGCCGACTCCGCGCTGGTCCTGCTCACCCAGCTCCACTTTGCCCAGGGAGACCCCGCGGCCACGGTGCAGGAGGCGGAGCGGTTACGCCTCGACTACCCCGACTCGCGGCTGCGTCCCCGTGCGGCGTTCTGGGGCGCGCGCGCCTACTTCGACCTCAAGGACGACGCGCATGGTTGCACGTTGATTCGCGAAGCGCTCGACGGGGCCGGGAGCGATGTGGAATTCAGGAATCAGGTGACCTTCTACGCCTCGCGCTGCAGTTCCACGCCCCCGCCCGCGGCCATGACCCCTGTGGCAGCCGGTGACACCCAGTCCCGACCGGGCGCTTCGATGTTCGCCGTACAGGTGCTCGCCGTGCGAAGCGCGGCCCAGGTAGACGAGATGCTCACGCGTCTGAAGATCATGGGCTTCGACGGCCGTGTGGTGCGGGATACGAGCGGACTCTTCAAGATTCGCGTCGGGCGGTATGCGACCCGCGACGAGGCTACACAGACCCAGCGGCGCCTCAAGACCAAGCTCGGAGGCCAACCGTTCGTGGTGGAGGAGCCATGATGCCGCGGGCCGAGACCGACACGCCGTTGATGCAGCAATACCGTGATATCAAGGCCCAATATCCCGAGACCATCTTGTTCTTCAGGATGGGCGACTTTTACGAAATGTTCGAAGACGACGCACAGCTCGCCGCGCGGGAGCTCGGGCTCACGCTCACCTCCCGCAACAACGGCGGTGCGGCAGACGTGCCCCTCGCCGGCGTTCCCGTCAAGGCGGCCACGGAATACCTGCGGCGGCTGATCGGTCTGGGGCATCGCGTCGCGATCTGCGAGCAGGTCGAAGACCCGAAGCTCGCGAAGGGCCTGGTGCGGCGGGCCGTGGTCGAAACCGTCACGCCAGGCACCGTCCTGGCCGACGACTGGCTCGAGCGCAGCCGCAACAACTTCCTGCTCGCTGTCGACCCGCGGGGCGTTCCAGCGGGCGTGGCCGCGCTCGATCTGACCACCGGCGAGCTGCTGCTCGAGACGGCGACTCCGGAAGACCTACCCGCAGTCCTCGCGCGTTATGAAGCGCGGGAAGTCGTTCTCCCGGAGGGAGCGGCGCTGACGGTGACCGGCGCCGCTCGGGCCGAGCGCCAGGCGTGGGAGTTCGATTCGGCGCTCGCGCGGGAGGACCTCACGCGCACGTTCCGCGTGGCTTCGCTCGACGGGCTCGGCATCGAGCCGGGGGACGACCCCGCCCTGGGCGCGGTGGGCGCGTTGTTGCGCTATGCACGCGAGCTCAAGCCTGGTGGCTTGCCGCATCTGGCACGCCCGCGGACGCTGCGGCGCGGGGACATGCTGCCCCTCGACGAGATGACGCGCCGCAACCTCGAGCTGGTGGAGCCGCTGCGCCCCGGAGCCTCAGGAGCGACGGTACTCGAGGTGCTGGACCGGACGATGACGCCGATGGGCGCGCGGCTGCTGCGCCGCTGGCTGCTGGCGCCGCTCGTCGACCCGGCGGCGATCAACGCGCGGCTCGATGCCGTGGAGGTGCTGGTGCGCGACCCGCGGGGCCGCGACCGGGTGCGGGAGGCGCTGGACGGCGTACGCGACCTGGAGCGACTCGCGGGCCGTGCCGCGCTCGGTCGCGCGACGCCCCGCGAGCTGGGGGCCCTGCGTGACTCGATCGCGCGCCTGCCGGACGTGCGCTCGGCGCTGGACGGGCTCGAGGCACGGGGGCAGGCCGCTGCGCTGGAGCAGGCAGCCGAGCGATTCGACCTGCTCGCCGATCTGGGGGACGGGCTGGCCAGCGCGCTGGTCGAGCGGCCCCCCGCGCAAACGGCGGACGGCGACGCCATCCGGCCGGGCTACGATCGCGAACTGGACGAGCTCAAGGACGCGCGCGACGGCGGGAAACAGTACATCGCCTCGCTCCAGGCGCGCGAGCGGGAGCGCACCGCGATCCCTTCCCTCAAGGTCGGCTTCAACAAGGTCTTCGGCTACTACATCGAGGTCACGAACGCGCACAAGGATCGCGTGCCGCCCGACTACGAGCGGCGGCAGACGCTCTCCGGGGCCGAGCGGTTCGTGACCCCGGAGCTCAAGCAATACGAAGCGAAAGTGCTCGGCGCCGAGGAACGGATCGCCGTGCGCGAAGCGGAGCTGGTCGACGCGCTCCGGACGCGAGTGGCGGACGCGGTCACCCGGGTGCAGACGACCGCCGGGATCGTCGCCGAGCTGGACGTGTGGAGCGGGCTCGCCGACCTGGCGCACCGGGAAGCGTACGTCCGGCCCCAAGTGACCGCCGATTTCACGATCGAGCTGGAAGCGAGCCGCCACCCGGTGGTGGAGCGGATGATGGCGCGCGAGGCGTTCATCCCGAACGACGTGCGCCTCGACGAGGGGGCTCGGGTGATCCTCCTGACCGGGCCGAACATGGCGGGAAAGTCCACCTTGCTGCGGCAGGTCGGCCTGTGCGTGCTGCTCGCGCAGGTGGGCTGCTTCGTGCCCGCCCGCCGGGCGGTGATCGGCGTAGTAGACCGATTGTTCACGCGTGTCGGAGCGTCGGACAACCTGGTACGCGGCCAGTCCACTTTCATGGTGGAGATGAGCGAGACGAGCGCGATCCTCCACGGAGCGACCGCCCGGAGCCTCGTGCTGCTCGATGAGATCGGCCGGGGGACGTCGACCTACGACGGCGTCGCGATCGCCTGGGCGGTCACCGAGCACCTGCACAACGTGATCGGCTGCAAGACCATCTTCGCGACGC
>Ga0137382_10000847_pt1 | contig 12905 bp, 10 predicted proteins | sample SagtaG_15_FD_104816 | JGI IMG/M metagenome (GOLD analysis project Ga0137382, IMG submission 104816) | Vadose zone soil microbial communities from Sagehorn Ranch, Mendocino, California, USA - Sage2_R_20_16 metaG | ecosystem: Environmental > Terrestrial > Soil > Vadose zone | place: USA... | reverse complement strand
TACATGGAGAAATTTATTTCCAAACCATCTGTTTTTTATCGATCCAGAAGAACATGAGTCGACCCCAATATTACGGATAGTAAGTTAAGCATCAGCCGTCGAATGCGCTAATGAAAAAGGTCGCAATTGTCCAGTCGAACTATATTCCGTGGAAGGGATATTTCGACATGATTGCCGCGGTCGATACTTTACTTCGAAGCACGAAAGCGCCATTTGGGTTTAGGCATGGATAAGGTGATTCCCCATCTTTCCGTAGTGATTCCAGTATACAAGGCTGAGAACTGCCTTGATGAATTGTACCGGCGCTTAAAGTCCGCGCTGGAGACGATCACGCCTGATTTTGAGATCGTGCTGGTAGAAGACTGTGGTGGTGATAGCTCGTGGGAGATCATCGAGCAGTTGGCCTCGCGCGATGCGCGCATTAAGGGCATACAGTTCAGCCGCAATTTTGGCCAGCACTACGGTATTACTGCCGGCCTGGATCATTGTATTGGTGACTGGGTGGTGGTGATGGACTGTGACCTACAGGATAGGCCGGAGGAAATACCACGCCTATATGCGAAGGCACAGGAAGGTTATGAAATTGTACTCGCGCGGCGCGGTAAGCGCCAAGACCCATTTTTGAAGCGCTGCACTTCTCGGTTGTTTTACAAACTATTTAGCTACTTGACTGACATCGAATACGATGCGCAGACCGGAAACTTCCGCATCATGTCACGCAAGGTCGTGGATAGCTTCCGTATAATGCGCGAACAGTTGCGTTTTTTCGGCGGCCTGGTGCAATGGCTGGGTTTCCCTGCTGCGAGCATCGAGGTGGAGCATGCCGAACGCTTCGACGGAAAGTCCAGCTACACCATCGCTAAGCTGTGGAAGCTGGCGGCCGAGACCATCATTGCCTATTCCGACAAGCCGCTTCGTCTGGCAGTAAGTTTTGGTTTCCTGATGGCTTTCTTCGCCTTCTGTTCCGGCATATACATTTTTGTGCGGATACTACTGTATAGCTCGCCTGTCATGGGTTGGGGTAGTTTGTTCGTTTCGTTGTATTTCATCGGCGGCATTATCATTGCCAACTTAGGCATCTTGGGAATCTATCTGGGTAAGACCTTCGACGAGAGCAAGAAGCGACCTCTCTACATCGTGCGGCACACGACCTTCGATGAGCGAGGAGTATTTAACGACACACCGTGGGATGCCGCGGCGTTTGGCCTGCATACCGCGGAAATTGCCGAATACACGCCTGCCGCACTGCAACAGGTCATGCACGTACCGGGACACTACACCATCAAGGTCAACCCGCTGGCCTCCAGGCAATGGCTCCATGAAGGCGGGTTTTATTACTGCGACACGCTGCTCGAGCCGCACTGCACAGCAGCGAAACTGAAAGTCTTCATCCATCCTGATGCCAACATCGGCAAGGACGTGGATTGGCATGCGTTGCTCCCGATCTGCCACGGCGCTTTTGCTTATGGCCGGTTCCACCGCGATTTCAATCTTGACAATGCGCGGGCTGATACCCGCTACGACAACTGGCTGCACCAACTTTTTGAGCAGCGAAGCATTTACGGTTTGTTCTGGCGGGGTGAGTTGGCGGGTTTTATCGCACATTCCGGCGGAAGCTTGGTGCTTCATGCGGTTGCTGGATCGCATCGCGGCAAAGGGCTGGCGAAATACTGGTGGAGCGCAGTATGTGCCGAGTTGTTTAGGACCGGTCATGTAGAAGTGACGAGTTCGATTTCTGCAACCAATGTGGCGGTACTAAACCTTTATGCATCTTTAGGTTTTTCTTTCCGAAATCCGCTCGATGTGTATCATCGCCTGGTGAAAGGTTAAACGTCGGATGAGTTACTTCTACGTTTTTCTGACCATCGTCTATACCGTATCGTTACCAAACGGCAGGTGGTCATTAGGATGCTGGACAATTTGCACTTCAGCGACCGTCCTTCGGAATGGTTAACGTCGGGTTTGCGGGCGATTGACAAAGCTGGTCTGTTGCATTTTTTCAAGTTTTTTCTGTTATGCTTTCTTCCGTTATGGATTTCAGGATAGAACGCGGTCCGGATAAAGGGGTAGCGCAAGGTCATGTACACACAAACGTTTGATGCGCAGTTTAGTTGGGTGATAAAATGAGCCAAGTTACTCATGGTGTGAGGGCCGTATTATCCAACCCGAAGGTATATGATTTTTTTCAATGGATGATGGGTGCTAAACAGGCGCGATCGATTGTTTCTTCCGGATATATAAAATCCAGGTCTGGAGATTATGTTCTTGATATTGGCTGCGGAACTGCGGAAATTAGATGGATCTTATCTAACGTCGAATATTTCGGTATTGATCCCAACCCCGATTATATTTACGCGGCGAAAAACCGATTCCGTACTCTCCCGGGATGCACGTTTCTTTGCGCGACTATCGATGAGGTAGTACTGGCTGCCTTACCAAAATTTGATATTGTCTTGGCAACGTCGGTTCTTCATCACTTGAGCGACGAGGAAGTAGTTCGGTTGGCAAAGTTGGCCAAAGCAGCGTTAAAAGAGAACGGTCGATTGGTTACGCTTGACCCCTGTTACGTCGAAGGTCAGTCTCCTATCGCGAGATTCCTTATCAGTCGTGATCGTGGGCAGCATGTAAGGGATGCCGAAGGGTATCGTACTCTCTTATCTTACGCATTTGATTCCATAGCAACGGATGTTCGCCATGATTTTTTGCGATTCCCCTATACACATCTAGTAATGGAGTGCGTGTCAAAGTGAGGATTCCCTTTAACCAACCCTATATGACCGGGAAGGAACTCTGGTACATCAGCCAGGCCCATACGAAAGGGCATCTCGCGGGCGACGGCGATTTCACCAAGAAGTGTAGTGCTTGGTTGGAACAGCGCACCGGCTGCTGCAAAGCATCTCTGACTCATTCCTGTACCGCAGCTTTAGAAATGGCGGCCATTTTGGCTGATATTCAGTCCGGCGATGAAGTGATCATGCCCTCCTATACCTTCGTCTCCACCGCAAATGCCTTCGTGCTGCGCGGCGGGATTCCGGTGTTTGTTGATATCCGGCCCGACACTTTGAATATCGATGAGAACTTAATTGAAGCGGCAATTACACCTCAAACCAAGGCGATCGTTCCTGTCCACTATGCCGGGGTTGGTTGTGAAATGGATGTGATCATGGGAATTGCCAAACGCCATGGCTTAAAGGTGATTGAAGATGCTGCTCAAGGAGTGATGTCATCGTACAAAGGGAAGCCGCTTGGCAGTATCGGCCATCTCGGGTGTTTTAGTTTTCACGAAACCAAAAATGTTATTAGTGGAGAAGGTGGCGCTCTCCTGGTTAATGCGCCCGAATTTACTCTACAAGCGGAGATCATCCGCGAAAAAGGCACTGATCGCAGCAGGTTTTTTCGCGGTGAGGTTGATAAATATACTTGGCAGTCGATTGGCTCGTCATATTTGCCAAGTGAGTTAATTGCCGCCTTCCTTTGGGCGCAACTCGAAGAGGCTGAATCGCTAACACAAATTCGCCTGAATATATGGGCGATCTATCACCACTTGATTGAGCCGCTAGAGCAGGCGGGATTATTGCGCCGCCCGATTATTCCGGCGGATTGCGAAAACAATGCGCACATGTACTACATCCTTGTCGCCGAAAATGTTCATCGACTCAAGGTCATTCGGCATCTAAAAGACGATGGCATCAACGCCATCTTTCATTATGTGCCGCTGCATAGTTCACCCGCCGGAATGCGATTTGGACGTGCTCACGGGAGATTAGTCAATACGGTGAGCTTGTCCGAGCGTTTGATTCGCTTGCCGATGTGGGTGGGCATCACTCTTGAACAACAGGAACGTATTGTGAATTGCCTGAGAGGCGCTTTATCAAAGTAAGCAACAGATCGACAGCAAATTTCATCAGGTCAAATCCATAACTGGCAATAGAATGCGGAACAAATTAAGCCGGTTTTGGTTCAGGTTTTGTGGAAACGAGTGCCAGACGCGTTATTTTGAGATTGCTTACCTCCTGTTGCTGCCCGTCGCGGCATCGTACATCTACCGGTTCTCAGCTTTCAATAACGACGATGATTCTATTGATCCATGGGTGTATTTTGGTTACGTTCACAACTTTCAGGACTTGATCGATCGGTACGGGTTTCTTTACTATACTGTTCGATTCGGGTTGATTTTCCCCCTCATTACATTAGTCAAGACATTCGGGCCAATCAACGGCTACCTGGCGTTTGTCTACTCGATGTACCTGTTGGCAGGTGTTCCACTCTACCTGCTTTTTCGCAAACGGTTTTCTGTGCATGCAGCCATTTTGGCCTATGCCATTCTGGTGAGTTCGGCATGGTTCGCGCGTACAGTGTTTTGGACATATTCAGATGCATCGGCCGTGCCTTATTTATTGGCCGCCACTGCATTGATGTTTCTTGAACCCGAATACAGACGAATGGGAAACGTTGCTATCGGTCTTCTGCTTGCAATGGCCGCGAACAGTAATATTTTTGCGCTCTCAATTGGCGGGCTGGCCGGGGTTGCCTATTGTGTCTATTACAAAAAGACTCTGTGGGTCAGACTTCGACGGGACATTCCCTGGATGGCAGCTGGCTTCGTTTTGGTTTTTATTGGCGGGATGGTTGGGTATTATGCATGTTGCCGCAGGGTGAATTTTTTGGATCCAACACTCGGGATGGTTCATTGGAATATCAAAGGGTCTGGCCACATATATCAAGTGCCGTTGTTAACATTATTGAATTTTAACCATTTGTATCTGCTTCCATTTCTTATGTTGTCAATGGGGGCCTTGTTAAGGAAGATCGATTTTCGCGATCGGTCACTATTTCTTGCAGTATCGAGCTATTTGGGAGCATCGATTTCGTTCTATATTGGATACGAGTTTTTTACCAAAACGGCACTATTGGAATTATTCTATTATTTCAGTTTTCTTTTGGTTCCTTGCATTTTATGTATGACACTGATTCCGGTAATTCTCGCGCGAGCTGGTGATTCGGAGTTTCAAATTCTGAATCTTGCGCTCGCATCATTTTTGCTACCACCTTTAATTATCGCCTATGGGTCGCCGAGAAGTTTGGATAATGTTCCGGTCTACTGGGTTTGGCTGGTCTTCGCCTTTACGCTTTTTCTCATTCCGCTAGCATTACGGTTCAAGAAAGCTACATTTTATGCGATCTTTCCCTTTGCCCTCTCGGTTCAAATACCATTGTTATCGAGCAGTGTTCAGGGATTCTCTTACTATGCGCTAATGTACGGCACTACGGATCAAACGAGTTTATCCAGATATCTGTTGGGGCTAAAATTTATTGAGACGATGCCAAAATTCAGGGATGACGGACGGCCGATCTATTTTTGGTACTCAAATGCCGATAAATTGGCAAATTCGCTTCAGTCCACTTACTTGTGGGGTTATTCTCGCATAATGGATGAGAATAAAGCGAACCAGGGCTTGCCATCCTTAAACGGCGTGAATGTCGACTTACTGCGTAAGCCCTCCTCTCTCGTATTGTTCGATCGCGATCGAAAGATTGTGAATGAGGGGATCAAGAAATTGAATCATATTGGAGTTCGTTTCGCAGTTAAGGAAACTCGTGAAATTTGTGAAAAGACAATTTGCTACACCATCGCTATACTTAATGTGAGTGCTAATAGCGAAAAAGTTGAGCGGTCTTGGAAAGAGAGTAGGCAGCTGACTGTTGCATTGGACTGGGGGCGCCCACCAGAGGGCGCGAAAATAAATAGGGAAGAGACAACCATTAGCGTTACAACGCCTTCGAAAGCTTGGAGTTACGCCGCGATCGCCTCGATGGTGTTTTCTGAGCCGCTTTCCGCACAACATGGGATAGTCCGTATTTTGGTTTCCGTGAAACAAGCTAACGCTGCGTTGGGGTTCTTAGGTAGTAACGAGAGCTTTATTAAACGCGTCGATATTCACCCTTTGCATACCCCGCAAGAATTGTATTTCGAATTTGACAATCTTAGTGAATTGCGAAAGTTTGTAATTCAAGCGTGGGATCGTGATGAATCTGCCCAGGTGCAGTTATTGGAATTTTCAGTTCGGAAAACACCTTCCGCCAAGCGATAACCAATGTGCTTAATCGACAGTTGATAATTGCATCGCGGGTCAGGTTGAATATCAAGCATCTTGTTCCCACTGATTTATTGCGGAGAAAATTATGCCGCTATTAACACAACCCGACATCCAGACCGTTCAATCCTATTGGAACGCGCGTCCTTGCAACATTCGTCATTCCACGCAGCCAATAGGCACGAAAGAATATTTCGATGAAGTGGAGAAGAGGAAGTATTTTGTTGAACCGCACATCCCAGGCTTTGCTCACTTTGAGCGCTGGGGAGGAAAGAAAGTTCTGGAGGTAGGGTGTGGAATCGGGACGGATACGATTAATTTTGCCCGAGCAGGTGCCATGGTCACCGCCGTTGATCTATCTGATGAGTCGCTCAAACTGGCTAAACAGCGTGCTAAGATTTTCGGCGTGGAGGATAAGATTTGTTTCTATCAGGCCAACGCCGAGAAACTCAGTTCTAGCGTACCAGTTGAGCCATACGATTTAGTATATTCATTTGGCGTTATTCATCACACTCCAAATCCAAGCAATGCAATCGCTCAAATCAAACAATATATGAGCGCCGCATCGGAGCTTAGATTGATGCTCTACGCCAAGAACTCATGGAAGCATATCATGATTGAGGCTAAGTTTGACCAGCCCGAAGCTCAAAATGGTTGCCCGATAGCATTTACGTATACATCCGACGAAGTTAGGAGCCTGCTTGCTGGATTTGATGTTTTAGAGATTAAGCAGGATCATATATTTCCTTTTGTGGTTGAGAAATACGTTAAGTATGAGTATGAAATTGTCCCATGGTTTTCATCGATGCCTAAGGACATGTTCGCTGCTCTGGAGAAGAGTCTTGGATGGCACATGTTAATAACTGCGCGACTTGGATTAGTAAAGCTCGGCTGAATGCGTTCCGCTCAGTTTGGAATATTTGGAAGTGGTAAGTTGGGAAAATGAAACTAGTTAGATCATGTCCCAATATTCTTCATTCAATTTGCTCCGAATTAGATTCCCCATTTACCTTAATTGATGTTGGCTGTGCGTACGGAATCGATCCACCGTTCCACGATTTTGGAGAAAAACTTATCGCGTACGGGTTCGAAGCCAGTATTGATGAGTGCCAAAGGCTGATAAAAGGAAACCAAAACCCTGGCATCCATTACGTCCCGGCTTTTGTTAAGCTTGACCCCACTCACCCCTTCGCGATAGCCAAGGCAGGTAAGCCGCACTGGAGTAACAATCCTTGGTCTCATTTAGCGGTGGCTCGTTCACTTGCGTCCATGGAAACAGAGCAACCGACCAGTGTAGAAAAATCTGCATTGAATTTGTGGTCCACTACCAAGTTAGCGGACCAGATCAACGATATTTATCTAGACAAATTTTTGCCTGAGCAGGGTATCAATAGAATTGATTTATGCAAGATTGACGTTGACGGCGCGGACTTCGAGATTCTTCACTCCCTTGAAGGCTTTTTAGCCGACAAGAAGATGTTGGCATTGGTTGTAGAGATAAACTATTTTGGCTCGGACAACGAGACGGATCACACTTTTCACAACGTCGATCGCTACATGCGCCGGTATGGCTTCGACTTGTATGGCCTAACAGTAAATAAGTACTCAGCCAAGAGTCTGCCTGCACCGTATTACTTTTCAGGTCCAGGTGAAAATGTGATGGGACGACCGTACCAAGGGGATGCACTGTACGTTCTTGATGTGTTTTCTGCTCCGGCAGCAACGCAGTTAACTAAAGACCAGCTTTTAAAGCTGGTTGCTATATTCGCCCTGTTTGACCTGCCGGATTGGGCTGCAGAGCTTCTACAACTTCATGGATCGAGGCATTTAGAAGCAGATAGAATCAATCATCTGCTTGAATTGCTAGCCTATCAAATTCAAGAAGGCAGAACCCTCAAATTGGATTATAGTAATTATATTTCCGCGTTTAACAAACACGCCCCATATTTTTATTCCACTGTTTCAGAAAACAGAACAAACGCCTACGAAGGATCTGTCATCGAAGAGATTGCTCAATTACGGGCTGAAGTCATGAGTCTCAGAAATTCGACATGCTGGAGAATTACGGCTCCATTAAGATTTCTGTCACAGTGCATAAAGGGAAATGGAAGTTTAGGTAAAAGTTGAAAAATCGCCAATTACGAGAAGACCAAGTGATTCACGTTCACTGGGTTGTCCTCATAGATGGCGATGTGACAAACTTGGTTGCGCTAGCGCTTCAAGGATACTAAGCAAATCTGAACAAAAATTAGAAAGCTTTGTAATGTTCACGCCGTACCTTTCCGTTGTTGCCGCATCCCGGAATGATGATCACGGCGGCGATCCGCTGATTCGCACTCAAATATTTATCAACAATTTTGCGCGGCAATGTGAGAAATATCACTTGCCCGCGGAGTTAATTATTGTCGACTGGAACCCTGTGCCAAATCGCCCGGGACTGGCTGCGGTGCTGAGTATGCCTTCAGAGACCTCATATTGTGGAGCGAGGGTCATAACTGTACCAAGCGCGCTTCATCAACGGCTGAAATACGCCGATAAGCTCCCCTTCTTTCAGATGATTGCCAAGAATGTAGGAATCCGCCGTGCGCGGGGGAATTTTATATTGGCAACCAATATCGACATTGTTTTTTCTGATGAGTTGATGCAATTTATCGCCCGGCAAAAACTTAATCCAAAAAAATTATATAGGGTCGATCGTTACGATATGCAAAGCGGATTATCTCCAGATCTTAACCTTGATGAAACTCTGGCATACGCCTGGGCCAATCCGATCCGAAGCAATCGTCGGTATGAACCTATAAGCCTAGTCCAACACCTCTACGGGAATGAGCCATCCAAGAGGCGGTGCATTCCCGATGCCGTGTTTCATGGAGCAGTTGATGGTGTGGAGGTTGTCCAGGAAGATGATGTATGGCAGGTCCGGCCAGGGCGTTCGGTGAACATGAGTCATTTGCATACCAATGCATGCGGAGATTTTACTTTGCTCTCACTTGATGGTTGGGAAGCTATCCACGGTTATCCAGAGTTTGAAGCGTTTTCCTTTAATATCGATAGCATGGGTTTCGTGGCCGCGCATTACGCTGGTTACGAGGAGGTTTCCTTATTGCCGCCCTGCGTATGTTTCCACATTGAGCACGGGATCGGTTCCGGCTGGACACCCGAGGGAGAAAAGAAACTATTCGACCGATTGCGCGACGCGGGAATTTTGAATCCGGAGTGGCCGGTACTAATGCCCCTGGTTGATGAAATGCGAATCAAAAGCCAGCCGCTCGAATTCAACCATGTGGGGTGGGGCATGGCGGATTTTGATTTGCCGGAGCAGGCGATGGGTGACACCAATATAATTCCGACCGATAAATTGGCCCAATTGGCTTTGCAAGCGGAGACTCGCGCGGTTTCCGCTATTCAACCCGCCCATGATTTAGATCGGTTGACTTTAGCGCACGAACGGCGTGTAGCATGGGGTCCTAGTTTGACGTTCGCTACCGATGTAGAGAAGGCAGTTCTTTATATTCCGGACTCAGAGGGTTGTTATTGGGAGAACAGTTCCATCGCGTATAGTATGCAGTCCGTAAGAACGACAACCATGGTCTTCCATTTGGAAAAATTTGCCCATCAATTCCCTTTGCGTTTCGATCCTTGTCAAGGGTCAGGTCTTGTGACTATAAACTCGATTACCGTTTTTGATCTTTCCAATAATCGCGTGACGTTGGAACTTGAGGACCGCGATGTCAATAAAATTGGTATTGGTGGCACCGCCGTTTGGGAAAATTCGGCTTTATCCAGGATCAACGGTTGGAAGCAGCTGTTGTTCAGTTCAAAAAAGTCAAATGGCCGCCGGCCTCTTCGTGTAATTAGCACGGGATCTGATCCACAGTTGATTCTCCCGAGATTGCCAAGAGATATTGGGTTTCCCTTGGAAATTTCGGTGGAGATGAAATTCATTCCGTCTGCGTTTCTCGATCTCTTAAAATAAAAGGTAAACAGCTGCGTATATTGGCAGTATGAAATGCACCGGGGCTTTCGGCCAACTTCAATCCTGGCAAGTTCTCAAGCGTGAACTCTCGCTTGATTGTTCGCCTTGGTTGAGCCTGTGGCGCGAGACAATTCGTCTGCCGGATGGACGTGAAGTCGACGACTACTATCAGATTGAACAGCGTGACTATGTTGTGATTGCTGCATGGGAAAATGGCAAGGTACTCGGTCTGTGGCGCTATAAGCATGGTCCTCGTCGGGTTAATTTGGGGTTGCCCGCAGGTTATTTGGAACGCGGTGAGGACCCGCTTGCCGCGGCTCAGCGTGAATTGCGTGAAGAGGCGGGCTTAGCGTCGGCGAATTGGCAGCGTGTTGGCTCCTATTGTATTGATGGGAATCGAAGCCCCGCGTGCGCGCATATTTTTGTCGCGCATGATTGTCAGTCGATTGAAGCGCGTCCTTCAGATGATCTCGAACAGCACGTAGCCGAATGGCTGACGCCCCAGCAATGGGCTGACCATCTTGCCGTGGAAACCGTTGCGACGCTTGGAGCGGCATTCGCCGTTCACGCGGGGATACTGGCATTTGCCAAGTAATTACAACAATTGGCTCTTCTTGGTTTCTTGTGATGGCATATTCACCGGAGACGCCTCGAGTGCGCGGGGTTTGAAGTATTTCTCAACCAAAACTCTTTGCTCTGCGTCCTCCGCCTCCGCGGTGAGCCACACGGAAGCCCGAAGGACCCAACAATCAGATCTCTTAAAAAGGTAACCATGATCAATAACATTGCGATAATCGGTCTGGGTAAGCTCGGCGCAAGCATGGCGGGTTGTCTGGCCAGTCGTGGTTTTAATGTGATTGGCGCGGACGTGTCACAAAAAACGGTCGACGCCTTAAACGCGGGGCGCGCGCCTGTTCAGGAAACAGGTTTGGCTGAGCTGATCGAAAGGAACAAAGGACGCATTCGTGCGACCCTTAGCCATGAGGATGCCATTCTGAATAGCGAGTTGAGTTTTGTTATCGTTCCCACCCCCAGCGATGCGCGAGGCGCATTTTCTCTTCAATACGTGGCTTATGCTTTTGACGCTATAGGCAAGGCTCTCGCAAAGCGCGACAGTTACCATACGGTGGTGCTCACAAGCACCGTATTGCCAGGTTCTACGCGCTATGGCCTAATGCCTATTCTTGAGAAATCTTCAGGCAAAAAATGCGGCAAGGATTTCGGTCTTTGTTACAGTCCGGAGTTCATCGCGCTTGGAACCGTCATTCGCGACTACCTGAACCCCGATTTTTTTTTGGTAGGCGAATTCGATGAGCGTTCCGGCGCGGCTCTGGAATCGGTTAATTCACGTGTGGCGCTCAACAATGCTACTTCAAAAAGGATGAGCATTGAAAACGCCGAACTAGCAAAAATTTCTCTCAACAGTTACGTCACCTTGAAAATCAGTTACGCGAATATGTTGGCTGACCTTTGCGAGCGCATCCCCGGCGGGGATGTGGACGTTGTGAGCGATGCCATTGGCATGGATAAACGCATTGGTCGTCGTTACCTCACGGGCGGGTTTGGCTACGGCGGCCCATGCTTCCCGCGGGACAATGTGGCACTAAACTTTGTGGGCAAGTATTTGGGTGCGGCGACCGAGCTGCTTGAGATGAATGATGATTTCAACCGCACCATCTCGCCACGCTTTGTCGAGAAGCTGAAGCCGTATTTGCGTGAAGGTTCGACAGTCGCCGTCCTGGGTCTTGCATACAAACCCCTGTCGCATGTTATCGAGGAGTCTGCTGGGATGTACCTATGTCTCACGTTGGCTGGCAGTGGCTTGCGCGTGATCGGTTATGATCCGCTGGATACTGAGGAAGCACAATCGGCACTTCGCATGCATGCCCTGGTTGCAGATTCTATTATCGCATGTTTGCAGGATGCTGAATGCGTTCTGGTGACCACGGCCGACGATGTTTTCAAAGCGCTCAAGCCGGAAGATTTTGTTGGTAACAAGGAATCGGTCACGGTTGTGGACTTCTGGCGTTGCTTGCCCGAGCCTATTCGCTCTCATCCGGCGATTCGATACGTTCCAATGGGGCGCTGCATTGACGATGCCACGGCGATCGAGAAACTCGATGGACTCTGGCGCGGCGACGAACATAATTAATTAGCCGTCATTCCATGAATATACTGTTTGTACTCTATGGGGATTTCACCAGCAATAGCGCAGATCCATTAGTCCTTTATGCTCGTGAGCTTCACCTAGCCGGGCATAGTTGCGCCGTGGCTGTACCGTCGAGGCCGGAAACCGTATCCCAGCACGAGAACCCCGCTTTTCGACCTATCCTCTACGGCGATGTGCTCGCCGGACCAGAATCCGTTTTTCCCGACGGCCGGCCGGCCGATGTAATTCATGCCTGTACGCCACGTGAAGTCGTTCGACGCTTCGTTATGGCCTACCTAGCAAAGCAGCCAACGCCGCTGGTGATCTATTTGGAGGATAATGAGTCGTGGGTTTCGATGCGGGCTTTAGGATTTGACGAAACAACTTTGGTTCGGCATACGGAAAGAGAGATTTCCGACAGGTTACCTGACGCACTCGCACACCCTTTTTATTATGACAGTTTTATTGGGCTGGCAGATGCTGTGGCGGTCATTCAGGACAAGCTCAGAATCAAGGTTCCGCCCTGGGTACACTGCGAAACAGTGATGATCGGCGTTGATGTCAAGTTGTTTACCCCCAGGCCGCCTGATCGTTCATTGCGCACGAAATATGGTGTTGCAGAAAATGAAAAGCTAATTGTCTACCACGGTGGCATGAATGGATTTACGAGACCCAGCATGGAAAC
>Ga0137382_10000837_pt1 | contig 12942 bp, 9 predicted proteins | sample SagtaG_15_FD_104816 | JGI IMG/M metagenome (GOLD analysis project Ga0137382, IMG submission 104816) | Vadose zone soil microbial communities from Sagehorn Ranch, Mendocino, California, USA - Sage2_R_20_16 metaG | ecosystem: Environmental > Terrestrial > Soil > Vadose zone | place: USA... | reverse complement strand
CGGCCCTGCCCAAACGCCCACCCGCGCGGACGCGCTGCACGCCTACACGATTGGCAGCGCGTGGTTCTCGTTTGACGAAAACAAACGAGGCTCACTCGAACCCGGCAAACTCGCCGATCTAGCAGTTCTGACGAAGGACTACATGACCGTGCCCGCGGACCAAATCGGCAGCATCGAATCCTTGCTCACAATGGTCGGCGGCAAAATCGTCTACGCGGCAGGCCCTTACGCGAGTTTGGAAGGCGCCCACTAGAATAGCGCGAGCGACCTTGCGGTCGATTCGTGGATCGTTCCAAATTGCAATGTGGGGGCATTCTGATCGCGAGGGGAGTGTATGGATAGGATTGGATTGCCTGGTCCACCTATCCATTCAACAAGCACTGCTTAAGATGGTGGGGCTGGAGGGAGTCGAACCCCCGACCTAAGGTTTAGGAAACCTCCGCTCTATCCAACTGAGCTACAGCCCCGCACATTTATTTATACACGACGGACTGACAGTTGCCAATGCAGTTACCGAATCGCGCGGCGGGCTAACTCTGTCGCCGGGAGACCCGGAGGGACGTCGCAACGTAGCCCACCGCGCTTGCCCTGAACGAAGTGAAGGGGAAGCGGTGTGGAAATGGTTGGAAGATGACCAGAAAACCCCAACAGGGGTGACACATGGAATTCACATACACGGGATGAACCCATTGCCTGGCATCGTCGAATGCTCCATTGCGTTGTTCAACTGCAAACGCGGGCATCAGTCCGGTTTTTAGAAGCTTCCAATAACGACGTGTGCTTATCGGCCATAAAGACCGAAGTATGTGGCCTTCCCTACGACATGTCCGTCCATCGCCTTCAGAAGGTCGGCGCGGGGGGATCCTGCCATTAGATCTAGTTTTGTGTCCAGCGCGTAAATTTCGAAAATGTAGTGGTGCGGCGTTGCGCCGGGAGGCGGGCAGGGCGGCTGATATCCGTTTACATTACGGATATTCTTGCCTTGCACGATGCCGTCGGGCGAAGAGTCCGGCTTCACGCCTGCCGCTACGGATGTAGAACTGGCAGGCACGTTCCAGAAGGTCCAGTGCGTGACGTCCATCGCCCCTTTCATAGGCGCGGCATCGCTATCATGCATAATCACGGCGAAGCTTACCGCCGCCGCCGGTGGGTTGCTCCATTGCAGCGCCGGCGAAGCCGCATTGGGGTCTGCGCACGAAAACTCGGTGGGGATCATGCTGCCCTCGGCATAGCCGGAGCTCATCAGTTTAAACTTCGAAGGCGGAGGGGGCGGAGCCTGTTGCGCCGAGGCTTGTCGAACCGCCGCGATTTCCACTCCCAACAGCAACAGAAATACCACGACGATTACCGATTGCTTCACATTCGCTCGCATGAATTTTCTTCCTTTCTCTCTCATCAGGATCGAAATCTTAAGCAGAGCCACTTCTGTCTTCGGGCCAGCCATTTCCTGGCGCAACAATCTAACATTCAAATCAGGACCTAATCAACTCGCAAAGTGGGCTTTCCACATCGCGCACTATTACGGCTCAAGCGTTGCGTCTAATGCCCTACCGGCCTGCGGCGGCAGCGCGCTTTTTCATTTCCTCGGGTGACACGTCCTCCACATGCGTTGCGATGTACCACATATGCCCGAAGGGATCCTTCACTCCGCCGGTCCGATCCCCGTAGAACTGATCCGCCACGGGCCTTTGCACTGCTGCCCCAGCAGCGACAGCTTGCGTGAATACTGCGTCCACGTCCTCGACGTAGAGAAGGATGCTCACCGGCGACCCGCCAAAAGACTGCGGACTGCGCGCGTCTATCTCGGGGGATTCGTCCGCAAGCATGATGATCGAATCGCCTATCTTGATTTCGGCGTGGCCGACCTTGCCACCAGGTTGCGCCATGCGCAACAATTCCTTGGCACCAAACGCCTTCCTATAGAACTCGATTGCCTGCGCCGCACCCTTGACGATCAAGTACGGCGTCGCGGTGTGATAGCCATCCGGGATAGGTTTCGGTTTGTTTGTCATCAGTCCTCTCCTTTTGCGCTAGGTATTGCGCGATGTCATTTCTGCGCCCGCACCCCTTTGCACCCGCACCCAGATCACAATATCTCAAAATAGATGCGCAAGGAAAGACTGAGACTATGGGCACATAGTCTGCGAACTTGCGCCTTTGTCCTGGAAGCAGGCCCAGTCAAAGTAGACTTGCTTCATCACTTGCTGGTAAATCAAGACAGTTGTTTTTCCATTGGCTGCGGGCGTGGCGATTTCCACGTGTTGTTTGAAGGGAACAGAGGATGGCCCGTCGAGTAGAGCTTCCTCCAGTACCCGTCCATTCAGCTTTCCATTGCTGGCGATCTTAAGCCTAAGAATTTTCGCGAGCGTCGGTTGAATGTCCGAATTGCTTATCGGAGTATGATCCACAAATTGTTTTTTGAAGTCTGGTCCATACGCAGCCATGAAGTTGAACGTGTTGCTCCGCCCGAAGCTGCCGTGCATTCCTTGTCCATGCTGCAAATTGTAATCCGTGATTTGGACGGCGGTCATGAGCGGTTGTTTGGAATCCGTGGCAAAAGTTTTGAATGCCACCACAATCGATGGCCGAGGCAATCGGGACGATCCAACGAGTCGAATCGTGCTGAGTGGCAAAGCCCCAGGAACCTTACCGTAGTCGTCGTCGGCAAATATTCCCCCCACATAATCCTGTCGTGCCAGGAACGCCACGATTTTCTCCATCGTTACGGGATCGTGCGTGGGCAAATAGATCAGATCGGAGCCGCCGTTGGCGGAGACCACCACCTTGGCATTCGTCTGTTTCGCAATTCGGCCCGTGCCGCCGATCAACCCATTGCCGTTCGAGGGACGCTGGCCAACGGTTGCCAATTGGTGAGGAATCGTCGGGTCCACGGGCTGAAAGATCTTCTTGCCGTCCGGTCCGTCGATTTGGACGTCGGGATCAAAAAGCGGCAGGCCCAGCTCATGAGCGATGTCAATCGCAAGAAAACCTTGGGGCAGAAAGCCGTCATTCACCTCTTGACGTCCTTGTGCGTCCTTATAGTCCCACTTGGCCGCATAGCTTGTCGTTCCGTGGCCGTCGGTATCGATGTCGTGCTTGCTGATGGTGGCGAAGCCGTGGTCTGCCGTTATGAAAATGTCCGTGTCGGCAGCCATCTCGGCATCGCTGTTGATGGTATCCAGGATTTGTTTCAAGTTATTGTCGGCATTTCTTAGGCCCGCTTTCGAGGTGGGTCCATTGATGCCGGGGACCAGCTTGTTGAGGCTGTCTCCTTGAAAGTGCTGCGTTCCATCGGGGTCGCGCGACCAGTAGAGCAGCACGAACGGTTTTCCGTTTTTCTTGAATAGGGGCAGGATCGCTCGCGTCACGGTGTTTGCAAAATACGCTTGCTGCTCGGTATTCGGACTCGTAGTCCCTGGCGTCGTATTGTTCCCGGTGCGTTGAGCCCGGACGGGAGTTGTGGTGGGCAGCCCCGCTGCGAGCAGTGCGGCAGAAATCTGCGGACTGAGCGGAACTCCATCCGCTGTTCCGGTCCCATCGTCGATGATCACCGTCTGGGGTGCCGCGAATTTACCGTCGACGGGATTCAGTTGGCTCACGTCCTGGATCGCCGTGGGCCCCATCTTTCCCACGGCTGCCGTATTGAAGCCCTGCGCTCGCGCGCCGCTGAGCAGCGTCTCCTCGTTTAGGTAGTTCCCGTTGAAGACCGAGTCCAGATCGCCCAGGACGGAATCATTCTCGATGTAGGGCGAGTACGTTCCCGCCGCCCGGCCGAAATTCCCGCCCAGGAAAATGGGTTGGCCGATATAAAAGGTATTGCTGAAATCGCCTGTGTCCCCCAGGTAATGTCCAGTAGCGATGGCGGAAGCGTTGGCTGTAGTGAACGTTGGAAAAAGCGAGTGGCTGTTTACAAAGCTGACTCCGTGATTGCGAATCCAGTCCATCGTCGGCGCGTCGGTGGAATTCACCGATCCTCCACGCAAGCCATCGAAGACGAAGACCACGATATTGCGCGGCATGCCGCCGATTGGCTGTATTTGTTCCGAAAAGAAAGTTGAAGACACAGGCCAGGCAGCCGCTGCGGCAAACAGCAGGACCAAAATCTTTTTCATCGGAATTCCTCAAAACCGAATTTCAAAATATGGACAAAGAAACTCTCAAGCGTCGATGCACTGGATTCGGTCGCGCCGGCGTCCCGTCGGCTCCTTGTTTTTTCCTCGAACCCCAACACCGCCGGCTCTGCCTGCGCCAAAGCCGCCAAGATGCCGGTGCAACCTCAGTGCCCAGGGAGCGGCTGCAGTGGCGGCGTCTTGCCTGCCGGAACAGTTTCCTCTGCCGTGTTAGCCATCATGGCGGCAGTGATGTAAGTGCCGCTGACCGCGATCAGGTCGATCACTTGCTGTTCGCTGAACAGTTCGCGCGTCCGCTTGAAGGTGGCATCGCTCACTTCGTGCTTGGTCGAGAGTTCCATGCAAAAGTCATACACGGCCGCTTCGTCGGGCTGCATCGAGGCCGGCCGTTTTCCTTCTTTCAGATCGGCCGCCACCGCCTCCGGGAGGCCCGCTTTGATCGCCAGCGGATAGTGTGCGTACCACTCGACCTGCGATGTCCACAGCCGGGCCTGGATCAGAATTGCAAACTCATTCAGTTTGCGCGGCACCGATGTGTTGAACCGGACGTAGTCGAGAAGATTGAACAGGCGCTGGCCCATGACGGGGCTGCGAAGCATCGAATTGTATGGGCCGGTGATGCCGATGCTAGAAACTTTCAGGATCTCGTCCGCGAACGGCCGCTGCTGTTCATTCAACTGCTCCATCTTGAGTTGCGGGAAGCGCTGCTCCTTATCCGCCGAATACACCTTCACCGTTGGGATCGTGACCGCCAAGGCGGCGCCGGCTGTCGCCACAACTATCGTCAAAATGATCCATCGCTTCATGTCTCGTTCCCCCTATGATGTTTTTGCTCGGTTTTGGTGTATGTAGCGCCCGCCTTCAGGCGGGCATGTGCTTGAGTCCACCGTGCCCCGACCCTGTCGGGGCGCTACAAATGCGGCCTCCGCCGCGACGTGCCACCATTGCGAACCCGCCGTAGATAGTAACTCCAATCGCGGCTGGCAGCACCTCCGGCCCTTGCAGCCCGATTGCCACATGGCGGACGGATTGGTATATACTCCCCTGGGTTCAGAAATCCACAAACGACAATCCAGCCTCACGTAGGAGCTAACACAAATGAAAATCGCAAGAATTAAGATTTCACTCGTCGTGCTCGCAACAATGTTTGGTATGGCGGCCTTGACGTACGCGCAAACCCCGCCCGATTTCAGCAAGGTCGAAATCAAAACCACGAAGATCGCCGATAATTTCTACACGCTCGAGGGCCAGGGCGGAACGATTGGCGTGCTCGCTGGTCCGGACGGAGTTTTCCTCGTCGACACCCAATTTGCGCCGCTGACCGGTAAGATCGTCGCGGCGGTCAAACAAATCTCCCCCAACCCGATTCGGTTCGTGGTCAACACGCACGTGCACGGAGACCACACTGGCGGCAACGAAAACCTTGCGAAAATGGGTGCGGTAATTTTTGCTCGCGAGGAGTTGCGGTCACGCCTGATGAATCCTGCTCCTGCGGCAAACGGCACTCCTGTGCCTCCTGCGCCTGCTGTTGCGCTCCCCGTCGTGACCTATCGTGGACGCGTGACATTTCATATGGACGGTGAGGAAGCAGAGTTGATCCCGATTCAGCGGGCCCATACCGACGGCGACACTCTGGTATATTTCCACGGCGCGAATGTGTTGATGACGGGCGATTTCTTCCGCTCCATAGGTTACCCGAATATCGACCGCGTCAACGGCGGCTCACTCAACGGAATGCTTGAGGGGCTGGGCCTCGTAATCGGGCTGGCAGGGCCCAATACGAAGATTATCCCGGGTCATGGCCCCACTGTTGATAGAGCGGCGGTGATCGCGCACAGGGACATGATTCTGGGAGTCCGGGATCATGTGGCAGAACTTGTCAAGCAGGGCAAGTCGCCGGAAGATGTGCTCGCCGCCCATCCGACATCCGATTTCGATGCAAAAGTTCCCATGGTAACGGGGAGTTCGGACCGGTTCGTCGGGCAATTGTACGCCGAACTCAAGCCGGCCAAGTAGCACCGTATCGGCCCAGCGCGCTCCAGTAGCACAGGCTTCAGCCTGTGTGGTTTGAGCTGTGGCCGAAAGGCAGTACACAGCTTGAAGCCCGTGCTACTCAAGGCCGCCATACACCGCAACGGGATTCGATGCGGCAACCTGGCATCGCAAAGCGGATCGATCACTCACTTGGGAGATTTGCCGGCTAAGCCTCGGCTGCCTCTTGTTGAGAACCCACGCGTTGCAAGAGCGTCAAGAGCTGCGAAGCGATTTGCTCCGGGCACTCGACGGGTGTCAAGTGCCGCCCTCCGGGAATTATCGTGAGTGTCGAGCCGCGAACCGCTTCGTGCAACTGCCGCGCCATCGCCACAGGCGTGGCGTAGTCCTCTTCACCCACAATCACCGCGACCGGCACGCGCAGCGCCGGCAGAAAATGCCGCGAGTCAGCATCGCCGAGCATCACGCATGCCGCGGCATAGCATTCCAAATCGTTGGCCAGGAATATTTCAGCCATCGCTTTAACTAACTCTGGATGGGTTGTGCGAAAGTCATCGCTGAACCATCGCGTGGCCTGAAACTCAACCATTCCTTTAAGGCCTTTCGAACGCGCTGTGGCGGCGCGCTCCCGCCAAATCTTGGGAGCATCCTCGCCGTACCAGGCCGTCGTGTCGATCAGCCCAAGACCGCTCACTCGCGAAGGATACAGTCTGGCAAACGCCTGAGCGACGCATCCTCCCATCGAGCAGCCTGCGACACTGGCAGCTGGCCATCTTACGTGGTCGAGCAATTCCGCAAGATCACGCGCGAACAATTCCGTCGTGAAAGTTTCAGCGCGCCCACCGGATTTTGCATGTCCGCGGCAATCGTAGGCCAGAATCGCGGCCTGACCGGTCAATCTCGCCGCAACACCGTCCCAGATGCTGCCATCGAGCGCCAAAGAATGGATCAATACGATTCGTGGCGCGTCCGAGTTCCGCGCCGCTCGCAATCGAAACGCGATGGCGCAGCCGTCAGACGTTTTGAAAATTTCTTCCCGTACGATGGGCTGCATTGCGATTGTTCTCAGACAGCTTTGAAGTATGGTTCCAGGGGGGTCAAAGGCACGTTCCACGCATCGTAGCCATAGAGCCAGCTCGTGTCTTCGTCTCCCCCCTTCATCCAGGTATTCGCGCTGGAGATTGCCTGGATGCGCGAAGTGCGGGGCTTGCGATGCGCTTCGTAACGCCGGAACGCTCCCTGAAAATCTTCGCCGTCAACTTCCTCGAGACATCGCGCCAGGATGGCGGCGTCCTCAATCGCAGTCGCCCCTCCCTGCGCCATATATGGCGTCATCGGATGGCAGGCATCGCCCAACAGCACGACTCGCCCATCGCTCCAGCGCGGTAGGGGCTCGCGTTCGAGGATCGCCCACTTGTGGCAATCCAGGCACGCTTCGAGCACGGCGCGAACGTCGGGATGGAAACCTTCGTACGCCTTGCGCAATTCCTTCACATCGCCTTTTGCCGACCAGGATTCGCGCGTCACCCACTCGGCCGGTTCGGGCACGCTGGTCACAAAGTAAAGCTCTGTACGAGTCGAGTTCGTGTAGTAGATGACGATATGACGGTCGGCTCCCCACCACTTCGTCCTAGATGAACCGATATCCATGCCGTTGAGCAGAGAGGACGAAAAAATAGCGCGGTACGCAATGCGTCCTTTGTGGATCGGCTCATCGGGCCCGACGATGAGTTCGCGCACGACGGAATGAACTCCATCCGCGCCGATCACCGCATCTGCCTGCGCGCGCGTGCCGTCGGCAAATAAAAGCGTAACCTGTCCCGCGCTTTGTTCCAGCCCAGTCAGTTTCTTTTCGAGATGGATGATTTCCTCGGGGAAGACTGCGGCGAGAGCATCGTGCAAGTCGGCCCGGTGCATACAAAGATAAGGCGCGCCGAAGAGACTCTCCGGCATGGGCAGTTCCCGCATGACCTTGCCGGTATTCCATTCGCGATTCAGGTGCGAAAACGGCTTGAACGAAGTATGGATCACCCTTTCCTCGACACCGATTCGGCGCAGCACTTTCATCGAGTTGGGCATCATCTGTATGCCCGCGCCGATACGCGCAAAACGTGGCGCTTGCTCGTACACGCGCACATCCACGCCGATCTGGCGCAGCGCAGCCGCGGCCGTCATTCCACCGATGCCCGCGCCCACAATGGCAATGGATAACTTCTTGCTGATCACCAATATTTCCTCAGTGCCCCGAAATAATACCTGATAATCATTTCCTTTGGGTCAGATAGGATTGGCGGGAGATTTCCATGGCGGAGACACAAGTCCTCATCGTCGGAGCGGGGCCGGTCGGTCTGACTCTCGCGTTGGACCTCGGCCAGCGGGGCGTGCGTTGCATTCTCATCGAGCGCAACGAAACCTCAATTCAGCTTCCGAAGATGGAGCGCTGCAACGCCCGGACGATGGAGATTTACCGCCGGCTGGGGATCGCGGAAAAAGTTCGCGACGCCGGTCTGCCGCGCAGCGCTCCGATGGACGTCTTTCTCGCAACCTCGATGGCCGGGCCCCCGCTTGCCCGCCTGCCGTGTCCCTCCGTGGACGAAGCCAAAGCAGACATCGCGGCGCACAACGACGGCCGCCCGGTTGAGCCGTATCAACTGATCTCGCAATACACGCTCGAACCGCTGCTGCGATCGATTGTAGAGACCCTCCCGAACGTGAAAGTGCGTTTCGGCTGCGAATTGACGTCGTTCACGCAAGATGGCGATTCCGTAACAGCGCACGTGCGAACGAGCAATGGCCCCGACCAGACCATTCGAACAGCGTACCTGGTTGGATGCGACGGAGGCTCCAGCACCGTTCGAAAGCAGCTGGGCATTGAGTTGCAAGGCGAAGGCAACATTCGAAAGCTCCGCCAAGCGCTATTCCACTGCCCGGAACTCTACGACCGCATTCCGATGGGCAAGGGCCGCCACTACCACATTGCTGAGGGGCCCGTATTCCCGTTCATCATTCTCCAGGACAGCACCCGTCACTGGACTCTGCATGCGGCAGCGTCCAGTGATGGCGAAATGGCGGAAATTTTCAAGAAGTCGCTCGGGATGCCGGTCGAGTTCGAAATGCTTTCCGTGAACGAGTGGACGCAGCATCTGCTCTGCGCGGAGCGTTACGCGGAGGGCCGCGTTTTCATCGCCGGAGACGCCGCGCATTTGGTCATCCCCACCGGCGGCCTCGGCATGAACACCGGCGTGGGAGACGCCATCGATCTTTCGTGGAAGCTCGCTGCCACGCTGGCAGGATGGGGCGGCCCGCAACTACTCGCCTCCTATGAAAAAGAGCGCCGCCCGATTGGTTTGCGAAACGTGAAGGCCTCCCGCGCCGCGATGAGCGGGCGGCTCAGTTGGCGCGCGGCCTACCATCCTGACATTCGGAAGAACACGCCAGAAGGCGCCGCAATCCGCGCAGAAATGGCGAGCCGTTTCGATGTTGAGCAGCGCAAAGTGACAGAGATTTTGGGAATCGAAGCGGGCTACCGCTACGCCGGCTCGCCCATCGTTTGGTGCGAGCCGGGCGACGGTCCCGACCCGGACAATCCCCAGTATGTTCCAACGACCTGGCCGGGCGCGCGGCTCCCGCACGTTTGGCTGAGCGATCTCTTGGCACCGCACAATCGCATCGCGCTACACGATCGTCTGGGGATGGGCTACACGCTGCTGCGGCTGGGCGGGAGCCGCGTGGATACGGCAAATCTGGAACGAGCGCTCCGCGCAACGGGCGCGCCTCTGAACGTGTTCGATATCGAGGATGAAGCACCGCGCGAAATCTACGGCTTCGATCTATTGCTCGTGAGGCCCGATCTACACGTAGTTTGGCGCGGCGACCAGCTTCTGAAGGACACAGGAGCAATTGCGGAAGTTGTCACTGGCTGGGCCGTGCAGAGCACCTCTCCGGCATAGAGATAGTGGGCCAGTTTCCGAGAGCGCCGTGACTCGGCCGTAATAAAGACGTCGAGATTGCAACGGCTATATAATGCGGCCTCGATGTCCCGTCAATCCAAGATCAAGCCCAATGAACCCTGCCCATGCGTCAGCGGCAAGAAGTTCAAGAGCTGCTGTTCCGAAAAAGTTGATTGGGAGGCGATCATTCGAGAAGGCCGGGATATTCGGCCTTATCTTTCGATAAGAGGGCGCAACATATATTTCATTAATCGAATTTCTGATGCCTTACAACTTGACCCGCTCGGGAAAGCTCGAAGTTTGAAGGATTACAAGGCCGCTTTTACCGTCGACGCCGTCCGCAAGATACATGAAGCACTGATGAATGTATGGCCTCCTGATATTGACATAATCGAAGCGCTCAAGCGGCCGTCGGACGGTGTTTCAGGCCTGTACATAGGAGACTACGGCCCTGAGTACCTCACACGAGCCATCGTCAGGCACTCGATATACGCAAATAGGATCTTGCTCATCGATCCTTTTGTTTATCCGGCGAGCGTCCGAGACGATTACAACCCTATTCTTAACCCTGCGCAATATCGCGCTCAGACGCTTAAGAATGTGAATTTCTGGTTTGCGCTCGCTCCATGGATTGCGGCCGGGATCGTCGCATTGATAAGGCCACCCTCCGATTTCAGCCCTCGTCTGAATTGGGACTTTATGGAAGCCCAGCGAAAGAAATTCGAAGAGAATACAGAGCTAAAGAAGGCGGCCGAAGAATCCGTCGATGATCTGAGTGGGCGCTACAGAAACAAATTTATGTATCAGCAGCTTGTGCTTGGTGTTCCAGACTCTTACCTAAGGGAGAAGTTTGAAGAACTTGGGCTCGGTGCAAACGGCCTCAAAGTCGAAGATTTTCTGAGCTCCATTCATCAGGAAAGGGAACGAGACCCAGACTTTTTGGAACCCGTAGGACCCGAAAATCGCGAGCAGTTGTTTACGATGACATCGGGTGCCTCGTACCCTAGCGCCACGATGACTGCACGTCTAACGGGATCTTATTTGTTCACTGATATCTACGTGAAATGGAGAGAGATAGAACTAGACAGGGAATCTCACAGCGCAGAGAACAAGGTCTGGGCGCCCTTCGCAAAGGCTTTACAGAAGGCGCCCCTCAGGTATCTAAATAACTTACGTCTCGAACACGCGTTGACACTCCGCAACGAGGGCCGCCTACAATCACTTAGGACATTCCTCAGTAGAGTATGGAAAGATGCGAGTATGGAAGATTCGTTCGATAGCGCTAACGCGTTGCTTTTGGCGGAGGAACTTGGGGAACAAATCCGAAATGCGGAACAGGAATGGAAGAAGATTGACAGAGATCTCTTGAAAATTGTCGGAGGAGCAGCCGTAACTGGTGTTTTAGCCGCTGGTCCACTGATCGCTGGGGGATATGCCAATTTTCTGGCAGCCGCAGTCGCGGTTGCTGGTGCTGGGTCGCTCCTCGATTCAACCCTGAAGCGCCGTTCCTTCCCGGATCGCTTCCCAGCGGCGTTTTTCATGAAAATCGAAGAGAACGACACGTAGTGTTCGTCGATAGTCCAGACACCCGTCGATATGGGCCCGTTGTAGACCGCCAAAGCGATTCCGAGCGTTTCGTCGCCTACTCGGAAATTGACCAACTGGCGCCAAAGGTGGAGCGCTGCACATAGAAGGCAGTCGGATGTATGTTTCCGGCTAGACCGCGCCGAGCGGCCCTGCAGGGAATCGCAAATCTTCCAGTCAGGCGGAGACAGCCTTACGATATTGCGCCCCTCGCGGGGTCCTTCCCGCGAGGGGTGCAACTCTTTCGATACTAATCAGCGAGCGGGTTCGGGCGAAGCTGGAAATTTAGTACTTTGTTCTTTGTGCCAGCCCCGCCTTCGATGTGCCAGGTCATGTCCCCGCCGTAGGTCGCCCAGATCCCGCGACCCTTCCAGCCGGCGTTCGGATTGTCGATCCGGCCGTCCATTCCTCTTGAGAAGAATCCCATCGGATAGGGCACACGCATGATCGTCCATTTTTTCGTGGTGGGATTAAACGCTTGCAGTGAATCCGAACTAGTGCCCGTCACGATCGGGATGTTTTCTCCAAGGCCGAGCGTGTTGAACTGGTCAACCCAATTGTAATATTCAAAATCGGCGCTGCTCTCGTCGGTTACGCCTTTCATCTTGGGTCCGGGCGCGGTATAGAGCGTCCAGCCTTCGGGGCATTGCTGGCCGGTTGCCGTGGGTCCATTCAGAACTTTGCACTTGCGCCGGTCGAAGCTTGCAAGCTGGCCGCTGCCCGAAAGCGCTGTCCAGATCACGCCGTTGCGATCGATATCAACCCCGCGCGGAGCATATCCGGAGACGCCCGGCGCTTTCGGATTATAGAACGGCGGTTCGTAGACCTCCGCCATGCATGTGGCGGGCGGATTCGAGCCGAGAGTCATGCGAAGCAGATGTCCAGGCGTGGGATTTGTGGTGGCAAACCAAATCGAGCCGTCCGCGGGGTTGACGATCGCGCCGTAGCCATTCACGGGAATGCGCTTGTCGACTGCCGGGTCAATCTTGCCGTCGCCCTTGGTATCGAGGTAGGCGGGACACCAGCCCTGGGCCTTCTTCGCGTCTCCTGTTTCATCAAAAACCCGGGTATTGAGCCAGCCAAAGGCCTGCCCGCCCGGCCCGCTGAAGAATAGGGTGTTGTCTTTGTCGAAGCCGAACTGGAGATGATGCGTGTTGAAGCACGTGTCGACGGGAGTGAATTTCTTCGTTTCGGGATCATACACAGCGGCGTGCTTGCCCGCCGTTGCCAGGGGGAAATATTTGGCGAACGGCGAATCCGATCCCGCCTTGCAGAAATCCGGATTT
>Ga0137382_10000835_pt1 | contig 12971 bp, 14 predicted proteins | sample SagtaG_15_FD_104816 | JGI IMG/M metagenome (GOLD analysis project Ga0137382, IMG submission 104816) | Vadose zone soil microbial communities from Sagehorn Ranch, Mendocino, California, USA - Sage2_R_20_16 metaG | ecosystem: Environmental > Terrestrial > Soil > Vadose zone | place: USA... | reverse complement strand
CGGCCTCGCGCAACAGGCCGAGCGAGACGGTCACGCCGTGCGCGCGCAGCGCGGCAGCGCCGCCGCGCGCGTCGGGGTCGGGATCGCTGATGGCCGCCACGACGCGCGTGACGCCCGCCGCGATGATCGCCTCGGTACAGGGCGGCGTTTTCCCGTGGTGCGCGCAGGGTTCGAGATTCACCACCAGGGTGGCGCCCCGCGCCCGCTCGCCGGCGGCTCGCAGGGCCACGACCTCGGCGTGCGGCCCCCCGAACTCCGCATGGTACCCTGCGGCAACCACCGCGTCGCCGGCGAGCACCACGGCGCCTACCAGCGGATTCGGAGCGACGCGCCCCCAACCCCGCCGCGCGAGGTCGAGGGCGCGTTCCATTGCCATCTGCTCCGCGGGCAGAGGCTCCGCCCGCTTGTTGTACTCAGAATCCGAACCGGATGCCGATGCCTCCGAAGACATGCGCCGCCTTAGGATCGAAGTCCGAGAACCGGGTGAAGTAGGTCTGATCCTGGCCTGCCTGCAAGCCAATCTCGCCTACCAGGTTCACGGCCGCGAGGGAGAAGCCACCATCCACGAATGCCACGGCGCGGGTATTGGCCGGATTGATCACCACGGTCCGCGTGTTCGTCGGGTTGAAGGGGTCGTCGTGGAACCGGATGTTCGTGTCCTTGGACTGGTAGTGGTCCACGCCGATTCCCGCCGCGACGTCCAGCAGCGGGAACTTCCATCCCGCCACGGCGCGATAGCTGTCCGCCTTGAGATCCATGGCGAACTGGAACTGGTCCCCCTGACCGAACGTGGGACCGAGCGTGCCGTACCGGAGCCCCGGCACGGTGCGATGCATCCAGCTCACCGAGAGCGCGGGCACCGGGAAGGCGCCCCGGAGCAGGCCGACGCGAAGGCCATAGCCGATCCCCAGCGCCGCGTCGCTGACGCGAGTCGCGTTGGAGCTAACGGTGAGATCGTGGATTCTCGTCGGTATGATGAGCGCCGAGCCGAGGAAGTCGACCGCGAGCAGGCCGCCGCCCATCCCCCGGAGGAGGCCCACGGCCCCTTCGACCATGGGCGCGGGGACGGCCCCGTCGAAGCTCGACGGCACCGGCCGCTGGCTCGCCGCACTTGGGTCCGGGAGCGACGCCTTGACGGCGTTCGCGCGCACGGTGACGGCGAGGTGACCGAATCCGCCCAGCGCGCCGGCGGTGCCGAGCACGGGGTTGCCCCCGTTTACGATGACGCCGGCCAGCGGATAGAACGCCCGCACCGCGTCGACCGCCGCGTTACAGGCCGCGGTCGCGTCCGGGCTCAGGGCTATGTTGCATTGGGGCTCCTGCGCCGCGAGGGGAACCGCACCCAGCAGCATTGCCAGTATCACCGCCATTCGATGCATGCGACCTCCTACTTGTTGCATGCGACCTCCTATCGTTCGGCGAACGTCACACCCGTTGTCCCCACCCGGACCTCCCCCATGATCCACGTGCCGGTGCCGGCGCGTGTCGCGGCCGTGATGACTGCTTCGGTATCATCGCGCGCCGCGACGGCGATCATGCCGACGCCCAGGTTGAACACACGACGCATCTCGCGGAGCGAGACCTCGCCCGCGCGCATGAGCACACGGAACACGGGCGGCCAGGTCCACGCCCGCGCGTCGACCACGGCCTCGCACCCCGCGGGCAGCACCCGGACCAGGTTGCCGGGGATGCCGCCGCCCGTGATGTGCGCCAGCGCGTGCAGGCGCGGCAGAACGGGAGCGATCGCCGCGAAGTAGCTGGCATGGACGTCCAGCAACACCTGGGCCACGGTGCGGTCCATTTCGGGAAACTGGTCCTGTGCGTCGAGTTGCAGGCGCTCGAACACGATGCGCCGTGCCAGGGTGTACCCGTTAGTGTGCAGTCCGTTCGACGCGTATCCGATCAACACGTCGCCCGGACGCACCAGGTCCCCGTGCAACGCAGCAGATTCCTCCACCACCCCGACGATGGTGCCCGCCAGGTCGTACTCCCCACGGCGATAGAGGTCCGGGAGCTGCGCGGTTTCGCCTCCGGCGAGGACCATGTCGTGGGCGCGACAACCGCGCGCCACGCCCGACACCACCGCGGCCGCGGTCCCGGGATCGAGCTCGGCGGTCGCGAGGTAGTCCTGGAACGCGAGGGGACGGGCGCCGTGCACCAGAATGTCGTTCACGCAATGGTTCACGAGGTCTTCGCCCACGGTGTCATGGATTCCGGCGCGGGCGGCAACGAGTACCTTGGTGCCCACGCCATCGGTCGAGAGCACGAGCACCGGACGCCTGTATCCGGGCGGCACCCGCACCATTCCCCCGAACGCGCCGATCGCGCCCAGCGCGAGCGGCGTCCGCGTGCCCTGCACGAGCGCGGCGATGCGGCGTTTCGCTTCATCGGCGACGTCGAGCCGCACTCCCGCTGCGGCGTACCGGTCCGTCACGGGGAGGGGGCGTCCGCTTCGAAATGCACCAGCTCCTTGAAGGCTCGCACCCGCGCCCGCACTTCGGCGAGCGTCACGTGCTCGAGGCCCTGCACGCCGAACGCTTCGACCGCGAACGAGCCCAGGGCGGCGCCGTACACCATGGCGCGCCGCAGGTTGGGCTCCGCGAGGTCCTTGGTGGAGGCGAGATACGCCATGAAGCCGCCCGCGAAGGCATCACCCGCGCCCGTGGGATCGAACACTTCCTGCAGCGGATAGGCGGGGACCTTGAAGGTCGTGTCGCGATTCACCAGCAGCGCCCCGTGCTCGCCCTGTTTGATGACCGTCATCCTGGGCCCGCGCTCGAGCACCCAGCGCGCCGCCCGGTAGATGTTCCAGTCGCCCGACAGCTCACGCGCCTCGGAGTCGTTGATCATCAGGATGTCGATGTGGCGGAGCAGCTCCAGCAGCAGGTCGCGCTTGGAGTGGATCCAGTAATTCATGGTGTCGCACGCGACGAGCGCAGGCTGTTTCACCTGATCGAGCACGCCGAGCTGCAGCTCGGGGTCGATGTTGCCGAGGAAGAGGTAGCGCGCATCCCGGAACTTGGGCGGGAGCTTGGGGCGGAAGTCGGCGAACACGCCCAGACGGGTCTCGAGGGTCTCGCGGCTCGCCAGGTCGTAGGAGTACTTGGCCTTCCAGCGAAACGACTCGCCCGGGGCCTGCTCCACGCCCGAGAGGTCCACGCCGCGCGCCTCGAGCGCCTTGAGGGCGCCGAGCGGATAATCCGTGCCCACCACGCCGACCACCTGGACGGGGTGGAGGATCACGCCAGCGGCGCTGAAGAACACCGCCGATCCACCGGGCGCGTCGGCCGTCTCACCGAACGGCGTGTACACCGAGTCGAGCGCGATCGAGCCGACCACGAGCAGACTCACGTCACATCCGATCCGGGGCGCTGATCCCCAGGAGATTGAGGCCGTTGGCGAGTACGTGGCGCACGGCCCCCGCCAACACGAGCCGCGCCGCCTCTTCGGGCTCGCCGAGCACGCGGTACTTGTGGTACCATCCGTGCGCCCGGCGCGCCAGGCCCTCGAGGTAGCCGGTCACGCGGTGCGGCTCGAGCGTCTCGGCCGCGCGCGCGACGACGCTGGGGAACGCGGCGACTTCCTTCATCAAGTCCGCCTCCTCCGGCTCGACGAGGACTGCAAGGTCCACGCCGTCCGCGCGCACGGACGCCGGCTCCCGCGCCGCCACTCGGAAGATGCCGCTCATCCGCGCGTGCGCCATCTGCACGTAGTAGACCGGGTTTTCTTCCTTCTGGCTCTTCGCGAGATCCACATCGAACACGAACTGCGCATCGCCCCGCCGCATCAGAAAGAAATAGCGCGCGGCGTCCACGCCCGTCTCCTGGAACAGGTCGCGCAGGGTGACGAACTCGCCTGAGCGCTTCGAGAAGCGCACTTCCTCCCCGCCCCGCACCACCCGCACCAGCTGCACCAGCTCCACGTGGTAGAAGTCGGCCGGGTACCCCAGCGCCTGCATCGCCGCCCGCATCCGGCCGATGTAGCCGTGATGATCGGCCCCCAGCACGTCGATCGCCCGCGCAAAGCCGCGCTCGTGCTTCTGGCGGTGATACGCGATGTCCGGGAGAAGGTAGGTGTACGTCCCGTCCGACTTGCGAAGCACGCGGTCCTTGTCGTCGCCGAACGCCGTGGTGCGAAGCCACAACGCCCCGTCGCGCTCGTAGGTGTAACCGCGCGCGCGGAGGTCGGCGAGCGTCTGGTCGAGCAACCCGTCGCGATAGACCGAGGACTCGAAGAACGTGACGTCGAACTTGACGCCGAACTCCCGCAGATCCTCGTCCTGCTCCGCCCGCTGGGACTGCACACCGATCTCCCGGCAGCGACGCTCGCCCTCGTCCTGCGGCAGGTCCGCGAAGGATCGGCCTTCACGCGCCAGCACGGCCGCGGCGAGCTCGATCAGGTACTCGCCGTGATAGCCGCCCTCGGGAATGTCGGCCGGGCGTCCCACGGCCTGCTGCACACGGGCCCACAGTGAGCGGGCGAGCTTGTCGATCTGCGTCCCCGCGTCGTTCACGTAGAACTCGCGCGTCACCGCGTGTCCCGTCCACTCGAGCAGCGACGCGATTCCGTCGCCCAGGGCCGCCCCGCGCCCATGTCCCACGTGCAGGGGTCCCGTCGGGTTCGCCGACACGAACTCGACGTTCACCTTGGTCCCTCTTCCTGCGTCCCCTTTCCCGTAGTTGCCACCGGCGGCGAGCACGCCGGCGAGCACGGTCGCCAACTGTGCCTCGGCGAGGAAGAAGTTGACGAACCCGGGCCCCGCAACCTCGATCTTGCGAACCAGCCCCTGCGGCAGCGTGAGGGTCGCCACGAGGCGGTCTGCGACCGCCCGAGGTTTCTGCTTGAGCGACTTGGCGAGCGTGAGGGCCAGATTCGTCGCCAAGTCGCCGTGCGCGGGATCGCGCGGCTGCTCGAGCTCGATCGTGGAGGCGGCCACGGACGCGCCCAGCCGAGCCGCGGCCTCCGTCAGCGCCGCGCGGATCGCGTCGTGCGCCTTCACTTTTCGCCGGAGTCTTTTTTCTTCTTGGCGCTCTCGACTGGCTTGGAATCGGACGCGGGTTTCACCTCCGAGGCCGGCTTGGACTCCGTCGCAGGCTTCCCGTCGCCCTCCGACTCCCGCTTCTCACCCGCCCGCTTGTAGTCGTTGATGTAGAAACCGGAGCCCTTGAACACGAGGCCCGCGCCGCCCGAGATCTGACGCGCCGCCAGTCTCCCGCAGGTGGGGCATTTCACGCGCCGACTGTTGGTCATGGTCGGGTAGAACTTCTCGAACACGTGCCCGGCCGGGCACTTGTACTCGTAGGTCGGCATCTCACAACAACTTAGCCCAATTGGGCCGGCAGGTCAACTGACTAGAGCGCGAGCCACGCGGCGAGGGTTGCGGCCTTTTCGTCGGCCCGCCACGGTCCCGCCAGGGCGTCCCCCAGCTCGGTGACCGTACGCCGCAGCGCCGCGGGGGACCGCTTCAGGCGTGTCGCCGCCGTCTCGTATAGCGCGCGCTCCACCAGGGTCGCGCAGGGGAGCCGGACCGAGCGAGCGGCGCCCTCGAGCGCTGCCCGGAACAGCTGCCCTTCGAGCGCGTGCGCGCGGATGTGATCGTTGCCGATGGTGGCGGGATCGATGACGCTTCCCACGACGAGCGCGACCCCGCGCACGGTGCGTCCCTGCCGGCGGTACTCGCTGAGCAGGCCGCGCAGCGACCGTTTCGTGACCCGCTCGACCACCCCTCGCAGGGTCCGCTCCAGCCGCGCGGCGTTACGGGGCGCGGCCTCCATGACGGCGTGATAGGGCTGCCGTGACGTCGGCACGCGGGCGTCGCTCAATTCGATGGCACGGCGGTCCACCACCCGCGGGGCACGCCGCGAACCGATGACCAGGACGGCGGTCGCCCAACCGGATTTGACGCGGCAGCCGAGCACCGCGCGTTCTAGAACTCGCGCTTCTTCATCTCCTGGAAGAAGTCGCGCAGCTCGAGGTCCTCTTCCCGCTCCGGCTGGAGCGTGTCGTCGTACTGGCGGCGACGCTTGGGTTTGACCTTCGCCACCTTGGCGGCGTTTTTCTTGGCCAGCGCTTCCAACTTGCGGTCATCGCCCTTGGGCATGTACCGGCTCCTGGTGGAACGGGTCGAGTCTAAAGGCCCGCACGGCGCTACTTCGGCTGCTGCACCGTGCGCAGGTACGGCTTATGAGTCTTGAACCCCTGCGGGTACTTCTTCCGGGCGTCCTCGTCCGACACCGAGGTCGGGATGATCACGTCCTGCCCGGGCTGCCAGTTCACCGGCGTCGCCACCGTGTGCTTCGCGGTGAGCTGCACGGAGTCGAGAAGCCGCAGGACCTCGTCGAAGTTGCGGCCGGTGCTCATGGGATAGACGATCATCGCCTTCACTTTCTTGTCCGGACCGATCACGAACACCGAGCGCACCGTCGCGTTGTCCACCGCCGTACGCTTGCCGCCAGCCGTGTTGGCCGGCAACATGTCGTACAGCTTCGCGACCTGGAGATCGCCGTCGCCGATCATCGGATAGTTCACCGCGTACCCTTGCGTCTCCTTGATATCGGCCACCCAGCGCTGGTGGTCGCCCACCGGATCGACGCTGATCCCGATGACCTTCGTGTTCCGCCGATCGAACTCCGGCTTGAGGCGCGCCATGTAGCCGAGCTCGGTGGTACACACCGGCGTGAAGTCCTTGGGATGCGAGAACAGGATCGCCCACTTGTCGCCGATCCACTCGTGCAGCCGGATCGTACCCTCGGTCGTCTCGGCGGTGAAATCCGGAGCCTCGTCACCAATGCGGATCGCCATCGTGGCCTCCTGTTTTTCTGGCGGGGCGCCCCGCTCCCTCCCCGCGCACCGCACGTTACAGGGAATCGACGGAAGGAAAGCTGCAAACCAGGTCGCGGCGCCGCAACTGTGGGAGGCGCTCGGCCACCCGTCCCGTTATCTTGCCTACCCCCCCCCCACGCTCAGGGAGCGCGCATGTCCCGGTATGTCTTCCTTCTGCTAGGCACGGCGGCCCTCGCATGCCAGCGAGGCGAGCGGCCCGCCGCCGCCGGTACCACGACCTCAGGCGCGGCGACGCAACCCGCGCCCGCGAGCCCCACGAGCCCCACGAGCCCCACGAGCCCCACGAGCCCCGGCATGCACGAGCGTGCCCCGGCGACGTTCCAGGCCCGTTTCGAAACCAGCAAGGGAGACTTCGTGATCGAAGTCCACCGTGACTGGGCGCCCCTTGGCGCCGACCGATTCTACAATTTGGTCAACAGCGGCTTCTTCGACGGCGTGCGGTTCTTCCGCGTGATCTCCGGCTTCATGGCGCAGTTCGGTATTCACGGCGACCCGAAAGTGGCCGCCGCCTGGCGGGACGCCACCATCGCGGACGACCCCGTGCGCCAACACAACGCGCGCGGCATGTTGAGCTTCGCGACCGCAGGGCCCAACACGCGCACCACTCAGCTGTTCATCAACTACGCGGACAACAGCCGGCTCGACGGCATGGGCTTCGCGCCGATTGGCCAGGTCGTGCGGGGCATGGCGGTCGTGGACCGTCTGTACGCGGCGTACGGTGAAGGCGCGCCGGCCGGCCACGGGCCGAGCCAGGGCCGCATTCAGACGGAGGGCAACGAGTACCTCGCGCGCGACTTCCCGCAGCTCGACCAGATCAAACGGGCGACGATCGTCGCGCGGTAGCAATCCTCGTCATTGCGTCGCTCCGGCCAAGTCGCGAACGGCGGTGGCGAGTGTTCGCACCTTGGCCTGATCGGACGCGCCGGCGGCGTCGCCATTGAGCTGCGTTGCGAGCTCGGTCAGCGCCCCGCGACGGGCGTCGCCTGAGAGCCCTTCCGCGCGCGACAGCGCAGTGCGCGCGGCGCTCAGCCGGTCGGCGGCAAGGCCGTTCGAGCGCGCGAGCTGGTCTAGGTACGCCCGCGCCACCACGAAGCTCGGCGGCCACGCCAGTTTCTGCTGATCCTGGACGTTCAAGTAGTCGAAATGCACGAGCTTTGCGGCAGCGATCTCGTTCTGCGACATGAACGGGCTCGGCTGCAGCTCGAACACGTCGAGGCCGCGCGCGATCTCGGAGCTCACGATGTAGCCGTTGTACCAGTAGGCCGACCACGAGCCGGCGCCCACGAGCTTGGTCGAGTCCATCGGGCCGCGGTCGAAGTACGCGATCTCGACGGGGTGCGCGGCATCGGTCCAGTCGAACACCGAGATGCCGCCCTGATACCAGCCCTGCACCATGATATCGCGCCCCGGGACCGGGATCAGCGATCCGTTGTGGGCGACGCAGTTCTCGTTCGCCGTCTGCGGCGGCAGCAGCTTGTAGTAACTCTTGAAGGTCAGCGTCGTGCCCGAGAGCGTGAAGATCGCGTCGGCTCCCCACTCGGGCTTGTCGGTGACGCGGCAGCGCGGCTGCAGGCCCCCGCCCCACTCGTCGGTGAACAGGATCTTGGTGCCGTCGTTGTTAAACGTCGCCGAATGCCAGAAGGAGAAGTTCGAGTCGGCCGCGGCGGCGATCCGCTTCGGGTTCGCCGGGTCACGGATGTCCAGCAGCAGGCCGTAGCCGCCGCAGGCGCCGCCTGCCAGGCCGAGCGCCGGATATACCGTGATGTCGTGGCATTGCGTCGGGCCCGGATGGGGGCCGGGACGCGGCGGGCCCAACCGGACGCGGTCCACGATGGTCTGCGTGTTGGCCCGGAACGTCGCGCTGTCGGCGGCCGTCGGCGCACCGCTCCCGCCCCTCGCTTTGACGAGGCTGTCGAGCGTGGTGCTGACCAACCGTGGCCCGAGCACCATCTCCACGCCGTTTACCTTCGCGGTGAATCCCCCCTTGGCCCGGGCCTCGGCGGCGGTCTTGGCCGCCGCGGCGACGTCCTCCGGCGTCTCACCGTGCCTCGTGGGCTCGACGAGACCCTGGAAGATCCGCGGCGAGCTCACGATCCGCGCCTGCTCCGGCGCGGCAAGCGGCACCCGGATGACCTCGATCCGGAACAGCGCGGAACTCGAATCCTGATCCAGGTCCGCGCCCGAGCATCCCGCCAGCTCGCTCGGTGACCGGACCGGCGCCGACCCGGAGACGTAGATGTACACGTTCGCCGTGTCGGCCGGCGAGGTCACCACCGTGTGCGTGTGCGAGCCGCGGCAGGTCTGCACGTTCGCCAGGGTTTTCGGATGCGCGATATCGGTGATGTCGAAGATGCGGATGCCGCGCAGCCGGTCGTGGCTGACCGAATCCTCCACGCCCTGCGTGCCGCAGTCGGTGCGGCCGTTCAACGACTCCCCCGAGACGAACATCAGACGGCGATACACCGACACGTCGCTCTGCGAGCCGGGACAGACGTAGGCCGTGTGCAGCGTGGGATGGCTGGGGTTCGAGATGTCCCACACCTGATAGCCACTGAAGTTGCCCTGGATGACGTACGGCCCCACGACCGAGATGTCGGAGTTGATGAGCCGGAAGTCGCCCGGCGTGCTGGGGTTGATGAACTGCTCCGAGGGCGGCGTCGTCGAGACCAGCTTGAGGTTCCAGGCGGCCTGCCCCGCATCCATCCATCCGGCGCGCAGTCCCACGCGCGGGTCTTTCTTCGGTGTGGCCGTTGACATGCCTGCCTGCGTGCCGTGAGCGCACGCCACCAGCGACAACACGCCAATCATCAACGGGACCGACGAGTATCGACGCATCATTGACTCCTCTCGCCGGGCGACAGCGCCGCCAGCATGCGCGTCATCCGGTCGATCTCAGTGGTTTGGTCCGCGTTCACATCGGATGCGAACCGGAAGACCAGGCCGTCCTGCGCCGCGCCCTGGTTCGCGAGCAGCTGCTGGACCATTGTGATCGCGCCCTGGTGATGCTGGATCATGTACTTCAGGAACAGCCCGTCGAAGGTTGGACCCCGGGCGCTGTCGAGCTGCGCCATCTGCGGCGGGGTCAGCATGCCCGGCATGAGCATCGGCTGATCCATGCCCGGCATCACGTGGCCACGCGGGTCGGCCGGCGGGACCGCCTCGCCGCGCTCTCGCAGCCAGCGCTGCAGGAAAGCGATCTCGTCCCGCTGGGCGACGACGATCCGCTCGCACAGCGCTTGGACCGATGGGCTGGCGCCGTGCGAGGGAGCCCACCCCGCCATGAGCACCGCCTGCGCATGATGACCGATCATCCCGGAAATGAAGTGCACGTCCGCGGCCGTGTACTTGGGCCGGCCGTTGTCGGCGGCGGCCTGCGCGGCGGGCGAGCGCTGGGGCGGTAGTGGCGGCGGAGGTCCTCCTGCACCGTGCGTTGAGCCGGCGCAGGCCCACGCCCCGAGGACGAGCAGCACTCCCTTGTTCATGGGTCCCGTTCCACTATTGTACGTGGGGTCGCGTGGCGAACGGGGCGTAAGCTGCCGCCCCCCCGCGCGTCGGCGCAAGGTCCGGACCTTGAACTGCCGTGTGCTGGAACGATAACCTCAGGGCTGCCCTGGTCGCATGCGGCGCCCGGCAATCAGCGCATCGAGGCTCCAGGGTCCGGCGCCGGCCGCCGAGAAGTAGAGGAAGAGAAAGCAGTATACGACGGCGGGCGCCCCCTGATTCAGAACCGTCCAGAAGCCGTGTGGTGCATGGCCGATGAAGTACGCAAAGGCCATCTCGCCGGACAGAATAAAGGCCACCGGACGCGTGAACAGCCCCATCAGCACCAGGCCACCGCCGAAGGTCTCCAGGACGCTCGCGAACCACACGAGTGAGCCCGCCGGAGCCGTGCCGCCGCCCGGCAGGATCGCGGCCGGGAACGCCAGGAGCTTTGCCGTGCCGAACTGCATGAAGAGAAACGCGGCGATGACCCGCAGGACACTCATCAGGTACGGCGCCCACGAGCGCCAACGGGCCGCCAGGCCGACATCGTTCATGGTGCCTCCGGAGTGGACTTGGTTCGCAGCGTCGCGACCCGCTGGAGCAGCAAATCGCGCTCTTTCGTGTTGCGGGTGAGGGCGGCAGCGCGCTCGATCTCCCGACGCGCCTCCTCGAATCGGCCGAGCTTGGCCAACAGATCGCCGCGTACGCTCGGCAGGAGATGATACTGCCGCAGCGCGGGCTCGGCGGCCAGCGCGTCCACGATCTCGAGCCCCGCGGCGGGCCCGAACGCCATCGCGTACGCCACGGCGCGATTCAGCTCCACCACGGGCGACGGCGCGAGCTGGGCGAGTGCATCGTACAGCGCGGTGATGCGCGTCCAGTCGGTCTCCTCGGCCGTATGCGCCCGCGCGTGACAAGCGGCGATGGCGGCCTGTAACGCGTACGGCCCGAGGGCGCCGCCGAGCGCCTCGACGCGCTCCAGCGCCGCGAGCCCGCGCCGGATCAGCAGCTGATCCCACTGCGCCCGGTTCTGGTCGAGCAGCAGGATCGGCGCCCCGGACGGGGTCACCCGCGCGCGCAGGCGGGAGGCCTGGATCTCCATCAGCGCGACGAGACCGTGCACCTCCGGCTCCCGCGGCATGAGCTCGGCCAGGATGCGTCCGAGCCGGAGCGCGTCCTCGCACAGCGCCGGTCGCACCCAGTCGTCGCCGGCGGTCGCGGAGTACCCCTCGTTGAAGACCAGGTAGATGACCTCGAGCACCGACGACAGGCGCGCGGCGAGCTCGGTCTTGCGCGGCATCTCGAACGGGACATGCGCCTCGGCGAGGGTGCGTTTCGCCCGCACGATGCGCTGCGCCACGGTCGACTCCGGCACGAGGAAGGCGCGCGCGATCTCCGGAGTCGTCAGCCCGCCGAGCAGGCGGAGGGTGAGCGCCACGCGCGCCTCGGTCGAGAGCACCGGATGGCAGGAGATGAACACGAGACGGAGCAGGTCGTCGCCGACGGGATTGTCCAGCGCAGCGTCGAGGTCGGGCGCGGCGCCTTCCTGCCGGGCCTCGAGCTCGTGCCCCAGCTCCTCGTGCTTCCGCTCCAGCCGCTTGTCGCGGCGCAGGGCGTCGATCGCGCGATGCTTCGCGGTCGCCATGAGCCAGGCGCCCGGGTTGTCCGGGATCCCGGATTCCGGCCAGCGCTCGAGCGCGGCGACGAGGGCGTCCTGCGCCAGGTCCTCCGCGAGACCGACGTCGCGCACGATCCGCGTGAGACCGGCGATCAAGCGGGCCGACTCGATCCGCCAGACCGCGTCGATCGCGCGATGGGCATCGCTGCTCAGGCGGCCTCCCGGCACCGAGGTTCCAGGTCGTTCATTTCTTGGGTCCCAGGCCCATCTCGCGAAACCGCTCCACCGCCTCGCTGTTCCCGAAGTCGTCCAGCTCGAACAGCTGGCGGACTTCGATTTCGGCTTCCGCGTCCTCACCCACGGGATTGGGAAAGCGCCGCGTCCATTCGATCGCCTCTTCCCGGGACTTGACCTCAATGAGGGTGTAGCCGGCGATGAGCTCCTTCGCCTCGGCGAACGGTCCGTCGATCACGCTGCGCTTCCCGCCCGAATACCTGACGCGCCAGCCCTTCGCGCTCGGTTGCAGACCAGAAGCGTCGAGCAGCGCCCCCGCCCGCTGCAGCTCCTCGTGGTACTGCGCCATTGCCGCGAACATCGCCTCTTCCGGCATGGCACCACGTTCCGAGTCCTTCGTCGCCCTGACGATGATCATGTACCGCATTGTCGTCGCTCCTCGTTACTTCTGCTTGACAGTCCGCTTGGCGGTCTGTTTACGCAGCCGCTCCTCCTGGGCTCTGAGCTCGGGCGTCATGTTGTCGCCGAAGTCGTCCGCTTCGAACACCTGGCGAATCTCCACCTCGCCCTCCTGGAACGGGGCGCGCTTCAGCCACGCAATCGCTTCGTCCTTCGACTTGACCTGCCACAGCCAGAACCCTGCGATCAGCTCCTTGGTCTCGGCGAACGGACCGTCGATCACCGTGCGCTGCTTGCCGGCGAACCGGACGCGAGCACCCTTGGAGCTCGCGTGGAGCCCCTCGCCCGCGAGCATCACGCCGGCCTTGACCAGCTCTTCGTTGAACTTCGTCAT
>Ga0137382_10000821_pt1 | contig 13079 bp, 20 predicted proteins | sample SagtaG_15_FD_104816 | JGI IMG/M metagenome (GOLD analysis project Ga0137382, IMG submission 104816) | Vadose zone soil microbial communities from Sagehorn Ranch, Mendocino, California, USA - Sage2_R_20_16 metaG | ecosystem: Environmental > Terrestrial > Soil > Vadose zone | place: USA... | reverse complement strand
GTGTTTGGCTGGTCAAGTTCTGGGGGTGTAGGATCCGTCGTGAATCGAACAGCCGGGCCCTGGGTGAACGAAGCACCAGATGGAGCGTTGAGAAGTGAAACTTGCATCGTATTGTCTCCAATCGTCAACGTCGCCGATGTTCCAGCCGTCTGGACGGTCGCATTAGTATGCATCCGCCACATCACCTCGCTTTGCGAGTTAATCTCATCCTGAAGCAGGAATTGACGTCGTCCATTCAATAACCGAGCACCACGCTTAACAGACGTACTGTTCACGAGGATTAATAACGGATAAACGCAACACCTTACAACACTTACACATTGAAGTACGCACTGCTTATATCAGAAACCCAGTACGCAGTTGAATCGCTTGGAGGGGTGAAAACCGTGCTGGAACCCTGGGTGGTATTTGAGGTGTCAAATTGCACACTAGGCGCCGCCAAGACATTCTGGTTGGAACGACCTATCAAAATCGTATTCTGACCTTCGGTCATCTTGCGATAATATGTCCAACGAGCGCTGTTCTGCGTATCATTGCTGAAGTAGTCCAGGGCATTATAATTGCCGTCTCCGAGTTCGCCAGCCCAACGGGTGCCAAATGCATCAAGCACGAAATCACCCACATCAAGGTCATTGTGAGTCTGATGGCCTTGGTCCGTTCCTCCTTTAATGGCGACGAACAATGCATTCTCGTCCGTCCAGGAGCTTCTCATTGAGGCCCACTGATCCGACCCATTGCTGAAGTAGCGATCGAGGGCCAGGCCATCCCAAAATGCACCGATGACTGATGGGTTATACCAGAACATACTCCAAGGTTCCGCGGCATCAAACTGTTCGCGCTGGAAAAGAGTGTATTGGGGTACGCCGTATTCCGTGCCATAAAGGAACAAGGAATTAGCTGTGGCGGTGAATTTATTTGGTCCGCTGTCTCCCCAGCCGAAGAGCGACGCAGGACCGAACGAATACATGTGAAAGTATCCCGTCTTCCAAAAGTTGCTATTTACATTGAGAAGACCATAATCACTGCCCGTGGCTGTCATGAGAGCTGAGGTCAATTCTGCGTGACCGGTGCTGCCAAAGTACCAATAGTCAGGGGTCTCTGACCAGGTTCCATCAGGCGATACTGCAAGAGCACAGTTGGCTTTCGCATTGTCGATAGTAAGACCCAAGAGCTTCTGTGCAGTTCCAGTCGTGTCGTCCCCAAGAATAGCCAACGACGCGACAGTCAAGCCTGCGTTGCAAACACAGTTCCAATTTCCAGTTGTGTCCTTCGACCACCAACCAGTAAAATTCCCTGAATAGGCTGAAACACCTGGATTCAACCCATATTGGATTATGGAGTTTACAATTTGACTTTTCCGGGTATCGGACCAGTAATCATACAACCAGTCGTATGCGATTCCGAAGGCAGAAGACAGTTCTGCAGTGTCGAGGAAGTGGGAAGGATTCCATCTATCTGGACCGTCAGGGCCAAATGATTGTGTACCATTTCCTGCAGCATTCTGGGAACAGTCAGTTGGACAAAAATGCTAACGATTGCAAACTAACCTGTAATTCAAGCCAGGCACGCTCTGCCCATGTGGAATCATTCGTCATACGATAAGCATAACTGAAGGCCTTAATTCTCATCTTCACATTGCGAGCAACGTCGAGGATGCCATTTCCTCCATCCATGACATATATAACGGGAGGAAGAGAGTAATACTCGGTTGCATTGCCGAAAATAGTGTCATTCCATCCTCGAAGGTAAGGATCAGATTGGATGAGTTCTGGCAGTGCCTGCCATTTATATGCAGGAGCCATAAGGCGAGGCCTGTCCGGGCGAGTTTGAAGAACGTTAGGATTCGAGGGTTGGAAGGGATCTTGTGGCCATGAAAGTTGAGGGTTGTTGGTTGAAGCGAAAGTAGGTGTCGTAAACGCGGCCGTGTTCGTCTGAATTTGGCTGTCAGCAAGGAAGAGCTAGGTGAGTGCCAGCACTCACCGTCGATGGATATAACGGAACCAAGTAGAGGCTATCTGTGGCAGTTGCATAGCGCCCTATCTCGTTCTTGACGCTGACCACTGAGCTGGCATCAGCGCTGGAGCTTGAACTGGCAGCACTATTAGCTTTCCTGCTGCCGAGGACGCCACCCAGGACAGCGCCAACAACGACGACGACCAGTACAGGTACACCGATTTTTATCCAGTTGCTGACGCCGTTTTTTTTAACAGGGTGTGGTGTGATGTATCCTGTAGATTCATTATAGTACGGATCACCAGAACCGTACGGTGATTGCTGCGTGCCAGAATTCAAAGAGTTATAACTGGACATAGAGCAGAATTGAGGGGAAGTAAAGGAAAGACGAAAGGTGGGGCTACTATAGAAACGACAAATGAAAAAGGGCACAAAGTAACTAGCGGGGAGCTTTTGTTCACGCAAACACATATAAACAGATCTATTCTTGGTTTTTGCTTAATATAGTCGATCACGGACAAATACCGCCGCAGCTCCCATCCCTGTTCCGATGCACATCGACGTAACGAGCACCTGACGTGTATCTGCTGTCAGTTCCCCTTGCCAATCAATTTCTGCCTCACCTGTTTTTGTCTGCGCTCCAGTTCATACACTCCCGTCACTACCTGTCGCACTCCAGTGCACCCCAGGGGATGTCCAATCGCGATAGCTCCGCCATTTACGTTCACCTCCATGCAGTCAGTTACAGCCCCTTGCCGTCATAACACATGACCTACCTTATCTCTCGGTATTCCGAGCTCCTTGGCCACATACACACACTGAGACGCGAAAGCCTCGTTAATCTTGGGTTGTAAGTTAGTCTCTATGGTGCTGGGAAGAAGGCAACTAACCTCAAACAGATCAACGTCATCGAGCGTCAATCCACAGTTCTTCAAGGCCGCTGGAATTGCAGTCGCTGGGCCAATGCCCATGATCCGCGGCGTTACACCTCATATATCATATGTGAAATTAGTGCTTAACTTGTGCGCGGATGACACCGGGACAGACTAACCTGTGACGACCGTCGTGACAAACTTCGCCAATATCTTTAACCCTAGTTCCTCTGCTTTTCTGCGTGTCATCAGTAACGTAGCGGCTGCACCATCGGTTATCTGGCTGGCATTTCCACCCGTTGTCGCCCCCAATCCCCATTGCGGGAAAGCAGGCTTGATTTTGGCCAAGGACTCCGTTGTGGTTCCGTACCGGATTCCATCATCCTTGTCCACGACCACAAGTTTGCGCTCTCCGGTTGAAGGATCCTTTCTGAATACAGTGAACGGCACAATTTCTTTTGCAAATAAGCCATTCTTCTCCGCAGCCTCCGCCCGCTGGAAGGATTCCGCGGCGAAAGCGTCCTGCTCCTGCCTTGTGACGTGGAATTCTTCTGCGACGTTCTCGCTTGTCCATCCCATTCGCTTCGGGCAATCCTTTGCTTGTGCATGGGTTGAAATGAGTTCGCTTTGAGGCGGACCCCCCTTGTCAGGACTGAAAGTAACACTCGTAAAACACTCGTATAATGCACTCGGATGCTTACTTTTCGGACAGGTTTTCAATGCCAACTGCTAAACCAATCTCGATTTGACCGCTCTTTATCTGGTTGGCAACAGCTGTTATAGCCATTAGGCCACTTGAGCAGAATCTATTGATTACTTGGACGGGTACTGTGTCTGGGAACCCTGCTGCCAGGGCAGCAGCCCGTGCATGGTACACCGGATCGGGTGTAAGTACAGTGCCAACACATATGTCACCAACAAGCTTTGGGTCAATGTTGGAGTGAGCAATGGCTTGCTATGATCCGAGTCAGTCGTAAACCTAAGCAGCTTAAATGTACTCCATACCTTGTACATCTCCAACAAGAGTTCGTCGGTTCTAGATGTCCGGATGTCAGTATTGGAAACGATTGAATATAAGTACCCAAACCGTGCATCCTTGAATCCACCTTTCTTCGCCTTGCACAGCGGAGACCGAATGGCCATGGTGATGACCACGTCATTTGGTGCCCTTCGATCCAACGCGGCCAGGCCAGAGGGGCTAAGATGTGCTGCCAGCTGCTTTACTCGTTCCATGTGGGAGTTCAGACGATGGACGTACTTGCGAAGTAACCGGGCCAGGGGACTATTTAAATCCCGGCCCGGAGTACACATGTCGGCTACCACCACTGATGGCGTCCAAGCTCGCTTCGATCCGACGAGCAATGGGGAGGATTTTAAAATCAAATTTATTGGTAAAGCCAAATCCCATTGACCGTTGTTACCTGACTGCATTTCAACAGACATTGGAGGTGATCAAACCCTACGTCATAAAATGAAATTGCAATTGTAACCGTTTTGACAGTGAACTTGACGGACGCAATATTCAATGGAATCTACCGCGGAAAGACCAAACATGCAGGTAACGGCGAATGTACCGTTCTACAACGTCTATCTGAGAACCTCGTCAAAGATGACCTAGAAGCGGTCATGAGCAGGGCGCATGACGCTGGTGTCGGATCTATGGTTATAACTGGAACCAGCCTGGATGAGTCCAGGAAAGCTCTGGAACTCGCCAGAAAATATAGTAGGCAGATACTACTGCGATCGGAGGCCATCACTTACACACTACCGTGACATCTAGGCCTGTATGCTACAGTGGGATGTCATCCCACTCACACCACCGATTTCGAGGCATTCAAAGGAGGCCCTAATGCTTATCTCCAAGCGCTAGAACATCTGTTGGAAACAAGCATGGAGGACGAGACAAGACGAGTAGTTTCGATTGGAGAATGCGGCCTCGGTGGGTTCAACGTCTCGTAGTTTCGTCATATACATATTCATAATGATAGACTATGATAGGACGCGTTTCTCCGTTCCCGAAGTTCAAAAACATTACTTTCGTGCGCGAATTGTGTGTTCGAGTTTTCCACTTACAGTTACAAATGATTATTCCTAGGGATGCAATTAGGATTAGCGAAAAAATACCATTTGCCACTTTTCCTCCATTCTCGTGCCGCTCATGCAGATTTTGTCCAAATTCTTCGAGATGAGGGTTTCGGGAACGATGGAGGGCGTGATGTTGGCGGGAAAGGCGGAGTCGTTCACAGCTTCACAGGTTCGATAGAGGAGGCGCAAGAATTGGTGAGTGGGCTTGGTGTCCTCCGATTTCCTGCGATTTACGTTGATAACTAGATGGATATGGGATTCCACATAGGGTATATATCTATAGCCTTTGAAACTCTGCGCTTCATATTCATGCTATACGACAGGATCAATGGATGCTCTCTCAAAACTGAAGAAAACTTACGCGTGGCTGGTGCGATAAGGTTGGATCGCTTATTACTCGAGACAGGTGCGGCCAGTTACAACCGGTACCCTGGTGCCAGACTGCTCATCTAATGGCTATAGACGCGCCGTGGTGTTCTGTAACATCAGGACATGCTTCCCACAAGTATCTAGACTCTATTCCTCCCAATTTACGCAATCTGTACGATCCACCATCGGTTCGACCAGAAAAGTTTATATATGGAAAAGCAATCAAGGGAAGGAATGAGCCCTCGACCATAGGAAAGGTAGCCTGGATAGTTCATTGCCTGCACCCTGAGCTATCATTACAGGAACTCATGGCGAGGGTATGGAATAATACAATCGAGTTGTTCCAGCTGGAATTGGAGAAGTCATAGAGTTAGAGTAGTAGTAGTTATTTTTATGTCAATTGACGTATTCCCACCCTATCACCGCGGCTCGGACCAGTTGCTCTCTAGAGTCTACATGACGGAGACTCAACCATTGGGGGACTCTGGGCCGTTATCCGTTGGTCTAAGCGTCACCTGCATCATCTGGTACCTGGCCATTTGGTCCCTAAGTCTTCTGGGCTGCAATGTCGCGTACGTTCCTTCCCGTCCAAGACGAATATATGTTCATAAATCGCATTTTAGTCGGAAGAGATATAGAAGACGACCCCGTTCACCTCTAGCCGCGGATTCAAATGCCCCGGGTGTCTCAATTCTTCGACCTTTGAAAGGTCTTGAAAACAATCTTTACGAGAATTTAGAAGCCACGTTTAGACAAGACTATCTCAACTACGAAATCTTTTTCTGCGTGGCAGACCACGATGACCAGGCGCTGCCTGTGGTTCAAGACCTGATAGCTAAATATCCTCGCGTCAGAGCGACAGTTGTCACAGGTATACCTTCCACTTTATTCTGGCTTACGACCTAACGGTGTGTTGAAATAGGTGAAGAAACGGTTGGTGTGAACCCCAAAGTAAACAATTTAATGCGGGCTTATCGAATGGCGTCCAATGACATTTTATGGGTTCTCGATTCAAACGTCCTACCAGAGCCCGGAACACTTGCAAGATCTGTCGATGCTCTTACCCATTCTACTCATTCGACCCGCAGAATTGCACTTGTTCACCACGTACCCTTCGCCATCATAAACAAGCCACGGCTAGGATCACGGATTGAAGAAGCATTTCTTAATACCAATCATGCTAGGATGTACATTGCCATTAACACAGTCGCCATCGATTCCTGCGTTGTCGGGAAATCCAATCTTTATCGTCGCTCCGAACTTGAGCTCGTTGATGGTTCCATGATACCCAGGACTCATAATCCTAATAGCGAAGGGAACCTTCCCCCGAGCAAACGCGGATTGCCTGCGTTTGGTCGTTTTTTAGCAGAGGACAACATGATTGCGAAGGCGTTGTGGCACGAACTAGGGATGCGGCATGAATTGTCCTGTGACGTGGCAAGCAACGTGATTGGTAACATGTCCTTCTCGGACTACGTCTGGCGCCGCGTTCGCTGGATACGCGTGCGGAAGCGCATGACGCTTGCCGCCACTCTGCTTGAGCCCTTTACAGAGTCCGTGATGGTGGGCATTCTCACAAGCTGGTCTATCCAACGCCTCCTGGGGATAGCTTCATGGATATTTTTGCCTTTGCATTTCATCATCTGGATATTGGTTGACTTAGATGTTTACGCATCTTTGGCAGGCCATCCTCTCCCCGATAACATACGATGGACGTTCATTGCTTCTTGGATGGCGCGAGAACTGCTCGCATTCCCGATTTGGCTTCTTGCAATGATTGATGATGAAGTCGAATGGCGGGGACAGAAGTACAAGGTACTCCCCAATGGTGAAGTTGCAAAGTCGGACAGCCAAGGCCGGGCTGGCAATTGGATATCACGTCTTGTACGAAAAAATACTAATCATTATGAACGACTAGAGAATCTAGGATAAGGGTAGAATACCAGTAGTCGTCAGTGTCCCTTACAGCAATTCGCGGATTTTGTATTAGGTTACCGGTGTCCCGTATTGATACATATAATAATGCTAATGTAATGTAAACTAAGGTATGGGGTATTATGATATGAACGTAAGGTACCATCGTCGAGAAAATGAGAGGACTTATTCAAGAGAACGACTGCTGTGTCCATTAATTTTCATAACTCTAGAGGACTCTCTGTGATCCGAGAGTTTCTGCTTCTTTCGTCGGTGGGATTGAGTCACCAAGTAATGATAGACCATGGCGACTTCTTCAAGAAGACTATCCGACCATTGCTCGCTGAATTCGAATGCTGAGAGTCGTAAACGCATTTTATCGCCTTCCTCCGTATATAGGGAAACCATCTCTCCGACGCGATTCTTTTGTCGCTCATTTGAAAACCAATTTTTAACCTGCTTGAAAGACCTTGCATGGCCTATAAATATGAAGGCATTGTCGTGGATGCTGGAACTCACCGACGGATGATGATTGCTATCAGAACCATCCATGATTCGCTCGGATACATCGTGATTTCGTCATAGACCATGCGGAGGACGGTCAATTGTTCGTCATTAACTGGAGAATTATCCAGTGATCTTATTTTCGTTGCACGCTCCAGGCGCTCTTTCCTCCTGGCCAGGGTCTCTTCCTTTGCTTTGCCGTGCATGGAAGAGTCTCTTGTTGGACACTTTTTGCGCGTCTTCATAGAGTGCCTGGAATGGACAGGAGCAGATTCGGCACGTTGGATGCTGTTTGTTGAGGCGGATCGGATGAGGGGCCCGGGCTCAGAGCCTGCATCTGACGGGGAGCGCCCGCAAGATATGTGAAGGCTTGGAACGCTTTGGCTGGGGGAGGAGGATATGATATAAGGGGGTGTTTCGTAAGATAAACCAATCGCATTTTGTAGTCCGGTCGAAGACGGGGATGGACTGGCATTACTGTCATCTGGGTGTCTTTGGGCGTCAAGGGCAACATATGCGAGAAAATGTAGGGGTCCCCGTTTATTCATCGTAATGGAGGGTGAAGGAGTGGAAGTCATGGTGAACTATAGCTTATGATCAATAAATATGAGCAGAAGTCAAGAGAAGAAAAGCGACTAGCGCAGAAAAAGGGAGGGTATGGGTGGGAGAGGGTGATGGAAGGAGAGAATGGGGGCACATATATGGCGTGTGGCCCTTAGTGTTGTAGCTGGGAAATGATATTGTCATTATCTTCAAAAAGGGACTGACCGGTATTGTTTTTTCAAATCAGAGGGTCCAGGACATTTCGCGCAGAGACAAGGTCCAGCGCGTGTCAGAGACGGTCAATGGCACCAGTCATGGACTTTTCTGTCCAATGTGCAAGTCGTATATCTTCTGCCCGATCAGATCTCGTATGTCCACAACATGTGCAACCCATGCCACGTGCCCCGCCTCCTCTTCCCTGATGCTGGACGAGCGCCAGAGAATCATATCATCCGTCTTCTCCAGGCGCAACGCCCAGGGCGTACTGGAGGAAGCGTACGTCTCCCACTTAAAAATCTGGGAGGACGCAGACGGTTCCAAGAAGCTCCGCTACATCCTTCTGTCCCGTATGTCGTCATATCTTCCGCACTTCTGATTTGTTCACTGCTCTGCAGAAGCAAGTGCCGGCACAGGTTACATACATAAATCCAAGCTCAACAGCAATGGCTCTTTCTCTGTTGGAAAAACATGGTTATTGTCTGACCTCCGTGCCATCCATGTTATTAATGTATGTTAGCTTCCCCTCTCACGATCCCTAAGTTCACGTCTGCTCGAAAGCCATTGGTATTTAATGTCACACTTTCCAGGACCTATCGCTGGCAGACAGAAGACCAAGATGACCAAACTAGCTTCTTGCACTCGTTGATTCGTCTTTTCCGTATCTCCTCCTCCGCCCCCTTGCGCCTGGAGGGAATAACGGAGCCTGAACCTGATGATACCTCAACAAAGTTTGACCATACCCTGCGCTCCGCACGTTCGTCTTCTCCGAGCGGACAACGAGGAGATTCGATACCGACAAAAGCACAGGTCGAGTCTTGCTATTTATTGTTCATGGCGCATATTGATCTGTGCCGTGTAGCCTGTGTATTCCGCAAGGTCCGACAGACGTCAGCTTCCTACAGCTGATCGATATCGCGATCCCGTGCCTCAAACCCACTCGGTGCCTTTTACCCCTACCTCTCAAACCACGCTGCAGTCCGTGGATCAATATCAGCAGTCCGATACGGATCTGACAGTTGTTAACGCCCCTTCCATAAGTCTACACAAAGGTCCAACGGAAGACAGTCTCGACAAGAAAGGTATCATATTGAGTAATAGTTGCGACATATCGTATTAATATTTTCAATGGACAGCCATCGTTCAATCTTCCTTATTGCAATCGCCTTCAGGTTCTAGAACAGCATCGCCGGCGCCGTCTAGCAGCTCACGAAAGCCGCCCACTGCAGGCAAAAATCACGAACCCAACGGCCCCGTCAATCGTAGAAATCCAAAAACAAGGATATCCTTTTTTGATTCAGCAAATCAGGGGGTCATAGAACGCTTACTATTCAGTAATGCGGCGAGTCAGTCGACGATTGAGGGAGAAGAGGAAACAGCGCAGGCAACCATGTCCAACGTTGAGGATATGTTAGAGGGATATGATTGGGCAAGTGACGACGTGATAGGCAGGAAGAATGCCAAAGGCGCAGTTGATTTAATTGAAGCCCGCCTCACGGGCGAATTAATGGCTCTGGAAAATGTGAGGTTCAGTTACTGGTTTTAATGATCTCTAACGGAGGTATAGGCGAATATCCATTCATTTCTGGAATCTGACGATCAAGTAATGACGGTGATTAAACATATGGATGAAGCAATTGCCGAGCTAGATAACTTGGATAGCATACTTTCTTCATACAAGATTCACCTTAATGTTAGTCTGTTACAAGGCTGTCGGAAGTTCAAACTGACCATCTACAGGCCGTCAGCGATGATATTTTGCACATACAAGGTCAAAATCGTGGCCTGCAAATTCAGACCCAGAATCAGCGGGCTTTGCACGACGAAATAGAAAGTTTGATTGGGATCCCTGGTATAAAGAGAGAAAGGGGCTGGGTGAACGACGAAAGAAGGTAGTATAGTAGTAGTGGCGCAAACATGTACACATTTGCAACTGTTTTTTGTTGATCATCAAAGAAGTAGTTCATTTCTTGTAAAATTGGCGCATGCCTCAAGGCTACATACATTTAGACCCTCTCTAGAACTTTCCACAGGCAATTCATTCGTATTTGATTCTTGCTCATAGATCTCCAGTTGCTCAGTACCTTCAGTTGCGGGGTAGTGGGTGTACCGTGCAATGATACTTACCTAATACCAGGATTGAATAATGTCCATCACAGCGCGATCCTGCAGCATACGCCGCACTCCAAGCATCGGCGGCCCTTATAGCAGGGTAAACGTTCACGGATGCCTAGGGTGCAGGGGTTGCTGGAGTATGGGTGCGGGATACCCCCAAGGGATTACGATTACCCGTACTATGCCAATTGAAGCCTGAGGAAGGGTCAAATGTCAAATTTAGCAGCTTGATTAGAGTTTGCCCCAAGGCGCCACGCGTCAGACCTCCATCAGCCCAGTATTTGGACGAAAACACTAAAATAACTTGTGACTTGTGTCAAGTAAGCTGAGCTCGAAATGTGATAACCAGCCAGCTGGGGGGATTGTGCACATTCAAAGAGATATTGTCGAAGCAAGAAATGGGAAAGATGGACTCGAATTTCTGGTACAGTTGAAGCTTGACAGATGGAGATTGACGTGCGTCAGGCGAATCACAGATGATGCGCTTGTCATTGTTTGGCCTGCAGTATTTGTGAGGTCCTCATCCTGTTTGTCTCCCGGCGACTGTTCCTCCTGTCCGTTCCTCCGCCCAGGACCTTTCGTCCGCACCTTCTCCATGGATCCGAGTGGTAGTACTCCTGTGAAGAAGCAGGATGAAGACGACAGCAAATCCGACCTCAAGAGGGATGCCAAGCCAGTGGTGAAGACATTGAATAGAGTACCTCGTAAGCTGTGTTATCATCTCTCGTATGTTCTTCCTCAGCCTAATCCCTTTATGTAGGCGCTTGTGTGAGTAGTCCCTCTCTCTCTCTTTAGTTCTATGTGCCTATCTGCATGATCAGAATGCGTGTCGGAAGCAAAAGATGAGATGCGAAGGCGCCGACAATCCACCTTGTAGGCGTTGCCGAAACACAGGTCTCGAATGTTTATTTGAGAAGCCTTCAAGAGAAGCGACTCTTACAGGGGAGGCGGGACTAGAGTACGTTGCCTATGGCTAGTTTTCTTAGTACGCTTACGCCGATTCCAACCGCAGGCGCATACGGAGTCTTGAATCCCATGTAGCTGACATTAAGATAACACAAAACACTATTCTGAGTACCCTGTCCGAGCTTGTAGCTCAAATTCGTGGAGGATCTCTCGCCAGATCACCTACGTATACGCATTATAACCAATCGCCAAGTTTGAGCTCACCCTCAATGTCTACTCCTACACCCACTACTGCGCACCCACATATTAACGAGATGCACCAGTCGCCTCAAATTGCAACTGGTGTTTTCCCAAACGCCAGCACACGGCAACATCGTGCATCAATAACTTATCAAGGTTCAACGTTTCAGCCAAATCAAGTGTCGCCTGCTGGAGAAGCTCAATCAAACACTTTCCCTCAGACCCATTCAAATGCGCATGGATATAACCAATCACAGCCGCCTAGATTAACCCAGGGCCATGTTCTCCCACCATTCTCGAGCATTCAGGCTATGGGTGCTGCGCAACCCAGCAATGTTTCGTCTATGCGTTATCAGGCAACGAATATGCCGGGACAACGACAGACAACGAAATTGTCTGGAGTGAAAAGGCCGTTGTCCTCGTCTCATCTAACAAGTGGAGAGTCTTCGGACTTCGAGGAGGAAGACAATGGGGAACTTCCTGCCCAGGGTCTTGTGGCGCCGTGGGAGGTCCTCAGGGGTTTGGCCGATGTCGCCTCTCGGCGTGCCGCTAAGGTAATTCTATATGGAATAACTGTCTTTAGCCAATAATGATCAATGAACGCAGGAAAATGGTGACGGGACTGATTCGCACAGTCGCACGAGAACACCCTCTCCGGAGAGGCACGAGAGGCCGTCAAAACGGAGGAAACGTCTGCACAAACTGACATTTCCAGATGGTAATATAAAATTTACACAGGAGGCATTGTTCTCACGATTTTGCAGTGGTAAGCAAGAACATCATATCCGAAGCGGAGGCTCGGGATCTTTTTGCAATGTTCGTTCTTTATTCGCTAATACGGGAAGTTATTGTTTTTTAAGACCATCCTCACAGATTCTATGGAGGCTGCTCGACTTTCTTGTGGGTAATATGTCTTGTTATCACTAACGCGACATTCAAATACGATTTTCAGGCCAGTGTTCGATGCAAACACTGACATCTATGATGCTCTTCATGAACGGTCACCCTTCGCCGTCGACTGTATCTGCATGGTCGCATCGCGAGTTAAGGACGGAGGAGGTTGCTTCGCCGTTGACTCTCTTGATTGTCCCTGATATCACCACTTAGGAAAGCAGAGTGAACAGTATCGCAAGTGCCTTGAAGAGGTCCAGTCAATAGCTTGCGCCACACTTTTTGCACCCGTCATGCGACCGGAAGCCGTCCAATCCATGAGTTAGTGACATTGTTATACTTAGGCCACTCTAATTTGTGTGAACTAGTCCTTGTTGCTGGTTGGTCTGACAATGGGTGGCTGAGTGGAGGCCATGCCGTGCGCATGGCAATGGAACTGTGTAAACACAGCAAATCAACTATGGTTATCGG
>Ga0137382_10000818_pt1 | contig 13092 bp, 11 predicted proteins | sample SagtaG_15_FD_104816 | JGI IMG/M metagenome (GOLD analysis project Ga0137382, IMG submission 104816) | Vadose zone soil microbial communities from Sagehorn Ranch, Mendocino, California, USA - Sage2_R_20_16 metaG | ecosystem: Environmental > Terrestrial > Soil > Vadose zone | place: USA... | reverse complement strand
TGCCATTGCTGCAGAGGGGGGGTCTGCAAAACTTTAGCACAAGTGGCGTATCTTTGATTGACAGAATAACTTGCGGGTCATATACTGTTGTCGCCCTTGGTCCCAGACCCGCCTAGCGTCTGGAGGTCCGTTGTGAGCCGGAGTCTCAATAAGGTCATGCTAATCGGGAACTTAGGGGCCGACCCCGAGGTGCGGAGCACCAACAACGGCTCCCGGGTTGCCACGCTGTCGCTGGCGACCAGCCGGCAGTGGACGGGGCAGGGTGGGGAGAAGCAGGAAAAGACCGAGTGGCATCGCGTGGTGTGCTGGAACAACAAAGGCGCCCAGCTGGCGGATCTGGCCGAGAAATACATTAAGAAGGGCGACCGGATCTACGTCGAGGGGCGGGTCGAGTACCGGACCTGGGAAGATCGGGAAAAACAGACCCGGTACACTACGGAGATCATCGCGCGGGAGGTGCTCCTCCTGTCCTCTCGGGGAGGGGGCGAAGGCTCCGGCGATTACGCACGGGCCAAGGCCGCCGCCAAAGTGGCGCCCGAGGGGAAGGCGGAATCGCTCGACGCGTTCCCGGAGGCCCTGGATGAGGAGGACGACGATCTGCCGTTTTGAACGAGCAGCCCTGCTCGCCCTTGTAGCAGGGCTGCTCGGGGGGAGGCTGGCACCCGCGCTCGCGGCCCAGGACACCACGCAGGCTCGCCCGGATACCACGCGGCCGGCGCCGGACACGACTCAAGGAGCACCGGCGCCGGCACCGCTGGGCCAAGTTCCCGCCACCCACGTCGTCTCAACGGGTGAAACCCTCTGGTCCATCGCGCAGCTCTACTATAGCGACCCGCTTCTCTGGCCTGAGATTTACCGGCTCAACACCTCGCTGATTGACGACCCCCACTGGATCTATCCTGGGGAGGAGTTGAGTCTCTCCGGACCGCTCGGCGTTGCGCAGGTACCCGAGACCCCGACGTCGCCGTCCGGCGACACGGTTCACGCCGTCGCGACGGATACCGTGGTCGCGACGCCCGATACCACCCAGCTGTTGGACACGGCGCAAGTGGTGGAGGCGCCGCCACCTCCGGGGGAGTCGCCGGCAGGCTATCAAACGATCTTCGACCGGCGCCGCACGGCCACGCAGGAGGTGACGGACGTGCTGCGGGCCTATGCGAACCAGCCCTACCGCCCCCTCCGGCGGAGCGAGTTCTACTCGGCGGGCTTTCTCACCGAGCAGGAGGACCTCCCCTACGGTCAGGTGCTCGGCAACACGGCCATTCCCGCCATCCCGCGGCTCACGGAGCACACCACGGCGACCACGTTCGATCAGATCTCGATCCAGCCACCGAAGCACGCATCGTACCATGTGGGGGACTCGATCCTGATCGTGCGGGTCGGCCGCGACATCGCGGGGTGGGGCGATGTCATTGTGCCGACGGGCGTCGCGAGAGTGACCGAACTGCAGCGGCGGCAGGTGCTCGCCCAGGTCATCATGCAATTCGGTCAAGTGCGCGATGGGAACCTGGCACTACCGCTGGAGCCGTTCAAGGACCCCGGCTCCGTGCGCCCGACGACGGTGTCGAGCGGGCTCGAGGGTGTGGTCATCGCCGAGCGCGATCTCCACGTGCTCGTCGGCCCGCAGCAGATCGTGTTCGTAAATCGGGGCCGCGCCGACGGGGTGACGGCCGGCGACGTGTTCGAGGTCTTCCGGCCGGCGACGGGGATGCCGGGGTCCGCGTCGGAGCAGTCCGAGGTGATCCTGCACATCGTCCACACGCGTGCCCACTCGGCCTCTGGGTTGGTCGTGAATATCGGTCATCCGAACCTCGTTCCGGGCATGCCCGTGCGGCTCATCCGGAAGATGCCGTCCTGATCGGCGGCCGGCCGCGCCGTTCGGCGGGGCCGGCCTCGTTCGTTCCGTGGTCATCATTCCGCACCTGATCGCGGTCGGCCTGTACGCCCTGGCCGCAGCGCTCGCGCTGGCCCCGTTTGCCGGGATGCGTCCCGCGTCCCGCCCTGTGGCGATCGGTGTACCGCTCGTCGGCATCATGGCGCACGCGGTCGGGCTCACGCGGCTCACTCCCTTTCACGGCGTCGCACCGACGCTCTCGATGCTGGCGTTGTTCCTGATGATCCTGCAGGCGGCGAGTGATGGGCTGTTCCGGGCATCGGCCGTGGGGGTGTTCACGGGGCCACTCGCGACCGGGCTCGTGGGTCTGGCCCTATTGATCGGGCTGGCCCCCGAGGGAGGGGCGGGGACGGGCCAGGCACCCGGGCGCAGCGCGTGGTCCATCCTCCATATCACCGTGAGCGTGCTTGGCCTGGCGATGCTGGCGCTGGCGTTCATCGCTGCCGCGCTCTACCTGCTGCAGTTCCGGGAGCTGAAAGCGAGGCGGTTTGGCCCCGTGTTCCGGCTGTTTCCGCCGCTCGAGCGCCTGGACCAGCTGAACCACCTGGCGCTCGTGCTGGGATTCCCTACGGTGACGCTGGGCGTGCTGCTAGGTTTCGGCGTGCGCTACGGCGGCGGCGCCCCGGTCGATGCCGCCCAGGTCGTCTGGGGAATGCTCACCTGGGTGGTTCTGGGGTGGGCCGTCGGCGTGCGGGTGGTGCGACACTGGGCTGGGCGGCGCGCGGCATTCGCGAGCATCGCGAGTTTCACCGCGGTGCTGTTGGTGTACGTCGCGCTGAAGCTCGCGGCGCCAGGCACGCAACGGTTCCTATAGCACAGGGCGACGATGAGCATCGCTGTTCTCGGCGTGAATCACCGCACGGCCCCGCTGGAAGTGCGCGAGCGCTTTGCGCACGACCGGCGCGAGGTAGCCGCGTCCCTAGGGCGTGTGCTCGCGGCCGGTGCGCGTGGGGGGGTTCTCCTGTCGACCTGTAACCGGACCGAATTCTACTTCGCTGAGCCGGCGGAAGGCGTGGCGGAGAGCGTGTGGGATCTCCTGTCCGAGCGCCTGGGCGGGAGTCGCGACGCACGCGAGTACGGCTACACGCAGCACGATCGCGACGCGGTCCGCCACCTGTACCGCGTTTCATCGGGGCTCGATGCCATGATCCTCGGCGAATCCCAGATTCAAGGGCAGGTGCGCGACGCGTGGGAGGTGTCCAAGCCACATGCTGGACCCGTACTGCACCGGCTGTTTCAATCGGCGCTCCTCGTGGGCTCGCGCGTGCGCAGCGAAACCGGCCTCGCCACCGGGACGGCATCGGCTCCGTCCGCGGCGGTCGCGGTTGCCGCGCGGATCTTCACGCAGTTGGCAGGGCGCTCGGCGCTGATCCTCGGCGCAGGCGACATGGCCGAGTTGGCGGCCACGTGTCTCGTCTCCGAGGGCGTTCGGGTCAGCGTGGTCGCGAACCGGACGTACGAGCGCGCCCGCGCCATTGCGGAGGCGTTGGGCGGGGGGGCACGCGCGCTCACGCTGGACGAGGCCTGGGAACACTTCGCTACGGCCGATATCGTGCTCTCGTCGACGGCCGCGCCACACGCCGTGGTCACGTGGGACCGCGTGGCCCCGGTGGTTGCGCGGCGGGGAGGACGCCCGCTCTGCATCCTCGATCTCGGCATGCCACGGGACGTGGAGCCCGCGGTCGCGCAGCTCGAAAACGTCTTCCTCTACGACATCGACGACCTGCAGGCGGTCGCGGCCCAGGCGGGCGCGGAGCGCCGCCGCGACATTCCCGCGGCGGAGCGCATCGTGGGCGAAGAGGTCGACCGATTCTGGGCGTGGTACGGCGGCCTGGTCGTGGTGCCGGCTCTCAAGGAACTGCGCGACCGCATGGATCAGGTGCGCTCCACCGAGGTGGATCGCGTGCTGCGACGCCTGGCGCACTTGAGCCCGGACGATCGGGCCGAGATCGAGCACTTCAGCCAGGCCTTGCTCAACAAGTTCCTTCACTCCCCCACGCTCGCCCTCAAAGCGGCGGCGCAGGCTGGCCGGGGCTACGGCATGCTGGAGGCGCTCAAGCGGCTGTTCGGCTTGGACCGGCGAGATGACGCGTAACATCCTGGTCACCGGTGGCGCCGGGTTCATCGGCTCGCACGTCGTGGAAGCCTATCTGGCGGCGGGGGACGACGTCACGGTGCTCGACGACCTATCCACGGGCAAGCGGGAGCACGTGCCGCCCGGCGCGAAGTTCGTGCAGGCCGACGTACGATCGCCCGCCGCGCGAGAGGTCGTCGCCAAGGGCGGCTTCACGCTCCTCAACCATCACGCGGCGCAGATGGACGTGCGGCGTTCCGTTGCGGATCCGCTGTTCGATGCCGAGGTGAACGTGCTGGGGTTCCTCAACCTGCTCGAGGGTGCCCGGCTGGGCGATGTGCAGCGGGTGGTCTTCGCGTCGTCGGGGGGCACGGTGTACGGCGAGACCGCGCGCCTGCCGGTCGTCGAGTCGGCCCCAAAGCTGCCCGCGTCGCCGTATGGCACCGCCAAGCTCGCCTCGGAGTATTATCTCGCGACCTATTTCCAGCTGTACGGCCTCGAGACCGTGGCGCTGCGCTATAGCAACGTCTATGGCCCCCGCCAGAACCCTCACGGCGAGGCGGGCGTCGTCGCCATCTTTACGCATCGCGTGCTCGCGGGTCAGCCGCTGACGGTGTTCGGTGACGGCGGTCAGACGCGGGACATGGTGTTCGTCCAGGACGTGGTGGAGGCCAATCTGGCCGCGAGTCGCGTCGCGCTCCCGTCGGCGGACGGGGTGGACGGGCGCGCCTTCAACATCGGCACCGGCATCGAGACGTCGGTCAACGACCTCGCCGCCACGCTCGTCACCATCGGGGGGCGCCGGGTGGAGATTCGGCACGCAGCGGAGCGCCCCGGCGAGCTGCGGCGCAACGCGCTGGCGGTGGACAAGGCGGCGCAGGGGCTCGGGTGGCGCGCGCTGGTCCCCGTCGGTGACGGCCTGCGACGGACCCTGCAATCGTTCAGGGAGGGCTGACACAATGCTCTTCCAAGTGGGCCGGGCGGTCCCCACAACGCCCTGGGAGCTGGTTCTCACGTCGAGTCGCGAGACCAAGTTCGTGCTCGCCATTCTCGTCGTGTTTTCCATCGTCTCCTGGTATCTCATCTTTCTCAAGTGGTGGCAATTCCGCCGCGTGCGGGTGCAGGCCGATCGCTTCATGCGCGAGATCGAACGAGCCACGCGACTCGACGACGCTTACCATGCGGCGATGCGGCTGCCCGCCTCGCCGTACAACCGCCTGCTGCGCGAAGGCATTCACTTCTTCTCGGAGCTGAAGCCAGGCGGGTTGAAGGAGAACGGCCCCGCGGTCGCCACCCAGAGCACGCTCACCGCGACGCAGCTCGAAGCCTTGCGCATGGTGCTCGCCAAGGAAGTCGCAGCGGAGCGTGACGCGGCCGCGCGCTTCATTCCCTGGCTCGCCACCTTCGGCTCGGTGAGCCCGCTGCTCGGTCTGCTCGGCACCGTGCTGGGCGTGATGGATGCGTTCATCGGGATCGCGGTCGGGGGCTCCGGCAACATCGCCGCGGTGGCGCCGGGCGTCGCCGAAGCGCTCGTCACGACGGTCGGCGGTCTCGCGGTCGCCGTGCCATCCGTCATGGCTTACAACCTGTTCGTGAACCGGCTTGGGCTGTTCGCAGGCGAGCTCGAAGGGTTCGCGCAGGAAATCATCGGAACGCTGGCCCGCGAAGGGAGGCTCTGATGGCCGGGCTCCTCGGTGGCGGAGGGGGGCTACGCGGGCACGGCGAGCTGCCCCTGAACGACGACATCAACGTCACGTCGCTGGTGGACGTGGCGTTCGTGCTCCTCATCATCTTCATGATCACGGCCCCGATCATGCAGGGTGGCGTGGATGTCCGACTGCCGCGCGCCGAAGCGAAGCCCCTCGAGCCCAAGTCGGGCCTGGTGGTGACGCTCGACCGCGACGGGCGGATCTTCATGGACCAGGCCCCGCTCTCCTACGCCGACTTCCGGGCCACGTTTCCCGCGTTCGTGCGAACCAAACGGCCTACTGGGGTGTACCTCCGGGCCGACGGTCGGGTCGCGTACGCCAACGTGGTGCAGGTGCTGGCGGTGATCCGGGCATCTGGCGTGAACGACGTGGGTCTCGTCGCGGAGCCGGAGGTGGTCGAGCGGTGAGACGGAGGCCTGGGGGTTCCGAGAGCGTCAGCGTCGGCCTCGTCGGAACGGTCGCCGTGCACGCGTTCGCCGGGCTGTTCCTCGTGGTAGGGGCGGCCGCGGCGCGCAAACCCGTGCCGCCGATGTATAAGGTGCACCTCGTGGCGGCACCAGAGCCGAACGAGGAGGCGCGCAAAGCGCCTGAGGCGGTGGATCGGCCGGCGGAGGAGCAGCCGGCACCGGCACCGAAGGCAAAGTCGCCCAAGAGCACGGTGTCGCCGGCGCCACCGCCGCCCGTCGCCGACAACACCAAGCGCGAGGCTGCGCCGCGGACGACACCCAATGCGACACCGCTTCCGGGCGAAAAACCGTCGACGGGTACGGACGTCGCCACGGTCAGCACCGAAGGCGTCGCGTTTCCGTTCCCGGAGTACCTGCAGAACATCGTGGCCCAGGTGCTGCGGCGCTGGCAACGCCCGGTCCAGAGCACGCCCCTCGAGTCGGAGGTCTCGTTCTTCGTGCATCGTGACGGATCGGTGAGCGGCCTCCAGTTCATTCGGCGCTCCGGCAACTTCGGGTTCGACCTCGAGGCTCAGGGGGCGATCGAGGAGGCAGGAAGCTTCAAGGCGTTCGGCGCACTCCCGGACGGGTGGGCCGCGGATGTGCTGTTCGTCCGGTTCTATTTCTCCGGCAGGCGACAGTGAAGCCGGGTAGCCGATTTGGCGGGTGGGCGGGTAGTCTCACGGCGGTCTTGCTAACCGCCTACCCGGCTAACCGGCTATCCGCCCAGGACACCTCCGCGATCGATCGCGGCGTCCGCATCGGCATCGTGTACCGCCCCGGCGTGCGGCCGGGGATGGTGGTGTTGCCGGTTCCGAAGGCGGCGCTCGACTCGGTTCGCGCCCTTGTCGTGCGCGATGTCGACTACAGCGACCGCTTCGAGCCGATCACCCTGCCCGGCGGTGACTCGATTCGCGCCGCGAGCCCCCCCTCGTCCCCGTCGGCCGGCCGTACCGCGACCGGGGGAGGGGGGGCCCGGGGGACCGGCGGCGCAGCCGTCGCGACCGGTCTCAACTATCCGCTGTACCAGGCCCTCGGGGCGGACTTCGTCGTCGGCATCACGCCCGCGGCCGGCGACAGCACCGTCGTCACGGTGTACGATGTGGCGGCCGGGGGCGTGCGCCGCGAGCTGCGGGCCCGCCTGCCGGCCCTCGGCGACGCGGGATTCCGGCTCGCCGTGCACCGCCTCGCGGATCGCGTGCTCGAAGCGAGCCTCGGTGTCGGCGGGACCGCCGCGACCCGCATCCTGTTCGTGATGAACGGCAAGGTGTACACGATCGACCAGGACGGCGCCGACCAGCGGCTCGTGTCGTCGAGCGATCACCAGGCGATGTCGCCGGCGTGGGCCGGGGACGGGCGCCGGTTCGCGTACATGGAGTTTTGGGAAGGACACGGGCGGTTGTTCGTCCAGGACGTCGCGAGCGGCAAGCGCGCCCCGGTGGCGACGACGGGGCAGGCGCTCGATTTCACCCCGGCGTTCTCACCCGACGGCAAGACGCTCGCCTTCAGCCGCGCGATCGAGGAAGGCACCGACGTTTACACGGTCAACGTCAAGGACGGCTGTTGTTTACAGCGCTTGACCGTAGGGCGCTTTTACGACAACTTGTCACCGACCTACAGTCCCGATGGTCGGCGGATCGCATTTGTGTCGACCAGACCCGGGCTGCCGCAGATCTATGTGATGTCGGCCGACGGGACGGATCAACAACTGTTCGCGCCGTTCGATTACGGTGCCACCGGTTCGTCGAACGCGCCGGAGTGGTCACCCGACGGGCAGACAGTGGCCTTCCACCGCGACGTGGGCGGCACCCTGCAGGTGTTCGTCCTCGATGTGCGGACGCGCGCGGTGCGACAGCTCACCTCGGTCGGGCGGAACGAAGATCCAACCTGGGCACCCGACAGCCGCCATATGGCCTTTGTGTCGGATCGGTCCGGGTATCGGCAGCTCTGGATCATCGATGTCGAAACCGGCCGCATCCGTCCGTTGCTGCAGCAGAGCGGCGCGCGGCTGCCGGCCTGGTCTCCGCGCTTGCCGGAGACCGCCTCGTCGGCCCCTTGAAATCGGAGAGGACTTCACCGATGAAACGGCTACCTTTGCTGCTCCTGACCGGTCTCGCGGTGGCGCTCATCGCCGCGTGCGGCGGCAAACCCAAGCCCGAAACGCCGGCGCCGGCGGCGACCGCGAATACGGACTCGATCGAGGCGGCCGAGCGGGCGCGCGCAGATTCGATCGCGCGGGCCGAGAAGGAAGCTCGTGATCGTGAAGCGGCAGAACGGGAGGCGCAGCAACGTCGTGCGGATTCGCTTGCCGCCCTCGGACGCTCGACGGAGGCGGTGAGGACGCTGCTCGCCACGATGATCCACTTCGACTACGACAAGGCGCTCATCCGCGGTGGCGACGCCTCCGTCCTGGATCAGAAAATGGCGATCCTCCAGGCCAACCCGGCCCTGCACATTCGCATCAGCGGACACTGCGACGAGCGCGGCTCGGACGAGTACAACCTCGCGCTGGGCAATCGTCGCGCCACGGCGGCCAAACAGTACCTCGTCAGTCACGGCATCGACGCGAGTCGCATCGAGACCGTGTCCTACGGCGAGGAGCGGCCGATCGCCCAGGCGCACGACGAGGAGGCATGGGCGCAGAATCGCCGCGATGAGTTCGAGATCCTCGCGGGTGGCGAGAACCTCAAACAGCCCTGAGCTCGATCGACGTTGAAACACGGCGGGCGATTCACCCTGGTCCTGGGGCTGACCGCCGGATGCGCGCTCAAAGGCGACGTCCGGCGCGTCGAGCTCCAGGTCCAGGCCCTACGGGTCGAGCGGGCGCGGGCGGATAGCCAGCACGTCGCCACCGTCGATTCCGTGCGTGCGCTGCTCGCCGTCGTGCAGGATCGCCTCGTGGCGCAGCAGGCGTACCTGATCCAGCTACGCGGCGACGTGAAGACCGACCTGCTCGCGGTCCAGCAGCAGCTCGTGACCGTGCAGGAGCTGACGGGGCAGAGCCAGCAGCGGCTGACCGAGCTGCGCGGGCGCCTCGAGGACCAGGCGCGGCAACCGGTGCCCACGATCGACACGAGCGTCGGGGCGCCCGCGGTGCCCGTCGGCCGCTCGGGGAATCCGGCCGGCCCGGGTCCCGAGCAGACGTACGACCTCGCCTATCAGCAGTACCGGGCGAGCCGGTACGCGACCGCGCGACTGGGCTTTCGGGAGTTCCTGCGCCTGTTCCCCACCCACCAGCGCGCGCCCGACGCGCTTTACTTCATTGGCGAATCGTTCGGCGGGGAGAACGCGGATTCGGCCGCCGCGGTGTATCAGCAGGTCGTGAAGACCTACCCGACCTCGCCGCGGGCTCCATCGGCCCTCTATAAGCTGGGCCTCCTCGCCGAGCAGCGGGGCGACAAGGCGGCCGCCCGGCAGCACTACTCCCGGGTCGTCGGCAGCTACTCCCGCTCTCCAGAAGCCAACCTCGCGCGCGACAAGCTCCAACGCCTGGGGCGGTAGCCTCCGGAACCGGCGTGCCGGAGACGACCGACCACCGGGGCGAGATGCCGTTCCTCGACCACGTCGAGGAGCTCCGGTGGCGTATTCTGTACAGCCTGCTGGCGCTCGTGGTGGGCACGCTCATCGGCTGGGTCGTGGTCGAGCGTGTCGACATCATCGGCCTCCTCACCCGGCCGATCGCACCATTGATCCCGGGCGGCAAGCTCCGCGTCACGAGTCCGACGGAACCGTTCTTCATCACGTTGAAGTTCGCCTTCGTACTCGGGCTGCTGATCGCCTCGCCGTTCGTCGGGTACCATGCCTGGGCGTTTCTGGTGCCGGCGCTGTACCCGCGCGAACGCCGGCTCATCGTGCCTGCGCTGTCGGCGGGCGTCGTGCTGTTCCTCGCAGGCGCCACGGCAGCGTACTTGTGGCTGCTGCCGCGCGCTCTGGCGCTGCTGCTCGGCATCCAGCGCGGTGTGTTCGATCCCTTGATCACGGCGGACAAGTACTTCGGGTTCGCGGCGCAGCTGATCATCGCAGTCGGGGTCGTTGCCGAACTGCCGCTCGTCATCGTGATTCTCGCCGCGCTCGGGCTCGTGTCGCGACAGTTCCTGGTGCGCAACCGGCGCTACGCGCTGGTGGTGGCGACCGGCGCCGCGGCGCTGCTCGCGCCGCCCGACGCCGTGTCCATGCTCCTCATGATGGGGCTCCTGTTTGTCCTGTACGAGGTCGGCATCTGGTGCGCCTGGGTGGTGGAGCGGCGGCGCGCGCGCCGGGCTCAGGCGACGGCGGGGGCCGGAGGAGCGGAGGGCGGTGGCGGCGCGGCGAGCGCGGCGCTCCTTGCGGCGTTGCTGCTCGCCGCAGCCGGCCCACTCGGCGCTCAGACGCCCCCGGTGCGGCCGCCCGTCCGCCCGGACACCACGCTGCGCACGCCGGCGGAGTCAGCCGGCGCAACTCGCGGCCTCGACACCGCGGCCGCGCGCCGGCTCGGGCTGCCCACCGGGCCCCGACGCAGCTTCCCGCCAGGCGACGCCGTGATCGACTCGCTTCTCAAGATCAAGGGCTACCGCGTTACCCAGTACCTGGCCGACACGCTCATCGTGCAGGGCGGGGACACCGAGATGATCCACCTGCGGGGCGAAGCCTACGTGGAGCGGGAGGGCACGAAGCTCGAGTCGGACTCGATCCGCTACCGCCAGCGCAGTTGCCGGCTCGACGCCATCGGGGATCCGCGCTTGTTCGAGGAGGCGACGGTAATGGTGGGCGAGGCCATGCGGTACGACACGTGCGTCAAGCGCGGGACCGTACGCAAGGCGTTGACGAACGTCGCGCAGGGGTCAGCGAGGTGGTACGTGCGCGGAGATCTGGCGGTGGATTCCGGCTCGACGCGGCTGTATGGCGCGAAGAGCGAGATCACGTCGGATGAGAACCCCGTTCCTGACTATCACTTCGCGACGGGCGAGATGAAATGGCTCAACCAGGACGTGATGGTGGCGCGCCCGGCCGTGCTCTACATCCACGACGTTCCGATCCTGTGGCTGCCGTTCATACCGATGGACGTGCGCAAAGGACGTCGCAGCGGCGTGCTGGTCCCGCGCCTCGGGATAAACGACATCGTGCGGCCCGTCCGCTCCTACGAGCGTCACATCGCAAACTTCGGATACTATGTCGCCCTGAACGACTACCTCGACGCGCTTCTCGAAATGGATTGGTATGCCGAACGCTACTTCGCGGTCAAGAGCCGGGTGTCGTACAAGTGGCTGGACCGGTTCATCGACGGCAGCGTCTCGTTCGATCGCCTCAACCAGCTCGACCAGCCCGGCACCTCGCTCCGAGTCGGCTGGCAACACCTGCAACGCTTCTCGTCCCGCACGAGCTTCAACGCGAGCATCGACTACTCGACCAACACGAGCCTGATCGAGAAGAATACCGTCAACCCGTTTCTGGCAACGGCCAGCCTCGGGTCGCAGGTGAGTTTCACCAAGCAGTTCGCGTGGGGGACGCTCAACGCCGGTGGCAACCTCCACCAGGAAGTCGGGAGCGGACTGGTCTCGCAGACCATCCCGACCGTGACCCTGTCGCCATTACCGATCGACATCACGTCGTGGATGACCTGGTCGCCCAGCTTCTCGTTCACCAATCAGCAGACGTTCCACCAGCTCTCCACCCCGGTCCTGCTTCCCAACGGGGCGCTGGATACGGTGTTTGCGGACTCGCGCGCCTCGATGCTCAGCTTCGGTACCCCGCTCCGCCTCGGCCGCTGGAACTGGACGAACAGCTTCGCGATGGCGGACAATATCAGCAACGCGCGCGCCGAGTTCGATATTCTCGACTCGACCGTGGCCGGCGGGCTCCGGCGCGTGCTGTTCAACCAGACGTTCAGCACCACCGTCGACTGGCAGACCGCGATAAATCTGCCGTTGGTGTTCGGCGGCACCTGGAAGGTGCAGCCGGGCATCGGGATCGTGAACAAAACGTCGGCCGGCCCATTCATGATCCGGAATCAGTTCACCAACGGCGAATTCGTGGAGCAAGGGAAACGGCTCCAGTTCAGCCTCGGCATGGCCCCCACGTTCTTCGGGTTTTTTCCGGGCTTCGGGCCGATCGCGCGGATCCGCCACTCGTTCTCGCCGCTGATCTCGTATGCGTACGCTCCGGGCGCGACCGTCGACTCCGTATACCGGCACGCGATCGATCCCCAACAGCGGTTACTGAACTCCGGCAGCGATCCCCAGCAGACCATCAGCGTGGGCCTCTCGCAGAACTTTGAGGCAAAACTGAAGGCACACGGGAGCGATAGCACCCGCGCGCCGCGGAAGATCAGGCTGCTGAGCATTAACACGAGCGCGATATCGTATAACTTCGAGCAGGCCAAGCAGCAACACCGCACCGGATGGCAGACTGCGTCGATCAGCAACACCTTCGCCTCGGATCTCCTGCCGTTCTCCCTGACCACGACGCACGACCTGTGGCTTGGACAGGTCGGCACTGACAGCGCCCGATTCGACCCGTTCCTCACCAGCATGTCGACGAACTTCACCATCACCCCGGCGACGATCCATGGAATCGCCGCCCTGTTAGGCCTCGCGCGGAAGGGGGGCCCCGCCCCCGGAGCCCCGCCTGCGGCCGCGGACACGCAGCCGGGGCAAGGGGCGCCCCCGACCGGCTCGTACGGTCAGAAGGGTCTGGTCGGGGCCGGCGGAATCCCGTTGAGCAGCGTTGGCAAGGGGTTCAACTTGAGCGTCGCGTACAACCTGTCACGGACCCGCCCGGTCGTGGACACGACGGTGATCAGCGGCACTGGCGGGGGGGTGGGGGCGGGGGGAGGAGGCCATCGAACGGCGACCTTCGACCTGTCGTTTCAACCCACGCGTCATTGGTCGGCCAGGTGGTCGTCGAATTACGATTTCGATCTGCAGCAGTTCGGTGCGCACTCGATCAGCCTGGAGCGCGACCTGCACCGCTGGCATGCGAGCTTTTCGTTCC
>Ga0137382_10000817_pt1 | contig 13092 bp, 15 predicted proteins | sample SagtaG_15_FD_104816 | JGI IMG/M metagenome (GOLD analysis project Ga0137382, IMG submission 104816) | Vadose zone soil microbial communities from Sagehorn Ranch, Mendocino, California, USA - Sage2_R_20_16 metaG | ecosystem: Environmental > Terrestrial > Soil > Vadose zone | place: USA... | reverse complement strand
GCGCTCGCCAAGGAGCTCGACGTGCCGGTCGTCGCGATCTCGCAGCTGTCCCGGGCGCCCGAGCAGCGCGGCGGGGAGCATCGCCGCCCGCAGCTCTCCGACCTCCGCGAGTCGGGCGCCATCGAGCAGGACGCCGACGTGGTCTGCTTCATCTACCGGCAGGAGTTCTACGACGGGCCGGTCGACCCCAAGACCAACGAGAGCATCGAGGGCCTCGCCGAAGTGATCGTCGGGAAGCAGCGCAATGGCCCGACGGGGACGGTGAAGCTGCATTTCAAGAAGGAGTACACGCGGTTCGACAATTACACCGCGCGGGAAGCCCCGCCGCTCGAGGCCGGACGTGTCTAAAGGCAAGTCCGTGTTTCGTTGCACCGAATGCGGCGCGGACCAGCCGAAGTGGGGCGGACGCTGCGACAGTTGCGGTGCGTGGAATAGCCTCATCGAAGAGGCGGTTGGGCGGTTGAGCGGTTCGGCGGTTAGAGTTTCTCCAACCGCCCAACCGCCAATCCGCCTAACCGACCTCAAACAGACTCCGCTAGATCGCTGGCGTACCGGATTGGCCGAATTCGATTTCGTGCTCGGCGGCGGGATCGTCCCAGGCTCCGTCACGCTCGTCGGCGGCGAGCCCGGCATCGGCAAGTCGACCCTGCTCATGCAGTGCGCCGCGCGACTCGAGAGCCAGGGCGTCGCCACGCTCTACGTCTCCGGCGAGGAATCGCCCGATCAGCTGCGCTTGCGTGCCGATCGCCTCGCCGAGGACGCCGGCGCCATTCACGTGCTCGGCGAAACGCGCCTCGAAGCAATTCTGCATTATGCCACCGAGCTCAAGTCGAGCGTCGTACTGCTCGATTCGGTGCAGACTACGTACACCGAAGAGCTCGAGGGCGCGCCCGGCAACGTCGGCCAGGTGCGCGAGTGCGCCGCGCGGCTGATGCGCTTCGCGAAGGAATCGGGGGGGGGGCCCGCCGTCCTGCTCGTCGGGCACGTCACAAAGGGTGGAGGAATCGCGGGGCCCAAGACGCTCGAGCACATCGTCGACACGGTGTTGTACTTCGAGGGCGAAACGACGCTCGATCATCGCATCCTGCGGGCGGTGAAAAACCGCTTCGGTTCGGTCGATGAGATCGGCGTCTTTCGGATGACGGGGGCGGGGCTCGAGCCCGTCGCGAACCCCGCGGCGGCATTCCTCGCCGGCCGCAGCACCGGCGCATCCGGCTCCGCCGTCACCGCGCTGATGGAAGGGACGCGCCCCATGCTCGTCGAGATCCAGGCGCTCGCGTCGAAGGCGGGCTTCGGGACGCCGCAACGCGTGGCGACCGGCCTCGATCATCGGCGCCTGGCCCTGCTGCTTGCCGTGCTGGAGCGCCGCGGCGGCCTGCCGTTCGGGAATCTCGACGTCTTCGTCAACGTCACGGGCGGCATCCGTCTCATCGAACCCTCGACCGACCTTGCCGTCCTTGCCGCCCTGGTCTCCACGGTGCACGATCGTCCCGTGCCGGCGGACGCGCTCTTCCTGGGCGAGGTGGGACTGGGTGGTGAGATCCGGCCGGTCGCCGGCGTCGAACGGCGTCTCGCGGAGGCGGCGCGCCAGGGCTTTCGCAGGGTGTTTCTCTCGAGTCGTTCGAAAGGGAGTAAAGATCTCGAGCTGATCGGGCTGGAGGGAATCGGTGAGCTCGCCCGCCGACTTGCAGCCTGACGTCGGCGTCGTCGTCGTCGCAGCGGGGGCGGGCGTGCGGGCGGGGCCCGGCGAGCCGAAGCAGTTTCGCCCCATCCTTGGTGTGCCAATGCTGCTCCGCGCGCTGCGTCCGTTTACCGGACACCCCGAAGTGCGCCAGGTGATCGTGGCTCTGCCGCCCGGGTACGCCGAGCGTCCGCCCGAATGGCTCGGCAAGCTGCGCGGCGATCGGCTGCGGCTCGTGCCGGGCGGTGCGCAGCGCGCCGATTCGGTGCGCGCGGGCCTGGACGCGCTCCCCGCCGACAGCGCGATCATTCTCGTGCACGACGCCGCGCGCCCCTTCGTCAGTCGCGGCACGATCGATGCCGTGATTGCGCGTGCCCGCGCGGGCGTCGGCGCGGTCGCCGCCGTACCGACGTCGGACACACTCAAAGAGGTCGGCCCGCACCAGCCTACGCCGCGCGTCGCGCGGACCGTGGATCGGGAGCGCATCTGGCGGGCGCAGACACCGCAAGGATTCCCCCGGCAGATGTTGCGCGACGCCTACGCACAGCTGCCCGGAACTGCCAACGGTGGCGCACCGAGCGATGATGCGGAAGTGTGCGAGCGCGCGGGGTTCCCGGTGGAGCTGATTCCCGATTCACCGTACAACTTCAAGGTCACCACCGCCGACGACTTCCGGATCGCGGAGGCTTTCGCGCGTGAGTTGCGTTGAACGGGCTCCCGTTCCAGTCAGATTCCGATATCTCCACTGCAATCCCGCAGGTGGTGCAGCACCTGGGACGCGGGGGCTTGCTCGCGTATCCCACAGAGACGGTCTACGGCCTCGGCTCGCGCGTCATGCAGGAGGACGTCGCCGCGCTGGCCGCGCTCAAAGGGCGGTCGGCCCGCAAGCCTTTCCTCTTATTGATCAGCGACCGCTCGATGGCTGAATCGCACGGGCTCGCCTTCAATGCGTCCGCGGATGCGCTGGCGCGCGCGTTCTGGCCCGGGCCGCTCACGCTCGTGTTACCGGGAGGATCGGGCCGGCTCCCCGACTTGCTGCGCGGTCCCGACGGCGGCATCGCGGTGCGCTGGACGTCTCATCACGCGATCGCGCGACTCGTGGCGGCGCTGGGTTCCCCGCTCACCTCCACGTCCGCGAATGTGCCGGGGCAGCCGCCCGGTCCCGGCGCAGACGCCATTGCGCGCGATTTCGCGCCGGCGGTGAAGAAGGGCCAGCTGCTGGTGCTCGACGGCGGCGTGTTGGGGAACCGGCCGCCATCGACCGTGGTTGATTGCACCAGGCCGCGAGCGCAAATCGTCCGCGAAGGAACGCTCAGCGTCAACGAGCTGCGACGCGCCGTCGGCCGCCTCGCGCCATGATCCAGCACGTGCTGTTCGTCTGCACCGGCAACATCTGCCGCAGCCCGCTCGCCGCCTCGCTGCTCGAGCGCGCGCTCAAGGAGCGCGGCATCGAGGTCGCGGTCACGTCCGCCGGGACGGGCGCCTGGGATGGCGCCCCGGCGTCGGAAGGGGCGTATCTGGTCGGACTCGAACGCGGCCTCGATCTCTCCGGGCACCGGGCCCGGCTGCTCACGCGCGAGCTGGTCGAGCAGGCGGATTTGATTCTCACCATGGCGCGACATCATCGCGCCCGCGTCGACGAGCTGGGCGGTGAGGGACACGTGTTCGTCCTGGGCGAATACGCCGGCCGGGGCGACGACGAAGTCAGCGATCCGTTTGGCGGCGATCTGGGCGTCTACCGTGATACCTGTCAGGAGCTCGAGGGCCTCGCCGCTGCCGTGGCGGACCGGCTCGCCGCCGAGAGCAAGCGTGGAGATCAGCGCTAACACGCGGCTGTTTACGGTCATCGGCGACCCGGTGGCCCATTCGCTCTCTCCCGCGATGCACAACGCCGCTTTTCGCGCGCTGGGATTAGACGCCGTGTACGTCGCCTTGCGCGTGCCTCCGGTACCCCCCGAGGCGCTGCGCGCCGTACTGGCAATGCAGGCCGCGACGGGCGGCGCCGGCAACGTGACCGTCCCCCACAAGGAAGCAGTCGAACGATCCGTCGCGCGGAAAACGGATGTCTGCGCCCGGGTCGGCGCGTGCAATACGTTCTGGACGGAGGACGGGGGACTCGTCGGCGACAACACCGATGTCGTTGGCGTCGCCGCGGCGCTCGCTAAGCTCGGCGCGACCCACAAAGGGGAACGGTGGCTCGTGGTGGGAACCGGCGGATCGGCGCGTGCGACGGCGGTGACCGCGGCGGACCGCGGCGCGACGCTGTTCGTGCGCTCGCGCGATGGCGCCCGTGCGAAGGCGTTCGCCACGTGGGCGAAGGGTATCGGCGTGGCGACCAGTGTCGCTAATGGCCCGGTCGAAGTCGATGTGGCAATCAACGCAACGCCACTGGGTCTCGCCGGTCACGATCCGCTACCGGTCGACCTGAACCACATTCCAGGCGTGCAGCGAGCGCTCGATCTCGTGTACGCGCCCGGTGAGACGCGGTGGGTCCACGCGCTCCGCGAACGCGGGATCGAGGCCGCCGACGGCCGAGAAATGCTCGTGCAACAGGGCGCTGCGGCGTTCGCGCGCTTCTTCCCGGGCACGGCGGCGCCGACCGAGGTGATGCGTGCAGCTGTCGTCCGTGCGCTCCGCAGTTGAGCAGCTTTTCCTTCCTGCAGAATGTCTCCTGTGCCACGCCCTGCTGAGCCAGCGCGACGCCAACCGGCTCGTCTGTCCCGTGTGCCGGCAGCGGTGGCGAGCGGTGCGCCCACCGTGGTGTGAGCGTTGCGGCCAACCCGAACCGCACTTCGGGCCCTGCCGTTTGTGCAATCAGTGGCCATCTGCGCTGAAATCCGTGAGATCTGCGGCTTGGCTCGACCACAACGCACGCCCGGCCGTCCACGCGCTCAAGTACGGCGGTTTGCCGCGGATCGCCGACGACCTGACGGCCGTGATGGCGCAGCTACGCCCTCCCAGCGACGGACCGTCGGTCCTGATACCTATTCCCCTCGCCACGAAGCGATTGCGGCAGCGCGGCTACAACCAGAGCGAAGTCTTGGCGCGCGCGCTGGCCCGAGAATGGGGGGGGCGGATTCCCGTACTTGTTACGTTGCTTGTCCGCACGCGCGAGACGCCGACGCAAACGGCGTTGACACCGGAGACGCGTCTGGCGAATGTGGCGGGGGCGTTTGGAGTGCGAAATGCGAAATGTGGAATGCGAAATTTCGCATGTCGACTTTCGAGTTTCGAATTGATCCTTGTGGACGACGTTTTCACCACCGGCGCTACACTCGCCGAAGCAGCCCGGGCATTAGAGCAGGCAGGAGCGCGGCGCATTTACGGCGTCACGTTCGCCCGCGCGGCAATTCCAGACTTCAGCTAAGGGGAGAGTCATGGCGGTTCGCGTAGGGATCAACGGGTTCGGGCGCATCGGGCGCAACGTGCTGCGCGCCGCCACGATGGCGAAACAGACCGAGATCGAGTTTGTCGGCGTCAACGACATCACCGACACCAAGACGCTGGCGCACCTGCTCAAGTACGACTCGGTGCACGGCCGCTTTCCGGGGACGGTCGACGCAAAGGGCGATGCGCTCGAAGTCAACGGTAGGCAGATCAAGGTCTCGGCGATCAAAGAACCCGAGAAGCTTCCCTGGAAGGAGCTCGGCGTCGAGCTGGTCCTGGAGAGCACCGGACGTTTCACCGACAAGGAGAGCGCGTCCAAGCATCTGCTGGCGGGCGCCAAGAAGGTCGTGATCTCCGCCCCCGCCAAGGGCGAGGACATCACGATCGTGATGGGCGTGAACAACGACAAGTACGATCCCGCCAAGCATCACATCATCTCCAACGCGTCCTGCACGACCAACTGTCTCGTCCCCGTCGTCAAAGTCGTCATGGACGGCTTCGGCTTCAAGCACGGCTTCATGACGACCGTGCACAGCTACACCAACGACCAGCAGATTCTCGACCTGCCTCACAAGGATCTGCGGCGTGCGCGCGCCGCCGCGCTGAGCATCATCCCCACGACAACCGGCGCCGCCAAGGCCACCGGTCTCGTGCTCCCCGAGGTCAAAGGGAAGATCGACGGGATTTCGCTCCGCGTACCAACGCCCGACGTCTCAATCGTCGATCTCACCGCCGAAGTCGAGCGGCCGACGACCGTCGCTGCGGTGAACGCGGCGTTCAAACAAGCCGCGGCCGGGAAGCTCAAGGGCATCCTCGAGGTGAGCGACGAACCGCTGGTGTCCGTCGACTATATCGGGAGCCTCTACTCGAGCGTCGTGGACTCGATGTCCACGGCGGTGATCGATGGCACGCTGGTGCACGTGTCGTCGTGGTACGACAACGAGATGGGGTACTCGGCGCGCTGCGTGGACCTGCTGGCCTACATCGGCCGCCAGCGTTGAAGAAACGCAGCCTGCGGGACCTTCCCCCGCAGGCGTTGGACGGGAAGCGCGCGCTCGTGCGGGTCGATTTCAACGTCCCGCTCAAGAACGGCACGGTCAGCGACGACACGCGGCTGCGCGCCTCGCTGCCAACCATCCAGTATCTCCGTGACAAAGGCGCGCGTGTGGTGTTGCTCTCTCACCTCGGCCGGCCCAAGAGCGGTCCTGATCCCCAGTATTCACTGCAGCAGATCGTCCGCGATCTCGAGCAGCTGCTGGGGGCTCCGGTCGAGTTCATCCCCGATCCGGCCACGGGTGTGGCGGCGACGCGGCGGCTGCCGCGCGGCGGCGTCGCGCTCGTCGAGAACACGCGCTTCTGGTCCGGCGAGGAGACGAACGACCCGAAGTTGGCCAAGACATTCGCGCAGCTCGGCGATCTGTACGTGAACGACGCGTTCGGCTCGGCGCATCGTGCGCACGCGTCGACCGAAGCCGTGGCCCATCTCCTCAAGCCCGCCGTCGCCGGCTTCCTGATGGAAAAAGAGCTCCAGTATTTGGGGCAGCTGCTGCGGGATCCCAAGCATCCCTTCATTGCGGTGCTGGGCGGCGCGAAGATCTCCGGCAAGATCGACGTGATCCGCTCCTTACTGCCACGCGTAGATGAGTTGCTCATCGGCGGCGCCATGGCGTGTACGTTCTTCGCGGCCATGGGCCTCGAGGTGGGATCATCCTTGGTCGAGCCTGATCGCATGGCACTCGCCAAACAGCTGCTCGCACAGAGCGGCAAGAAGCTGATCCTGCCGCGCGGCGCGGTCATCGCCCCATCGCTCGAACGGGCGAGCGAGCATCGCTCGGTCGTTGCGGACGCCATCCCCAAGGGATGGGCGGTCTATGACATCGACGACGCCACACAGCACGATTTCCGCGCGCGGCTGGTCAAGGCTAAGACAGTTTTCTGGAACGGCCCGATGGGCGTGTTCGAGACTCCGCCGTTCGATGCGGGGACGCACGCCATTGCGATGGCGTTGGTCGACGCGGGAAAGAAGGGCGCGGTGACCGTCGTGGGCGGCGGGGACTCCGTTGCGGCCGTCGCGGGAATGGAAGACAAGCTCACCCACGTCTCGACCGGGGGCGGCGCGTCGCTAGAGTTCCTGGAAGGGAAGGAATTGCCCGGCGTAGCAGCTTTGGAGGATGCGTGAGGTCGCTGCTGTTTGCCGCCAACTGGAAGATGAACCTCGGCCCGCCGGAAGCGCGCAGCTACCTCACGACGTTTCTGAAGGCCCATGCGCCCCAACCCAATCGCCAAGTCTGGTTCTTCCCACCGGCGGTCTCCCTGGAAACGGTCGCGACCGGACTGGGGAACCGACCCGATCTCCTCGCCGGCGTCCAGGACGTGTACTGGGAGCCGAAAGGCGCGTTCACCGGAGCGATCTCCGCGCCGTTAGCCGTCCAGGCGGGAGCGAAAGCCGCGTTGATCGGTCACTCCGAGCGGCGGCATGTGTTCGGTGAGACGGACGAGCAGACCGGCAAGAAGTTGGCCGCAGCCCTCGCGGCGGGTCTCCATCCCGTGCTGTGCGTGGGGGAAACGCTCGAGCAGCGTGACGCCGGCCAGACGCTGGCGGTGGTCAAGCGACAATTGGCCGCTGCGTTGGCCGAGCGCGCGGCAAGCGCGCGCGTGACCATCGCCTATGAGCCGGTGTGGGCGATCGGCACCGGCCGGAACGCGACGCCGCGCGATGCCGCAACGGTGCACACCGCGATCCGGGCGTGGCTCGAGCAACATGGGGCCGCGGAGACACGCATTCTGTATGGTGGCAGCGTCAATCTGAAGAACGCCGCCGAGCTGCTGGCCGAGCAGGAGTTGGACGGCGTGCTGGTCGGCGGGGCGTCACTCGATCCACAGGCCTGGGGCGAACTTGTGCGCACCGCCGCAGCCTAGGTATCTTGCCCGGCGCATGTACACCTTCCTCCTCACCATTCTGCTGCTCGATGCGGTCATCCTCGCGACTGCCGTGCTGCTGCAAGCCGGGCAGGGCGGGGGGCTCGCCACGATGGGTGGCGGCGCCGGCACCGAGACGATCATGGGCGGGCGGCAGGCTACGACGCTGCTCACCAAGGTCACGTGGTGGACCGCCGGGATTTTCCTGTTCCTGGCGCTGATCCTGACCTTCATGTCGCAGTCGGGGTCGCAGGTGCGGTCTGTGCTCGAGGGACAGGGACAGCAGCAACCGGCACCGGTCCAACCGACGCCGCTGCCGATCGAAACTCAACCGACGGCTCCTCCCGCGCCTCCCCCGGCGCCCGCCCGCAATCGACGCCCCTAGCGCGTACGTGCTGCTGGAGGACGGCGCCTGGTTCCCCGGAACCGCGCCGCTCCCGTTTGAGCCGGCGTACGCGGAAGTCGTCTTCACCACCAATCTGAGCGGATACCAGGAGGTGTTCACCGACCCCTCCTATCTCGGCCAGATCGTCGTGATGACCGCGCCGATGATCGGCAATTACGGCATCAATCCCGACGACGTCGAATCGGACCGCCCGCGCGTCGTCGGCGTCGTGGTGCGTGAGCTGTCCGCCACGCCGTCCAACTGGCGCTCGACCGGGACGCTGCTCGACTGGCTGTCCAGCGCGAAGGTGCCGCTGGTGTCCGACGTCGATACGCGGCAGCTCACACGGCACATTCGCTCCAAGGGCGCGATGCGCGGGGTCTTGGCGCTCGGTGATCGGCCGACGCAGGAAATCTCGCGCGCACTCGCGGCGTCGCCATCGATGAACGGGCTCGACCTCGCGAGCGTCGCGACGATTCCCGCCGCCTATACGGAAGGACCGCCCCCCGCCGGAGCAAAGCATCACGTCGTCGCGTTCGACTTTGGCATGAAGCGCAACATCCTGCGGCTGTTCGTGCAGCATGGCTGCCGCGTCACCGTCGTGCCGGCGGCGACGACCGCGGCGCAGGTGCGGGCGCTCAAACCGGATGGCGTCTTCCTGTCCAACGGACCGGGCGACCCCGCCGCCGTGGGGTACGCGATCACGACAATTCGCGATCTCTCCGACGGGACGATACCGATCTTTGGCATCTGTCTCGGGCATCAGCTGCTCGGGCTGGCACTGGGTGGGGAGACCGTAAAGCTCCCGTACGGACACCGGGGGGGAAATCATCCCGTGCGGGATCTTGCGACGGGACAAGTACTTATCACGTCACAGAACCATGGATTCGCAGTGAGAGGAGAAACGAGCGGCGTTCCGGGCGCGAAGTCGCTTGAGGTCACGCACCTTAACCTCAACGACGGGACCGTCGAAGGGATACGGCACCGGGAATACCCGATTTTTGCCGTTCAATACCATCCCGAGGCCTCACCCGGCCCACATGACGCTCAAGGACACTTTCAACAATTCCTACAAGCTCTTGACACTAAATAAGTAAGCCCCTATGATAGCCCCCGACTTGCAACCCGGCTGTCTTTCGGGGGGACCAATGACGAAGGCCGATCTGGTCGAAAAGGTCACCGCGCAAATCGCTCGCACCGCCGGTCCCCTCATTTCAAAAAAGGACTGTGCGCGGGTGGTGGACTCCTTTCTCGACGCCGTCAAAGCCGCGCTGGCTGAGCAGCATAACATTGAGGTACGCGGATTTGGGACGTTCAAGATCCGCCAGCGGAAGACGCGGATGGCGCGTAACCCAAGAACTGGTGATCCCGTCGAAGTCGCGGCGCGCCCGGTTCCTGTCTTCAAGCCCAGCAAGGAGTTGCGCGCGATGGTCGCCGACGCGAGCGCGAAGGTTACGTCGTAAGACGCGACGCGACGGCAACTTGGGACACGGCCCCGGCGCTGCTGCCGGGGCCGTTCTAGTTTTAGGTATCTCTCAACTGCTTGCCCGGAGTAATGATGCGCCATTCGTCTCGTCTGAACCTGCTTGCCGTCATCACGCTCACCACCGTCCCCCGTTTCTTGGCATCGCAGTCGCAGACGGTCTATGACGTCAGTGTCAATCCAGACACGAAGGAGCTCTCCGTCGCCGCCGTTTTCCCCACGGCCGGAAAAGAGACTCTGTACGTGTCGCTGCCGGCGTGGAGTCCGGGCAACTATGAGATTCAGAATTACGCCCGCTACGTCCACGGATTTTTCGCGCAGAACCCGGCCGGCGCGTTCCTCCGGTGGGACCGACGGGATAAAGACACATGGCGTGTTGTGACGGGTGGCAGCGATCACGTGATCGTGAACTTCGACTATGTCGCGGACACGATCGATCTCTCTATCGCGCGCGTCACTCGTGACTTCGGTCAGTTCCTCGGTACGAATCTCTTTCTCTTCGAAGAAGGCCACCTCGACCGTCCGGCCGACGTGCGCTTCCACCTGCTCGACGGTTGGCACGTAACCACCGCGCTCAAGGGACCCATCAATGGCCAATACCACGCCGCCGACTACCACGAGCTGGCCGATGCGATGACGTTTGTTGGCCGTTACAGCCTCGATTCACTGCAGGCCGACGGCAAATGGATCCGGATCGCGGTGTGGCCGGCCACCGATTACACGCCGGCGGTCGCGCGCAATCTCCGCACCGGCGTCGCGAAGATGGCGCCGGTGCAGAACCGCATCATGGGGGGGGGCGATGCCCCCTACGACGTGTACACGGTCTTCTTCAACGTCATCCACGAGGCGATCAACTTCGGTGGCGGGCTCGAGCACAGCTCGTCGCAATACGACATCATGCCGGCGCTGGCGTTTGCGGATCCCTCCGGAAACCTGGGCGACTTCATGTATCCCCTGCTGTCGCACGAATTCTTCCATCTCTGGAATGTGAAGCGCATCCGCCCCGCCGAGATGTGGCCCTACGACTATCACGCCGAGCAATACACCCCGCTGCTGTGGTGGTCGGAGGGCGTGACGGACTACTACGGCGACCTCACCAATCTGCGCGCCGGGTTGTGGAGCGCGGACCAATTCCTGCAGAACACCACGTCCAACATCGACCAGGTGGAGCAGACGCCCGAGCCGTGGAGTGTCGAGGACGGCAGTGAGGCCACGTGGATCCACGAGGTCTACATCAACAGCTCGCAGCTCTACTATCCCAAGGGGTCGCTACTCGGGTTCCTGCTCGATATTTCGATCCGGGACGCCACCGACAACGCGCACACCCTCGACGACGTGATGCGCGCGCTGTACACGCGCTACTACCGGCAGAACAAGGGATTTCTCACGGCCGACCTGCTGAAGGAGCTGCGCAGCGCCGGCATGCCGGACGTGGACGGGTTCTACCGCCGCTACATCGACGGCCGCGATTCGCTGCCCTATGAGACGGTATTCGCGAAAGCGGGGATTGTGTTCAATCGGCAGGTCGTGACGCTGCCGTTCGTGGGCGTGTCGAGCGGGCCGACGCCGAGTGGCGGCCTCCAGGTGCAGTCGGTTACGCCGGGAAGCGCGGCGGAAGCGGCCGGCGTTCAGCCGGGCGACGTCCTGACCGACATCGGGGGGATCGCGGTGACATCAGAGCAGGACTGGGGCGCGGCGTTTCGAGCCCGCTACCGCGGCAAGGCCGGTCAGCCGCTCACCATTACCGTGCAGCGCGGGGGCCGACCCCTGACGCTCAACACCACGGTGCACGAGCGCACGAATTCGCGCATCACGCTGCAGCGCGCCCCCAATCCCACGCCCAAGCAGGCCAAGATCTGGCAGGGCCTGGCGTCGGGGCTATAATCGGATCATGGGCAAGGTGTCGGTGCGGTTCTTCGCGCGGTACGCCGAGCTGGCGGGCTGTACGTCGTCGGCCGTCAATGTGCCAACGCCGGCGACGGTCGCCGACGTCATTGCGCGCATCCGGGAAGTATTTCCGGGCACTCAGGCGCTGCCGCCGAAACCCCTCGCCGCGCTGAACCTGCGCCAGGTGAAACTGGATCAGCTCGTGAGTGACGGTGATGAGGTCGCATTGTTGCCGCCGTTGTCGGGTGGCTAATGGTGTATCTCACGCGTCATCGCATCGAGGTGCACGATCTTCTGGCAGAGGTCCAGGGCCCGGAGCGAGGCGGAACGTGTGTGTTTCTGGGAACGGTGCGAAACGACGAGGACGTCACGGGCATCGAGTACTCGGCCTACGACGACATGGCGCTGGGCGAGATCACGCGGATCCTCGACGAGGCGCAGGTGCGCTGGCCGGATGCGCGCGTTACTCTGCGGCATCGGTTGGGACTGATTCCCCTCGGCGAGGCGAGCATCGCGATCGCCGCCGCGGCCCCGCATCGCGACGCAGCCTTCGCGGCGTGTCGCTACGTGATCGAAGAAGTGAAGAAGCGTCTGCCGATCTGGAAGAAAGAGATGCATGCCGACGGCACCACCACGTGGGTCGATCCGTCAAGACCTCACCCCCTGACCCCCTCTCCGCTTGGCGGAGAGGGGGGACGAATGGGGAGCTGACGTGCTGCGAGACACGTTAGCTCGGCCATTGGGCAGCCTGCGCGTATCCGTTACGGATCGGTGCAACCTGCGCTGCCGCTACTGCATGCCGGAGCAGGAGTACGTCTGGCTCCCCAAGCACTCGATCCTGACGTTCGAAGAAATTGCGCGGCTAGTGGGCATTTTCACGTCACTGGGGGTCGAGAAAGTTCGGCTGACCGGCGGCGAACCACTCCTGCGTCACGATCTCGAGACGCTTACGCGCATGCTCGCCGGGAACGCGAGGATTCGCGATCTCGCGCTGACCACCAATGGCTTGCTGCTCGCGAAGCAAGCCATGGCTCTCAAGCGCGCCGGCTTGGGGCGCGTCACGGTGAGCCTCGACACGCTGCGGCCCGAGCGCATGCGGGAATTGGCCCGCACCGATAAGCACGCCGACGTCCTGACGGGGATCGCCGCCGCTCGCGCCGCTGGGTTTTCGTTGAAGCTCAACACGGTGGTGATGCGAGGCGTCAACGACGACGAGCTCGTGGATCTGGTCGAGTTTGCCCGCAGTCACGGCGCCGAGGTCCGGTTCATCGAGTACATGGACGTCGGCGGTGCAACGGGGTGGTCGGCGGAGCAGGTGTTCTCGCAGCGGGAGATCCTGGAGGTCCTGTC
>Ga0137382_10000811_pt1 | contig 13140 bp, 14 predicted proteins | sample SagtaG_15_FD_104816 | JGI IMG/M metagenome (GOLD analysis project Ga0137382, IMG submission 104816) | Vadose zone soil microbial communities from Sagehorn Ranch, Mendocino, California, USA - Sage2_R_20_16 metaG | ecosystem: Environmental > Terrestrial > Soil > Vadose zone | place: USA... | reverse complement strand
TTCATCTATTTGTCCGCCGGCGTCAGCAACGACACGTTCACCGAAACGCTCGACCTGGCCTCGGAAACGGGCGTGAATTTCTCAGGGGTCCTCTGCGGCCGCGCCACATGGAAGGATGCGATCCCCGTCTACGGCAAACAAGGAGTCAAGGCGCTCGAAGACTGGCTGAACGATCAAGGCGTGAAAAACATTAAGAATGTGAACGGCCGCCTGACCGCGGCAAAGCCGTGGTTCTCCTTCTACGGCGTCAATTCGGTTTCGGCATTAGCCTAAGACACGCCGTTGGCGTTAGAAAAAAATCTCCGGCGAGACATGAAAGCGATCACTCAGGCGCTTGATTTGGTCCTTGTTCAACTCACGTTTGCCGCTTAGGATTTCCGAGATGACGCTCGGCGTTCCGAACACATCGACCAGATCCTTTTGCGCGAGACCGTGCTGATCCATCAAGAAACGCAATACATCTACAGGCTTCGCGCGAGGTAGCTGAAACCGCTTTTCCTCGAAATCCTCGATCAACAACGTGAGCAGGCCCGCGAGTTCCTTTTCGGCAGTCGTGAGCGCATCGCTGCGCCCGTCGAAATCGCGCAGAATTTCTGTATACGCTTCATTTTCCTCCTCTGTGCGAATAACCTTTGGGGGAAATTTTGAAAGGAGCGCGTTGTACTCCGGGCTGATGCCAAGAAATCTCATAGTTTCCAGGCCCCCTTATCATACTCAGCATGAGTCAGGACATGCCGAAGAAAGATTCTCTCCGTACGATAGTTGATCTCGGTGATAAGCCTATATGCGTTTCCCTTGATGTTGAAAATCGTGAACCTACCCACAGCGTCCGCCGTAGGGAATGTCAACCTGACTTCCATTAGATTTCTCCAGCCAGCTTTTTTCGCGATTCGGTACCAAATGTCCAAAGGCCCGCCGAGATCATGATGTTCCTGCGCCGCTTCGAGTAGTTTCTTCCTGCTGATAATGTGCAAGCGCAGCCTCGACTACATTGAATTCGCAAATTGCGAAACTGTCAAGATGAATTTCGCAATTTGCGAATTCTTCTCCTGGACGATACAGGAGTGTGCATGGTCCGCAAGATGCACTTATCTGCAAGCTTATGAACGCAAAGGTGTTACTTAATCGAGGGGGGCTCCAAACGGAGGAACGCATTTTGTCGCGCTATTTGGCCGCGGCGGCTGAACTCCCGGTCAAGTAGAAATACCCAACCCGATTGTTCGAAGGGCTGCCATACCACATCCGTCCTTGCGCGTCGCGGAACAATTCCCGAATCGTATTCTCCGAATGCGGAAACGGGTATTCGGTAATCTTGCCGGTTTTCGGATCGAGCCGCCCGAGCACATCCATGTAATACGACGAATACCAGACGTTGTTATCCGCGTCGATCCCGACTCCATATGGAAATACGTCTTTGCCGCCAGGCAAATCATATTCCTTGAACGTTTCAGTCTTCGGGTCAAACCGGCCGATCTTGCCATTTTGAAATTCGCCAAACCACACGATGCCGCTCGAATCGAGTTCGATTCGCCGCTCGTACCCGTCCTTTGTCGGAACGTCCCATTGCTTGATCTTGAGCGTCTTCCAATCCACTTTTCCGATCTGGCCCGTGCCTGGATTCGTAAACCAGATATTCCCGTCCTTGTCAGGTTCGAGTCCGTATGTGTGATCCGCGACGCCCCAGAAATCCGTAAATTTTCCTGTCTCCGGATCCAGCCGGCTCAAGGGATATCCAGTTGACCAGACATTTCCGTGAGGATCGAAGCGAACCGTGTGTTTCGATCCAGCAGACTCGATTCCTTCCTTGCCTGGCAAATACGCAGCCTGATACTCGGTGATCTTCTGCGTCTTGGGGTCCCACTTTCCCAATTTGTTGGGACCTTGCTCGGTGAGCCATACCGAACCATCCGGAGCTTCCACGGCGGAGTGGACGGCGGCCGTGCCAACGTAGGGAACAGGAAAATCTTCCATAGCGCCTGTTTTGGGATCAAGCCGAGTGATCTTGTTCGCGATTCCGAAATTGGGGATCCAGAGATAACCGTCCTTGTTCGGCGCAGCGCTGAACGGCATGCGGCTCGGGCCGGGCATTTCATATTCCACGTACACGATGTTCATCGCATCGCTCGTGAATTTGCGCGTCGTATTTTTGTAATCAGGGAGATCGGCGGGGGACCGCGGCAGCGTGGCGTCGGCCCCGAACGAGCTGTTCAAAAACGACGCGACGTCCGCGGCCATCTTGTCATCGAATCGCCAGGACAAGCTGAAGTGCATGGCGTCGCGCATGTATTGAACGCGGTCTTGCCATCCGTCCGCGTCGCGGCGCGCGGAAGCCATGCGCGTTTGAAATCCATGGCAAACGAAACATTGTGCGAAGAGGGTATCCTTGCCGGTCGACGCGGGGAGCAGTTGTTTCGCCTGGTAAATCGAAAGTTCGTTCCAGCGGATAGGGGCCTTTTGCAGCGCAAAGTCGAACGATGCGTCCTGGTCCGCCGTGAGGATCACTCCGGGCCGTGGATCGCCGCGATAGCCAGTGGCCCGTGAGGTCAACTGATACTCTCCAGCCGGCACTTTCTCCACTCGATAGCGCCCTTGGCTGTCCGTCAAAACGATGAACGCCATTCGCGTCTTTGTGTTCTGCGCCTGGACAAACGCGCCCTCAAACGGCGCGCCATCCGGCCCCTTCACCGTTCCAGTGATCGTCGCGGTGTAGCAGGCTGGTCCGAAGAGAATGATCAAGCCAATCAGCGGCAAGAGCTTGCTTCGTAGTCGCATGGTGTCTCTGTCTCCGTTCGTTTTTGCGGGCAAAAACCCGGCAATAACTCATACCCTGAGTTCTAATGTAAGGAAAACAACTGACGGATTACAAGCAATAATAATGCGCAGCCTTTCGGAAGGCATCAGTTTCCCAATCAGCTAAGCACCGCGCCTCGCCCTTGTGCTAAAGTTTTGGTCTGACCATGCTCCTCGGACTGTATGTGCAGGTCCCGTTCTGCCAGACCAAGTGCACCTACTGCAACTTTCACACTGGTGTGTTTTCGAACGATTTGTACGCTCCGTATGTCGAAGCGGTCTGCCGCGAAATCGCTGAATATCCCTGCCTGCTGCGGGAATTCCACATCGCGGAAGTCCAGGAACCCGTTGTCGATACAGCCTATTTCGGCGGGGGAACGCCAAGCCTGCTTGATCCGGCGGGTTTGGCGCGAGTCCTCGACGCCATGCGAGCCGGATTCGAATGCAAATTCGAAGAGGTCACCCTCGAAGCCGATCCCGAAACGATCATCCCTGAGAAGGCCGCCACATGGCGCCAGGCCGGATTCAATCGCATCAGCATGGGCGTGCAATCCTTTCAGGACAATGAACTGAAAGCGGCGGGCCGCATGCACCGCCGCGACGACGTCTATCGCGCGACCCAGGTTCTTCGCGACACTGGCTTCCAGAATGTTAGCTTCGACCTGATTGCCGGACTGCCGCACCAGACGCAGGACAGTTGGGACGAGTCGGTCGCGCAATTGCTCTCCTTGCGGCCGGAGCATGTTTCCATCTACTTGATGGAAATTGATGAAGGCAGCCGCCTGGGATTGGAAGTTCTGACTGGAGGCACGCGTTACTCCGCTTCGGCGTTGCCGGAGGATGACTCGATGGCGGCCTTTTACGACCGCGCGTGCGCGCGATTGGCCTCTGCGGGCTACGTTCACTACGAAATTTCGAATTGGGCTTTGCCGGGACTCGAATCGCGACACAATCTGAAATATTGGCAGCGGCAGCCGTACTGCGGGTTCGGCGCAGGCGGCCATTCGTTCAACGGCAGACAGCGCTGGGCCAATGCGCACGATCCCTCCTCGTATGTTACAACCATCAGCCAGGGCCGCTTTCCCGTCGAGCAGCTTGCGGACGTTTCGCGCGAAGAGGCGCTCGAAGAAGAGTTGTTCCTGGGCCTGCGGCAGCTTGGCGGGATCGATCTCTCGCGCATCGAGTCCGAATACGGCACGAATTTGCAGCCTCGCGTCGAAGAGTTGCGCGCACTGGGTCTGGTCGAATGGAACGGAACCCGGCTTCGCCTTTCACCGGACCGGCTGACTGTATCGAACGAAGTGTTTGTCAATCTCCTGAATTGAGCAAAGGCAGGGAAGACATCATGACTTCGATCGCACCCGCTGCGCAATCTTCACCCCAACGCCATATTGGCTGGCTCGTTCTGTCGCTTGCATTGCTGGCTCCGGTAGCCCGCGCGCAGACGCCGCCGAAAAAGAATCCGTCCCCGCCGGCGAAGCTGACAAGCACACAGCCGACGCCTGCCGACGCAAAACGCTTCATCGAGCAAGCCGAAACGCGCCTGCTGGACCTGTGGATCAAGAGTGGACGCGCCTCCTGGGTGGCGGAGAATTTCATCACCGACGACACTGAATCCATTACCGCGGACGCCGATCAGGCCGTAAAAGCTGTCACTTCCGAGCTTGCCAATCAGGCAAAGAAATTTGATCAACTTCGGCTTCCACCCGATGTCGCTCGCAAATTCATGCTGCTGAAATTGTCCGTGGCCATTCCCTCGCCGCACGACCCAGCAGGCCAGGCCGAGCTCGCGAAGATTGCCGCCTCCCTCGACGGGGACTACGGCAAAGGCACCTGGTGCCAGGACGACAAGAAAGAGAACTGCAAACAGCTCCCGGACATCGAGAAAATATTAGCTAACAGCCGCGACCCGAAGGAACTGCTGGCCGCCTGGCAGGGTTGGCACGCGATCGCTCCCCCGATGCGGCAGCGATATATCCGCCTCGTGGAACTAGGAAATCAGGGCGCGAAGGAAATGGGCTTTGCCGATGTCGGAGCCATGTGGCGCTCGAACTACGACATGCCTCCCGATGATTTCAGCAAAGAGCTCGACCGGCTGTGGCAGCAGGTCCGCCCACTTTACGTTTCGCTGCACGCGTACGTTCGCTGGAAGCTCGCCGAAAAGTACGGAAAAGACGCCGTGCCGGAAGACGCTCCGATTCCCGCGCATCTGCTCGGCAATATGTGGGCGCAGGATTGGAATAACATTTACCCGTTGCTGGCCCCGGAAAACGCAACGACGGGTCCCGATGTCGGCGCGCCTCTCCAGGCGAAGCATGTCGACGCAAAAGGAATGGTTCACTATGGCGAGGCCTTCTTCACGTCGCTTGGTTTCGAACCACTGCCGTCGACGTTTTGGGAGCGCTCGCTCTTCACGAAGCCCCGCGATCGCGATGTCGTCTGCCACTCCAGCGCCTGGAGCATTGACTACAAGGATGACCTGCGGATCAAGATGTGCATCGACCCTACCGCGGAGGATTTCGCCACGGTTCACCACGAACTCGGCCACAATTTCTATCAGCGCGCCTACAACAATCTGCCGCCGCTCTTTCAGAACAGCGCCAACGACGGTTTCCACGAGGCCATCGGCGACACCATCGCTCTTTCGGTGACGCCCGAATACCTGCAACAAATCGGCCTGATCGATAGCGTTCCTCCGGCCTCCGGAGATATCGCACTGCTTCTCCAACGCTCGCTCGACAAAGTCGCCTTCTTGCCTTTCGGCCTGCTGGTGGACCAATGGAGATGGAAAGTTTTCTCAGGCGAAATCAAGCCCGCCGATTACAACAAATCCTGGTGGGAACTTCGCCGCAAATACCAGGGAGTAGCGCCGCCGATCCCGCGAACCGAAGCCGATTTTGATCCTGGCGCAAAGTACCATGTGGACTCCAATGTTCCTTATACGCGTTATTTTCTCGCCACGATTCTGCAATTCCAATTCCACCGCGCGCTTTGCAAGGAGGCCGGCTACACGGGCCCACTAAATCGCTGCTCGATTTACGCCAACAAAGCAGCCGGGGCGAAGCTCGCGAAAATGCTGGCCATGGGACAGAGCCGCCCCTGGCCCGACGCTCTCGAGGCAATGACCGGCCAGCGCCAAATGGATGCCACCGCGATTCTCGATTACTTCGCGCCGCTCAAAAAGTGGCTAGACGAACAAAACGCCGGACACAAGGTGGGCTGGAACTAGCGCGGAGTCACGCAAATAGCTAGTCGCGCATTGGGCAGTCTCAAAGCTCTCTGTGTCCTCTGTGCTCTCTTCTCTCTGCGAACTCTGTGTTAAATCTTTTTCTGCCATTGTATAAAAGTGCAGCTTCGGAACCACCCGCGAAGGCCTCCACGAGCTGCCCTTAGCCCTGTGGTATAAATAATTCGTCTGCCAGAAAGCACTGAAGCTTTCCTGAGGCCCCGTGGATTTCTCCTTCACCGACGAACAGCAGCACCTCCGGCGCAGCGTCCGCGAATTTGCCGAATCCGAAGTCGCTCCTCACGTGATGGAATGGGATGAAGCCTCGCGTTTTCCCTCCGAATTAATTCCGAAGCTCGGAGAGATGGGCTTGCTCGGAGTCATTTTTCCAGAAGAATACGGCGGCGCGGGCCTCGGCTACGTTGAGTACATGACGGTGATCGAAGAGCTGGCTCGGGTCGACGGCTCCGTCGGGCTCATCGTCGCGGCCCACAACTCGCTCTGCACGAATCACATCTACAAATTTGGCAATGAAGAGCAACGAAAGAAGTACGTGATTCCTCTCGCGCAAGGCAAAAAACTCGGCTGCTGGTCGCTGACCGAGCCCGAAGCCGGGTCCGACGCGGGAGGGACGCGAACCGTCGCCACACGAAAAGATGGTGGCTGGATCATCAACGGTGCGAAAACGTTCACGACGAATGGCCACTACGCCGACGTTTGTGTCGCCATGGCTGTCACCGACAAAGCCAAAGGATCGAAAGGAATATCCGCCTTCATTTTCGAAAAGGGAAATCCAGGATTCCGCCCAGGCAAAAAAGAAAACAAACTCGGCATGCGGGCGAGCGATACTTCCGAAGTCGTTTTCACCGATTGTTTTATTCCCTCGGCGAATCTGCTGGGCGCGGAAGGCAAGGGCTTCGTAAACACCTTGCAGGTACTCGACGGCGGCCGCGTCTCAATTGCGGCGCTGGCCCTGGGCATGGCCCAGGGCGCCTACGAGGCCGCAGTGAAGTATGCGAAACAACGCAGGCAGTTTGGCAAAACGATCAGCGAATTTCAGGCCATTCAATTCAAGCTCGCCGACATGGCCACCGAGATCGAAGCTGCCCGACTGCTGGTGTATCACGCCGCGTGTCTCGCCGACCGGAAAAGCCCGCGCTTCACGAAGGAATCGAGCATGGCAAAGCTGTACGCCAGCGAGGTCGGCGTCCGGGTGGCGAGCGAAGCGGTGCAGATTTTCGGAGGCTACGGTTTCATCAAGGATTATCCTGTGGAGAAATTTTATCGCGACTCCAAACTCTGCACCATCGGCGAAGGCACCAGCGAAATTCAACGCATAATCATCGCCCGGCAGATTCTGGAAAAACCCTAACCTGATTCATGGAGGGAGAGTGCTCCGGGAGGCCAGTCGTTTGGTTGCACGAAACAAGCCTGCGCCGCCGAAGCAATCTTATGCGCCTGGGCGATCGCCGGTTTGTTCGCCCTCTAATCTGGACTCCTGTTTAGGCTTTCGCTGCTGACGCTGCCTGAGCGCGCATCTGTTTCATGAACTGACGCATGGCAGCGATGTGACCCGGTGACCGGCTTTCGATCCAGGTCTCGTACCGCTGCGCCGCTTTTTCCAAGTTCACAAGGAACTGCTTATTCGCGAGCTTTTCCCGAGACTGTGGAACAATGGGCTTTGCCATTTCCCAAACCCCAAAAAATTCGCCGCTGGTCTGAAAGAACAGGTCTTCGTGGAGCAGACCGTAGTTGAGCAACGCGCAAGCCTGCTCCCAATAGCTGAGCACCATCATCGAGAGCGCGCCGTTTTCCGTTCCGGGCCCTGCGATTCGCATGGCATCATCTAGATTTTGTACGATGTAGTTCTTAAAGAACCACTCGCGTCCTTGGCGGAGCTTGGCCTCGCGCCTCATCTCATACACCTGCAGGTGAAGTTGCGCTTGTTCGTGTGTTGGTTTTGTTTCCATGGTTCCTCGTCTCCTTTTCTTTGTATGGTATGGATGAATCGACTACACAGACCTTGGGCTTGCTTTTCCGCTGCTTTCTCCGGGACTTCAGAGACTATGGCTTGCTCCTCTCACTGCGCGGTCGCTTGCCGCGCGCGAAACGCCTCCGCCCGCTTACGTACGCGCTCGTGGATTTGGCTCCAGCCGGACGCGACTCCTTTTCTGTGATCCTCCTGGATCAATCCAAGTGCGGCGTGATGGAACTTGATTGTGGTTTCACCGTTGGATTCGGTCAGGCGGTACTGCACATTCGAGACGGCCGGATAGGACATGAACAATGGCCCGCTGATTTCGAGGAGTGTCGGCCGCTTGATGGCCTGTACGTGTCCCCAGAAATGACCGTTGCCATCGCCCAAATCGCGGTACCACCTTCCCCCTGGCCACGGCTCAATCTTCATGGGCATCGGTGTGCCTTCCTCGACTTCATTGTGCGGCCCGAGCTGTTCGAGCAGTGCAGCGAAGGTCACATCCAGCGGCGCGCGAACATGGATTTCCTGAGTTATGTTCAGCGTCAAATCCTCAATGGTCTGTGTCGTCAGGTTCATGTTTCCTCCTTGAATTAAAGTCCGGCGAGAGTTTGTTTGCCTTCGCCTCGGCACGTTCCTTAATGCGGTTCAACTGATGTTGCCAGTAACGCTCGAATGTCTTACTCCACTCGTGCAAAGGCCGGATCGCCTCCGCGTTGGTTCGATAGAGTTTCTGCCGGCCATTACGGCGAACGTGTACCAGGCCCACGTTTCGTAGAACGCGAAGGTGCTTTGAAACGGATGGCTGCTCCAGGCGCAGGGTTGCCACAATATCTCCGACCGGACGCTCCCGTAGTGCAAGAAAGGTCAGTATTTCCCGCCGGCGGGGCTCAGCGACCGCGTTGAATGCGTCCGATGTGGTAGCTGCGCGTGCCATGCGTTAACATTACATTCCCATATAGGCATATGTCAAGCCTTTTTTCCCGCCCCCGGCGGCTGCCCCGCCGCATCGAGTCAATGGCGACAGTTCTTCTAGTTGGAACCAACCACCCAGTCAGCCATATAACGCACACCACGAGAGGTGCTATTTGCTCGCGCTCGGCACATTCCCGATGAATCGTCGGCCATCCGGAAGTTATATAGAGCCTGCGTCAAGAGCCGTAAATTGACTTCCGAATAGCCCGTAATCCGTCCAGGATCGATGGCAAGTGCGGAGATCACTTCCTACAAGCCGACTCCTCAGGAGTTAGCCTACTATGCGACTACGAAGGACGCGGGCCAAACCCGGCCTCGCGCACAAGGCGCGAGCATGATTAAGACACCCCTGACTCCAGGTTTGTACGTGATCAGAAATGTGAGCAACCCACCTAAGAAAAACTGAGGATGGGCGGGCCAGCTCCCAGGGGATTTACTTCGCTGTTGCCTTCGCGCCTCTGGCGGCCTCTTCGATGAGCTTTCCGACGGGTCCAGGCTGCGATACATAGATGGCGTGGCTGCCCTTAACCTCAACGACCGTGGCGCCCGCCCGCTTGGACATCGCACGCTGGGCGTCAGGTGGGATCATCTTGTCGTCGATGGCGATCAGGTACCAGCTAGGTTTGGCCCTCCACGCCGGTTCGCGAATAGTGCCACTAAGAGCCGCCACGCCCCACGGGACTTGGGAGTCGGCCATGAACGCGGCTTTTTCTGCGTCTACGTCGGCCGCGAAAGAGGCGGCGAACTTCGCCTTGTCGAGGAACAAATAGCCGTCTTGCGGCGGCAGTATCGGCGGTACGGCGGCGCCGGGCGGCGGATCCTTAATAAGCGTGGCCACGGACTCGCCCTTGTCCGGAGCGAACGCGGTGATGTACACGAGCCCTGCGACCTTTGGGTCGTTTCCGGCTTCGGTGATCACCGCTCCTCCATAGGAATGGCCGACGAGAATTGTAGGTCCGTCCTGCGCTGCAAGAATTCGTTTGGTAACTGCTACGTCGTCCTCCAACGATATTGTCGGATTCTGGACAATGCTGACACTGTAGCCGTCTCGCTTCAGGATCTTGTAGACGCCCTCCCAGCCGGCGCCGTCCACAAAGCCACCGTGAACTAGAACGATGTTTTTAGCCATCGTAGTCTCCTAAGTTGGGATTGCCGGATATGCAGATAATTCCGGCATCGGGAATCATTGAAGGGGGTCACGTCAGAGCCGCTGGGCTTCGTTTGAACCCTCGGCCCTGGTCAAGGATCCCAGAGTCGTCATCCGCAATCAGCACGATGCATCTTACTCGCGTGGTTCGCCAAAACGCAACACGGCGGTAAGACCAACGGTTCTTGAGGATCGCAGATGATCTCGTTTATAAGCCAATCCTACCTCTGATGGTCAAGGCCTGCTAAACGCGCATGTATTGAGTGGTCTGGCCAACTCGCGGATGGTCGTCCATCCGGAAGTTATGTATAACCACCCCGAAAGCGGCAGCATCCATTCCGTGGCCGCCGTGGGTAGACCAGAAAGGGCGCGGGTAATCTCCCTCCGTCAAAAGACTGAGGTTGCAAAGCGCAAGCGCGACCTGCAAGCTGATAAACGTGCCGGAATTGCCGGATATCGCCGCCTACATCACTGCACTCGAAGCGCGCATCGTCGGTCAGCCGATTGAGCGAGTCCGGCTGGCGAGCCCCTTTCTGCTTCGAACCGCGGAACCCCCTATTACGAATGTGGAAGGCCGCGTCGTGCGCGAACTGCGGCGAATCGGCAAGCGAATCGCGATTGGAGTAGAGGGCGATCTCTGGCTGGTGCTGCACTTGATGATTGCTGGCCGATTGCACTGGCGGCCACCAGAGGCAAAGCTGGCAGGCCGCCAGAGTCTGGCAGCCTTCGATTTTCCCACCGGATCTCTCGTGCTTACCGAAGCGGGCACCAAGCGCCGCGCATCGTTGCATGTGCTCAATGGCGAGGAGGGCTTGCGTTCCGTCGACCCGGGAGGAATCGACATCTTCACGAGCGATCTCGGCTCCTTTCGCGACGCACTTACGGCCGAAAATCGCACGCTCAAGAGGGCTCTTACCGATCCGCGCATACTCAGTGGGATCGGCAACGCATACTCGGATGAAATCCTGCACGCAGCACAACTGTCGCCTGTCACGCTCACGCGCAAGCTGGGGCCGCACGAGTGGGAAACGCTGTTCGCTGCGACGCGCCGCACCCTCGTGCTCTGGATAGAGCGTCTGCGCGCGGAAGCGGAGTCCGGATTTCCTGAAAAGGTGACTGCGTTTCGCAAGGAAATGGCCGTCCACGGACGCCACGGTGAGCCTTGCTTGAGGTGTGGAGAAAAGATTCAGCGGATTCGGTACGCCGACAACGAAACGAACTATTGTGCTCGATGCCAAACTGGTGGAAAAGTTCTTGCGGATCGCGGTTTGTCCCGGCTATTGCGATCGGACTGGCCGCGCACGCTCGAAGAACTTGAGGCTCTCAAGCGCCGCTGGAAGTGAAAAACTTGCCGCAATAACTCCCGGTTTGTCGGCGATTAAAGATCTCTGCATGGATAGCTTGATAGTGAAGTTGAAAAGAGAGAGGGCAGGCTTGAACGAAGGAGCAAATGATGCCCGGGCGGCGCCGCAGATGGCGGATGGCCCGGCGGATGCAGGTTTTTAGCGCAGGCAAGTCCGGCGGGCACAGCCCACGTAGGGCGTGTTATTTCAGCCAAGCCCACAGCCATTCGTCGGCGGTGAGTTCGGGGGCGTAGGCCGGCAAGCGATACACGCGCAGACGAGGCCGGTGCTCGGCCAAGGCGGCGCGGGTTCGCCGCGAACGATGAGGGTTGCCGCCGTCCCAGAGCAGAAACAGCGGACCGGGGATCTGTCGCAACAGATGCCGGACAAAGCGAATCACCTCGCAGTTGACGATGCTGCCTGCCACCAAGTGCAGATACACATGGGGATGGGGAGTCACGGCGGAGATGGCCGACAGCTTCGGCCAGCTGAGACAGTGGCGCAGAATGGGGGTCTGGCCCCGCGGTGACCACGAGCGGCAGGCCGTGGGCAGCAGCGAGAAGCCGCGCGCGCTCCAGACCTCCATGCGATGCGAAGTGTGCCATTGTGGTTCTGCGAGCAGCACTTTGTGGACGCGTCGCAAGATTCTCCGGCTGGGGTCAATGGCATCGAATGCCGAAAGGGGCCGCTTCTTTCCAGAAAGGTACCGCGAGGCGTTTGATGTGCCGAGCTGCGGGCCGCTGATATACACGGCATCAATCACGTAATCCTTTATGAGCGACCTGTATAGCCCCCTCCCCTTGTCAACTGCGCACAAGCTCCTAACAACTCGAGAGAGATGGGCCCCAATTTGCCGGGATAGAACAGCACGCATAGCAGCGTTCATACGCTGACTAGGAGCACAAATCGAATGACAAGGAGTGTAAATCCATGAAGGAACTTAAGCGATTTCTTCTTGCGGTTGCGGCTGTCGCCTTGATGAGCGCGAGCGCGTTCGCTCAAGGTACAGGCACAATCAACCTAAGCGTATCTGCGACCGTAAGCGCCAACTGTACAATCTCGACGAGTGCGTTGGCCTTCGGGTCGTACGACCCGGTTTCCGCGAACGCTTCCGCCGCGCTCGACGGCACGGGTGGGGTAACTGTTACGTGCACGAACGGCGCTGCCGCGACGATTACGTTAGGTCAGGGCACGAATGCCAACACGGGTTCCAACGATGCGGCTCCGCTCCGCCGGTTGAAGGACGGCGGTACCAATTACATCAGCTACAGCCTGTACCAGGACTCCGGACGCAGCGCCGTGTGGGGCAATACGGCTGGGACGGGTGTTTCCCATACCGGCAGCGGCGCGGCGACCGCCATCAGCGTGTACGGTCGGATTTCGGCGGGACAGAATCTGCCTGCTGGAAGCTATTCCGATACTGTGGTCGCGACTGTCACGTTCTAAAACAGAGCAACCCAAAACTGCGTCGGCACTCTCGTGTCAATGCGCTAACCGCTGCGGGCGGCTCACCGAGCCGTTCCATGGCCGGAGTTCACCTTATGGTCAGAATGAATCAAAGCTTATCTCGAATTGCCTACTTGCTCCTACCGGCGATTGCTTGCGGCGTGTCCGTGTACGCGGGTTCATTCAGCGTCAACCCAGTACGAATCGAGCTGACGGCTGCACGGCCGAACGCGCTCGT
>Ga0137382_10000808_pt1 | contig 13151 bp, 12 predicted proteins | sample SagtaG_15_FD_104816 | JGI IMG/M metagenome (GOLD analysis project Ga0137382, IMG submission 104816) | Vadose zone soil microbial communities from Sagehorn Ranch, Mendocino, California, USA - Sage2_R_20_16 metaG | ecosystem: Environmental > Terrestrial > Soil > Vadose zone | place: USA... | reverse complement strand
TCTGGAGAGCGAACAGGCATTTTTCTATGCCTGTGCCGAGGCGGGGATTGACGCGGGGAGGCTGAGAAACCATCTGGTGAAATGTCAGGCGGGACAGATCAACATAGCGTAAGGTTTATGAAAAGGAGGAAACGATGAACCTGATGAAGGCACTACAAAAGGAAGCGGACAAGATGGAGAATCGGCTAGCAACTCTACGTTCTGCAATCTCTGCGCTCAACGGGAGTAGCAGCCGCATCGGCGTGAGGGGCTCGAAACTGAAGGGTCGGCATATCTCGGCTGCGCACAAGGCTGCGATCAAAGCGGCGTGGGCCAAAAAACGGCAGCTGAAGCTGAAAGCGGTCGCATAAGAATGGTTGATGCTGCTTCGAAGCTGCGCCTCTCTAGGAAGTTCCGCGCCTGGGAACCAGCCAGGTATAAATCAGACGGCTTCTCGGAGAAGCACTTCGAGCCAGCAGAGCTAGCCACGCTATGGGGTGTCAGTCTTCAAACCATCCGAGAGATGTTCAGACACGAGCCTGGGGTGTTGAAAATTGGCAAGGACGGCACCCGGCTAAGGCGCGGTTACAAGACTCTAAGAATTCCTCAAAGTGTTGCTGAACGCGTCCACACGAGACTTTCCGCCTAATGCTCAACCTCTTCCGCAGACACACCAAGAAGTGCCCGCACGATAGTCGCGAAGCATTGAAGTGCCAATGTCCGATTTGGTTCGACTGGACGTTAACGACTGGGAAACGAATCCGGAAGCCGCTCGGCCTGCGGGACTGGCAGGCTGCTCAGCGGCGCGCCCGGGATATGGAAGCTGACGGTATAACCGCCGTAGGCGAGGCCGTCACCGTCCGGAAGGCTATCGACGACTTTTTGAAGGACGCCGAAACCACCATCAAAGCTACGACCTGGAAGCACTACCGCCGAATTCTGCTTGGTCGACTCAGTGAATATTGCGAGCAGCATGGCTACGTCTTCTTGAAGCAGTTGGACGTGGTGCAAGTCCGGGAGTTCCGGCATTCGTGGACGACGTATTCACCTAGAACTGCGGGCAAGCACATCGAGCGTTTGAAGCGTTTCTTCAATTGGTGTGTTGAGAACCGTTGGCTCGAATCTTCGCCAGCAAAGCCGTTGAAGGGTCCGAAGGTAGGCGAGACCGACGTTATACCCTTCTCGGAGGAGCAAGTCGAGAAGATTATGGAAGCTGTTAAGGCTTACAAGGGGCCGAATCGAGAACGACTGATTGTGCTGACGATGATAATGCTCACCGTAGGACTCGCAATAGGCGACGCTGCAATGTTGTCGAAGGATAAAGTTTTAAAGAGTGAAGCAGGTTGGCATGTGGAGCTTAGGAGAGCGAAGACGGGGACGGCAGTGCGGTGCCCTATTCCAGAGGATTTAGGGAAGGCCTTCCACGCTCTGGAAGGCCACACCCCATTTTGGTCAGGCAAAAGCGACTTGGACCGTTTAACAAAAAATTGGCGAGAGATCTACACGAAGATCTTCAAAAAGATTGGAATCGACGGGCATCCGCATCAGTTCCGGCATACCGCCGCGAAGAGATTGCTGGTCGCGGGGTTGTCTGTCTCCCACGTTGCGACGCTGCTTGGCAACACCGAAGACATCGTCCGGCGGCATTACTCCAAGTGGATACCGGAACGCCAACAAGCCTTCGACAACGCTATTCGGGCCACTTGGCACAGTAGCGGCACACCAAGTTGACCTACCCTCTGGAACCAGCATAAACATTGACGATTTGTGATGTAGGTGGGTGGGATGCAGATACGCGGGCGCCACCAGCCACCCCGCCACCGCTGCCAGCACCGGCGGCAGGAGCAGCAGAATCAGCATCACGCGAAGGATTCGTCTACGCATGTGCGGGCGCAGGATGGCAACCCCTCAGCAGAAGATACGTAGGAGAACGGGCGGCAAGTTCTTGCTTCGATGCCGATCTCAAGGTTTGACGTTCCTTTCGTCGATGCCCAAGGAGGGAACGCCTTGGTCGGTACCCGGAATCCACCGCAATCAGAACGGCAGGGTCCTCTCACAAAGGCGTCTGATCAAATCAAAACCAAGTGCCGGCTTTGTGTTGGCGATATGGTTCGCCGAAAATGCTTCGAGCCAGGTGCCCCCCGCGTGCGCACCATGACCACAAAGATCGGCAACATCCACGGGTAACCGCGGAAGAGGAACAGGCCGATGATAACGAAGGGCTGCACCTTCTGTCGATCAAAGCAAAGCTGAGGCTTGGTAGAGACGGTATTGCCGCGGTAGCCTTTTCGTGAAGTGAAAGGGAGCGGCGCGACGCGGCGAGCGCCGTCTGGAAGAGGAAGAGGAAGATGAAGAAGATGAAGCTGGCGGCAGGGCAAATTCGGTTGGCGGCGACCGACCTGGGCAATCACCTGGCATGCCGCCACTTGACGACGCTCGATCTCGAAGTCGCTCAAGGGAAGCGGGCGGAACCCGATTGGGCCGCGCCGGATCTGGCGGTGATTCGGGAACGCGGCGAGCGGCACGAGCGGGAATATCTGGCGCATCTGGGGGCGAAGGGACTAACGGTCGATACCCTGAGCCACATCCCGCACCAGGAAGAGAAACGACTGCTTCGGGAAACCCTGGCGCTGATGGAGCGCGGCGCGGAGGTCATTGCGCAAGGCGCGCTCGGCGACGGCGAATGGTTTGGGCGGCCCGACATCTTGCGGCGCGTGGCGGCGCGGAGCAAGCGCTGGGCGTGGTCCTATGAGGTGGCGGACACCAAGCTGGCAAAGGAAACGAAGGCAACCACGATTCTGCAACTCTCGCTGTATTCGGAGCTGCTCGGGAAAATACAGGGGACGACGCCGGAGTTTCTGTGGGTGATACCGCCGGGGGAAGGGTTTGCGGGCGAAAAATATCGCGTGTCCGAGTATGCGGCGTATTACCGCTACGTGAAGGCGAGACTGAGCGAGGCGGTTGGTTCACTTCCGCAGGCGGTCCCTACCAGGGCGGGCCAGTATTGGCTCGAGTTTGCGAGGGGAAGGGATACGGTCGCGGCGAGCTATCCGGAGCCGGTGGAGCACTGCAACATCTGCAGGTGGTTTCGCGAATGCGATGCGCAAAGGCGCGCGGACGATCATTTGTCGCTGGTGGCGGACATGCGCCGCCAGCAGCGCGATCAATTTGAGGCCTGGAACGCAGGAACCGTGGCGAAGCTGGCGGCACTCCCGATTCCACTCGAGGAGAAGCCGAGGCACGGATCAAAGGACGCCTACGTGCGCATGCGCGAGCAGGCGCGCGTGCAGGTCGCGGGGCGCACAAAGAACACGCTGGTGCACGAGTTGCTTCGGCCGGTTACGGAGGGGATGGGATTTTGCCGGTTGCCCGAGCCGTCGCGGGGCGATGTGTTTATGGACTTCGAGGGCGATCCCTTCGTGGGCGATCAGGGATTGCAATATTTGTTTGGGTTCGCGGCGCGGGATTCGGGCGGCGAATGGCTTTACCACTGCCGCTGGGCGCTCGGTCGCGACGAGGAAAAGAAAGCATTCGAGTGGCTTGTGGATGAAATCATGCGATTGCGTGCGGCCGATCCGAAGATGCACGTGTATCACTTCGGCGCGTACGAGCCAGGCACGATGAAGCGCTTGATGGGCATGCATGCGACGCGCGAAGACGAAATCGACCGCATGCTGCGCGCCGGCATGCTGGTGGATTTGCATCAAGCATTCAAGCAAGGCGTCCGGGCCAGCGTGGAAGAGTACTCGCTCAAGAAAATTGAAGCGTTTTACGGATTCCAACGCGAGACGCCACTGGAGAAGTCGCGGAGCGCGATGCGCTACATCGAGCACCGCCTGGAGTTGGGCCGGGGCGACGACGAGATGCCGGAGGAGCTTCGCGCAGTGATGGAGGGATACAACCGTGAGGATTGCGTTTCGACCTCGAGGCTGCGCGAGTGGCTGGAGGTCGAGCGGAAGGCGCTGGTACAGAGCGGAACGGAAGTGCCGCGATTTGTGGACCGCGAAGAAGCGCCGTCGGAAGAACTGGACGAAAGGCAGAGGCGCGTTGCGGCGCTAGTGGAAAGACTGACAGACGGGATTCCCGCGGACCTCGAGGCGCGCACGAATGAGCAGCAGGCACGCTGGCTGCTGGCGCAACTCGAGGACTGGCACCGGCGAGAGGACAAGGCCACGTATTGGGAAGGCTACCGGCTGGCCGACCTGGACGATGGCGATCTCTTGGAAGACAGAGCGGGATTGGCGGGACTGAAGTTTTTGAAGCGCTTGCGGGTGGCGCGAAAAATTCCCGTGGATCGCTACAGCTTCGCAAAGCAGGAGACCGAAGCGCGCGTCGAGAAGGAATTGTATTCGAAGGGCGAGAAGTTCGGGGCGGTGGTCGAAATCGATCCGGTCCGACGCACGGTCGACATCAAGAAAACCAAGAAAACGGCGGAGATGCATCCCACCGCGGTGTACGTGTGGGAGCGACCGCTTAGCGTGAAAGAGCATGCTGAAGCTCTTTTCCGGATCGGCGAGTGGGTGGCGGCGAATGGCATCGAGGCGGCCGGGAGATACCGCGCAGGGCGGGACTTGCTGTTGCGGAAGCGGCCGCGGCTGGGCGAAGGCGAAACGCTTGAACCGCGTGCGGGGGAGAGCCCGAAAGGCACGGCTTGCCGGATCGTATCCGCCCTGCATGATTCGGTGTTTGCCATACAAGGGCCACCCGGTGCGGGCAAGACGTTCACCGGCGCGCGGATGATCTGCGAACTCGTGAAACAGGGCAAGAAGATTGGCGTGACGGCGCTCAGCCACAAAGTGATTCGGAAGCTGCTCGAGGAAGTCGTGGATGCGGCCGAAGAAGTCGACCAGCTAGGGGTGAACCCCATGCAGCGGTCCGACGACCAAGAAGGGACCGAGGACATTGCGATCGCCAGGAAAAACGAAGAGGCATGGGACGCGCTAGCCTACGGGAAGGCTAAAGTTGTGGGCGGGACGTCGTGGCTGTGGTCGCCGGAGGCGGCGTTCGAGGCCGTCGATGTGCTGTTCATCGACGAAGCGGGACAAATGGGACTGGCGGACGTGCTCGCCGTATCGCAGGCGGCGAACAGTCTGGTGCTGATCGGTGATCCACAGCAGCTGGAGCGGCCGCTCAAGGGCAGCCATCCCGATGGAGCGGAAAAGTCCGCGCTCGAGCACCTGCTGGGAGACCACAAAACCATTCCGCCGGACATGGGATTTCTATTGCCGAGAACTTGGAGGCTGCATCCGAAGATCTGCGATTTCACATCGGAGCTTTTTTATGAGGGGCGATTGCAATCCGAGGCATTGACGCACAGCCGCGTGCTCGAAGGCCATCCGTGGCTCGAGGGTGCGGGGTTGTGGTTTGTGCCGGCGGAGCATGAGGGGAACAGGAACTCCTCGGCCGATGAAGTCGAACTGGTGGCGCGCATTGTGAAGGGATTGTTGCGACCGGAAGTGAAGTGGTTTTCGAGTGCGGGCAGGCAACGGCGGCTGAAAGAGGAAGACATTCTGATTGTTGCGCCGTACAACGCGCAGGTAGCTGATTTGTCGGCGCGGCTGCCGGATATGAAGATCGGGACGGTGGACAAATTTCAGGGCCAGGAAGAAGCGGTGGTGATTTATTCGCTGACCACGTCGTCGCCGGAAGACGCGCCCCGCGGAATGGAGTTTTTGTATAGCCTGAACCGGCTGAATGTGGCCACGTCGCGAGCAAAGACGGCGGTGATTGTAGTGGGGAATCCGCGGCTGTTTGAACCACAGTGCCGGAGCCCGCGGCAGATGCAGCTCGCCAATGCGCTGTGCCGTTACCGGGAAATGGCGGTGGTGAGGGAGGCTTCTGCGATTTAGCGGCATGACCTTTCTTGGTTCAGAGTTGCGCGACCAGATCCACTCGAGCGAGCGGGTTCAGTTCGTGGGCTTCTTGCCGTGGGAAATCACGGCGACGTCGCGCTGTTCGGCGCCGCTAAGCTGAGAGGGATCGCAGGCATCGGAACCATCGAGGCACTGGCGAAGCTCCCGGTTGTGCGTTTCCTGGGCAACCTCTTGCTGTCCTTCGCTGCCGAGCAGAGCGCGGTTGCAGTCGCCCATACCTTCCAGGCAATTCTCGAGGTTGTTGTAGTGATTGGCTTCTTCTGCTTGTTGTTTCTGGTCTTCGGTGAGTTGTGACTGGTCGCAAATCCCGGTTCCGTCCAGGCAGGGCTGGAAGTTGCGGACGCGGGCGATTTGCGCCACTTGCGCTGCTTCTCGGTCAAGAGGGTGGTATCGCACCCTCCGATGCCGTCCACGCAACTCTCGAGGTTCTGAATGCGACGGGCGCGGGCGACCTCCTGTCGCTGCTCGGCAGTCAGCTGTTTTTTGTCGCAATCGGCAAATCCGTGGAAACAGTCCAAAAAATTGTTTGCCCGCGCGGCGCCCCGGACCGCCTGCTTTTCCTGCGGATTGAGCTGGGCATAATCGCAGGACGCAAAACCTTCCAGGCAGTTCTCGAGATTCTCCGCATGGCCTGAGGCAATCTTTTGCGGCGCGGCCCGTAAAGCGGTGCAACCTGCGCCCAGCACGATGGAGAAGACCCATGGGCGTATGTTCATGCGCTACCCTCCAAACGTGAGTTCCCTTTGCACGCCTGCGCCGTCTCTCGCCGTCGGTTATCCAATGCGGTGGGCTATCCAATAGGAATAGACGCCGAATCGTGCGCTAGGGTTATCCGCGCCGGGCAAATATATCGCAATACGATATAAGTTCGCGGGGGCGAAGATGCGACGAAGTCAGGGCAGGAAAAGAAGCGGCGAGCAACCGGGAGAGGAAGATGGCTCGTGCCAAGTCGGCGAGAAGAGGACGCCCCTCGCCGGCGCTTCCTCGGATGGGACCGTCAGCGAACGGTGACGACCAAGGACTGCGATTTGGTGTCGCCAGCGGCGCCGGTGATGGTGAGCGTGTAGGTGGTGGTCTTGGCGGGAGTGACCTCGACACAGCGGGCATAGGAGGGCCAGACGGGATTGGATTGCGGTTCGAGCTTGACCGTCTTGGCGTTGGCGACGCCGTAGCAAACCTGGACCGACTGACCGCGGCGCATCTCGCCGGGAGTGGCGTAGAAGGTTTGGATGGCGAGCTGCTTGCCGCCCATTTGTTCAAGCGTCGAGAGGTCGTCCTCGCGCTGCTTTTCGGTGCGCTCTTGCCTGAAACGATGTTCGAAGGCGCGGGTTTGCCACCAGCGGGAAAAGAAAATCCAGCCGACGACGAGCGCAACAACGGCGACAAGGCTCCAGGAGTAAAAAGAAGAAGTCTTGAAGAGGGATTTGGACGGCGGATCGGGTTGCGGCAACAAGTTGTTTGCTCCTGCGGACCGGGGCCAAAGGAAAAAATAGCGCGGAACGCGCAGGTATGCAAAACAAGCGTCGGTGCCGCCTAAGGCAAAACCATCAAAGCGAATTATTCGTCGAGGGTGGCGGCGGAGGAGATGGTGAATTTTGCGGAAACGCCCTCGGTGGGAGGCTGGCCGGGGCCGGAGACCGGCTGGCCGCCGCCGATCCACACCTCCACCGGGCCAGGGACGACACGGCGAACGCCGTTGTCGTCAACCAGGCTCAAGTCGCGGTCGCGCAAAGTGAAAGAAACGGTCTGCGAAGCGGATGCGGCGAGATGGATTCGCCGGAAGCCAGCGAGCGCGCGAATCGGCGCGCCGTCCACACCAGGATGCGAGAGATAGAGCTCGACAACTTCGTCCCCGCCAAGCGAGCCGGCATTTCTAACCAGCGCGGAAGCCGTAACGGCTGTGCCGGACGCGACCTGGTCCGGAGTGATTTTTCCGTCGGAGTAATGGAAGGAAGAGAAGCTCAAGCCGTAGCCGAAAGGGTAGAGCGGCTGCTCGGTGAGGTAGCGATAAGTGCGGCCATTCATGCTGTAGCTCGTGAAGGGCGGCAGTTGCGCAACGGATTTGTAGAAAGTGACCGGCAAGCGGCCGGCGGGATTGTACTCGCCGGAAAGAACGTCGGCGACGGCCGTGCCGCCTTCTTCGCCGGGATACCAGGCTTCGAGGATGGCGGCGGCGTGCTCCTGCGACCAGTTGACAGCGATCGCGCTGCCGCTCGTGAGAACCACGATGAGCGGCTTTTTGGTGGCGGAGAGAGACCCGAGAAGCTCTTCTTGAAGACGAGGCAGGCCGAGGCTGAGGCGATCGCCGCCGAAGAACCCAGGATCGCTGCTGTCGGATTCTTCGCCTTCGAGCTGGGCGGTTAGCCCCACAACGGCAATGACGACGTCCGCCTTGCGGGCGGCGTCCACGGCTTCCTGCGTGAGGTTAGGCGGCAGCCAGAGAAGACGCGCGGTGGACTCCCAAGAATGATGAAAATACTCCAGGCGAATGGGATAAGGATGACCGGCCTCGAGATGAACGAGCGTGGTCATGGTGCGGGCGCCGTGAGGATTCCAGTCGTCAACGATTTTCTTGCCGTCGAGAAAGAGGCGCGAGCCGCCGTCCGTGTGGACACCCAGCCGATAGTCGCCGTCGACGGGAGGGACAAGATTGCCGCACCACCGGACGGAATAGCTTTCCCTGGGCACACCGGGGGCGGGGGAGACATTATTCCACTCGAAGTTCACGGAGGTATCGATGCGGGTGGCGGCGGGTGGGCCAGAAAGAGTGGTATTCGAGAAGAATTCAGCGGAGAGGCCGGGGATGGCTGCCCCCTTACAGGGGACGATATTGCCATATTGTAGGCTGCCCTGAAGATTGGGCAGAAAAGCTGACGCCGGTATCGGGATGGCGCTGGTTTCGGTGAGGGGCGAGCCGATGGCGGTCGTGATTCTCGCGCCGCGGAAGCGCTTGCGAATGCCGTCGAGAATGGTGGTGTAGGCCGAGGGCGTGCCATTGTAGTTGCCAAGCAGGACGGGCAGGGAATCGGCGTTGGGGCCGACGACGGCGATGGACTTGACCGAAGATCTCAGTGGCAGGAGGTTGCCCTCGTTTTTCAGCAGCACGATGGATTGGCGCGCAGCTTCGAGAGCGAGCTGGCGATGAGCGGGCGTGTCATTGTCGGCGAGAGTAAGCTTCGACCAGGGCACCGATTCCGGTGGGTCGAACATGCCCAAGCGGAATCGCGCTTCAAACAGATGCTTTACCGCGCGATCGACATCGCCCGGGGAAAGCAGGCGATTCTCCACGGCGAAGGGCAGCGCCGCGTATTCCGGGCCGCAGCTCAAGTCGGTTCCCGCTTTAACCGCGAGGGCATCCGCCTGTTCCAAGGTAAGAACGTATCCGTGGCCCTGATGAATATCGCTGATGGCCCAGCAATCGGAAACGACGTAGCCCTTGAAGCCCCACTTGCTGCGCAACGTGTCCAGCAGAAAATGATTCGCGCATGCCGGCTCACCATGCACGGCGTTGTACGCGCACATGACGGAATCCGCGTGGCCCTCCATGACCGTGGCGCGAAATGCGGGGGCATACGTGTCGGCAAAATCGTGCGAAGAAACGGGCACGTCGAAGCGATGACGCAGGGTTTCCGGGCCGCTGTGAACGGCAAAATGCTTGGGGGTGGAAACCGTTTTCAGATACTTGGGATCGTCGCCCTGCAGCCCGGTGACGAAAGCTACGCCAATGCGACTGGTGAGAAAAGGATCTTCTCCGTAAGTCTCCTGTCCGCGTCCCCAGCGCGGATCGCGAAAGATGTTGATGTTCGGCGACCAGAAGGTCAGGCCGAAATAGCGGCCGGTATTTCCGTGCTGGATAGCGTCGTTGTACTTGGCGCGAGCTTCGGTCGAAACGACATCGGCGATGCGATGAACAAGGTCGGTGTCCCAGGTGGCAGCGAGGCCGATGGCTTGCGGGAAAACCGTAGCGTGTCCCGCGCGCGCGACACCGTGCAAGCCTTCGTTCCACCAGTTATAAGCAGGAATTCCGAGGCGAGGGATGGCGCGGGCAATGTCCTGCATTTGAGAAGCTTTTTCGTCGAGCGTCATGCGGGAAACCAGGTCGTCGACGCGCTGGTCGACGGGAAGACTGGGGTCCAAATAGGGCGGGCGCGGCAAGTCGGGCGATGAGGACACCTTCGCAGCAGATTGTGCCGCCAGCTGCGACGCGCCAAGAAGAGTCAAAAACGAGGCGGTAAGGATACGGAACACTTTATCCGCATTATTTGCAAGCATGCGTGGAATTTTCCTCGAATACGTGGCGAGAGTCCATAGAGTTTCTATACCGCGGAACGATAATAGTCCTCGAAGCCAACGGCAAGGGCCGCACTTCGCCAGGATCTCTCGCGTGAAAGGCTTTGCAAAGGAATTGCCGGGAGGAGTTCACACCCAGGTGCGGATGCTCGCTTTAGCCGACCCTCGCCCCGCCTTTTTTCCGGTGTTGGAGCTGAACGGCCACGGCTCCATAGGTTTCCAAAAATTTCATGAGCTCAAAAAAGAGCATGACCGGCAAAGGTGAGCGGAGCGTCCGGGGAAGCCTGGCCTTCGGAGAAGCATCACGCCGCCGCCCGACGCGTGCGTCGGTCTGGGGGCAGCTCCTTCGTTGTGTAAAACCGCTCGAAGATGCGGCTCAGAATCTCCTCGTTCATGCCCCAGCCGGTGTCGGTCCTGGCGCGAAGCACATACTTTCCTTCAGGAACATGAGAAAGCATGGATTCCCCGCCCGCGAGACAACGTCGCATTTTTGACTCGCGGCCTGACGGCTACGCGTCCGGCGGCGGGGTTGTTCGCGCCTCTCTGCCGGTTCTTGGCAATAGGGTGATGACCCCAGCTGAGGCTTTTTTCTGCCGATGCTCCGCTCTTCCCTGCGAACAGAAATTTATTGCGGGACCGCATTGCTGCAATGTGCCGAGACAGGCTACAATAGCAGTGAGAGAAGTCTAGGAGGACTCGGTTAGTGCTCACGATTCGCCTGTCACGGATTGGCAAAAAGAAGAAGCCCTATTACCGCGTCGTGGTTATCGAGAGAACTCGGCCACGCGATGGCCGCATCAAAGAGGCGGTAGGAACTTATGATCCGCTAAAGAAGCCCGCGGAAATCAAGCTCAACCGAGACCGCATCATGCATTGGATTGGCCTGGGCGCCCAGCCCAGCGATACAGTACGCAGTTTTCTACGTCAGCAGAAAATCGCGTAAACGCAACATCCCAGCTCCCTGAAAATTGCTCGTGCCGGTGCGACCGGGAGGGCGTTTCACGGCGTTCGTGATTCGACTTACCCGTGGTGCAAGTGGAGGCGTGGACCGTTTCTGGAGGGCGTGGTAAGTTGCCGCTGGAAATAACCGCAAGCGGAGCTGCCCAAATGAAGGAGCTGGTCGAAGCAATCGCCAGGGCCCTCGTGGACCATCCCGAGGACGTTCAAGTGCAGACCGTCGAGGGATCGCAGGTGACGGTATTGGAGTTGCGCGTGCACCCCGAGGACTTGGGAAAAGTCATTGGCCGCCAGGGCCGAACGGCCAAGGCGGTTCGCACCCTGCTGGGCGCGGCGGGGATGAAGCTGAAGAAGCGCTTCACGCTGGAGATTCTCGAAGATTGATGTTTTCGCGGCGGCTTTCACGGCCGCTTTTGGCTCCCCGTTTCCCTTGAGCATAGGAACTCCACGATGGGTCCTGGTGGCGCGCATCCTTCGTGCGCGAGGCAATAAGGGCGAAGTCGCGGCTGAAATCCTTACCGATTTTCCGGAACGGCTTACGAAATTGCAGGAGATTTTTCTGGACCTTCCCGAGGGCCAGGGCGAGCCGCAGTGCGTAAAGTTAAAGTCATGCTGGATCAGCCAGAATCATCGCGGCCAGGCGGTTTTTCATTTGGAAGGAGTGGATTCGATTTCGGCAGCGGAGAGGCTTCGCGGACGGGAAGTGCTCCTTCCGCTCGAACAACGCGTGGTTCTGCCAGCAGGGCAGTACTTCGTTTCGGACCTTATCGGCTGCAGCGTATTTGAAACTCCGACAACGCCTCCCGTCCTCGCGTCCTCCCCGTGCTCGCTCGGAGAAGCTCCCGCCCTGCTCGGCACGGTGCGCGATGTCCAGTTTCCCGGCGAAGGGTTGGCCGGGACGCCGCTTCTCGAAGTGGACACATCACAAGGCGAACTGCTGATTCCCTTCGCCGAGGATATCTGCACGAAAATCGATCCACACGCTCGGCGCATCGACGTGGTGTTGCTGGAAGGGCTCCGCGACCTGAATTCCAGAATCAGCAATTCCGTTGCAGGGCGTCACCGTGCATAATCCTAGCGCTGAACGGTCGTCATGCGATTCGATCTCATCACCATCTTTCCGGAGTTTTTCGGCGGGCCTCTCGATCACGGAATCATCCGCAGAGCGAGGGAGGCTGGACTCGTCGATGTGCAGGTTCAGGATCTGCGAGAGTTCACCAAAGACCGCCACCGCAGCGTCGACGACCGGCCCTTCGGCGGCGGCGAGGGCATGGTGCTGAAGCCCGAGCCGCTGTTTGAAGCCGTCGAGTCGGTTTTGGGCCGCAGCGCTGGCGATGCGGCAAAGCAGCATAGGCCGGATCCCGGCACGGCGATTGTGCTCATGTCCGCGGCAGGCAAACTCTTCGATCAGGAGATGGCGCGAAGGTACTCGCGGCTCGAACGGATCATCCTGATTTGCGGGCGCTATGAAGGAGTGGACGAACGCGTCGCCGAGCACCTCGCGACCGAGGAGGTTTCGATAGGCGACTTTGTCTTGAGCGGCGGCGAGTTGCCGGCCATGCTGGTCGTGGATGCCGTAACCAGGCTTCTTCCGGGAGCTCTTGGCAATGAAGCGTCCTCGCAGAACGAGTCGTTCAGCGAGTTCGAGGCGGGCACCCCAAAGGGTCCTTTTGTGCGGGCGCCTTCACAAACCGATACGGGCAAGGCCGGGAACACGACGAATAGCGCAGCGCGCGGGCAGGTCCGCGCGCTGCTGGATTTCCCTCATTACACCCGCCCGGCGGACTACCGCGGATGGAGAGTTCCGGAGACTCTCCTTAGCGGGAACCACCGGGAAGTCATCAAATGGCGCCAGCAGAAGGCCCAGGAAAAGACGCGCCGCAACCGCCCCGACCTGCTCGGAGAGTAATGGAGGAATAAAATAGAACCTGTTGCGGTCCTAAACATCTCATGAGAAAGTGTTTAGGAACGACGGTCGCCATTTAGCATGGTCTCGCGCTCATCGCTTGCATGCGAATAAGAATCAGAGAAAGCGGTCACGCCAACCTGGGC
>Ga0137382_10000797_pt1 | contig 13237 bp, 15 predicted proteins | sample SagtaG_15_FD_104816 | JGI IMG/M metagenome (GOLD analysis project Ga0137382, IMG submission 104816) | Vadose zone soil microbial communities from Sagehorn Ranch, Mendocino, California, USA - Sage2_R_20_16 metaG | ecosystem: Environmental > Terrestrial > Soil > Vadose zone | place: USA... | reverse complement strand
GATCAGTCCGCATATAATGGACTAATATATCCTACCTCGTCAAATCATTTACGATAAAGTCGGGATTTGCATCCGATTCCAGTAAAACGCTTCGCTTAGTCGATGTACAGACGGCCAGCGTCTTTGCTCCTGCCGCTTTACCTGCCTTGAGGCCAGATATCGCATCTTCCACAACCAAGCCTTGTGACTTGATTTACGTATCCATTTCATGTAAGACGACGCGTTCACTTACATCTAGTAGGTTCAAAGTTGCACTTTTTTGCTCCCGCCAAATACGGTGCTGGATGTGGCTTTCCTTCTCGAACGTCGTTTGACGTTATTATACCAACGCCAGGGGTCGGCAATTCAGCACGCCAGATCGCGCGAGGCGCATATTTGTTGGACGCTTTGAAAAGGTAATAAAAAAGCAGGCTATACGACAATGATGCAAACCTGATGTGACGATAGTCCATCTCGACGATGCCACAGTCTCCAACTACCAAGAAAGTCAATGCTTTAATAGAGGTGCAAATCAACCGGGATGCACCTGACTGATTAAAGCAGCTGCCCCCGGCAACGCGACAGGCCCACCTTCAATCACCAGCTCTTCGAAACGATCTATCTCTAGCTGTTTTCGCTCTGTTACGGGATGAACATTGCAGCAGACAAAGCGTGCGCACAAGTAACTTCTCTCCGTCATTTATTCCGCAGTATTCTTTCAGCGTGTCGTACAACCGCCGCCCATGCGTTTGGTGCGCCATGGCAAGGTGATCACCAAGGTCGTAGTCAGCGCTGAATTTAGCCCATGCACTCAATACGCCCGGTGTAGAGTCTATGAGTGTCCTATCATGCTCGTCAATCGCTTGCCATTAATTTGCCAATTCTATATCAACTTGCCCATCCATGTCAAAAAGGATCTAATTCGATCATTAGCCATGTGCCAATCCAACGCAAATCACCTACAGCATCGACTACCGCGACAGGCCTTGCCATTGTAAATTTGCTAGCAATGGTAATGCAATCGATGGGCGCTCACTCAGGGGTGCTTATTTCAAGCGCAATTGGCTAGAGGATTTTATCCGGTCCCGGCGCGGGAAAGCAGTTGAGGTACATATTTTAGCATAGCTGGATCAATCCATATTATTCTGTATGTACTGCAGCAATCGACAATATCTGATGTTATGCACTTGCAGATCGACGTATTTTTTCCATCTCCCAGCGGGCCTTCATCAATCGAATTCCTTCGGCTCTTGAACGCACGTTCACGGCAAGCTGGTGTTGAGCTGCCTGAAGATGAGGTGGAATAAGGGAATCGTTCCGGATAACCTGGTGACGAATTGAACTGAGAAAAAAAAATCAGGTTTCAATTTGAGATGGAACGTACAGATCCTATCGCAAGGAAAAAAGAGAATGTGGCGGCGCTGCTAAGCATGTATTGCGAAAGAGTAGCCATGAAACCGCGAGGTCCAGCACCATGCCTTTGAACTGGTGTCAACACAAGTCAAAAGTCTCGTCGACCAGGACTTGCCTTATGATACTCCAAGAGCCAAACAGGAACCCTATTGTAAGACCAACTCCACCTCCCATAAGGGCCCCCATTCTGAACCCCAGCGTGAGCAATACGTCTCAAAGTCAAGACTACACGACGACCTACTTTACTAATGCAAAGTTGTTGTCAGTTGCCAGTTGGCGTATATAGAATTACTAGTAGAGCTCACGTTTTTGCCAGACGGAGGGGCCTTCAGGACGATGTTGGACAGCGGCCATGCTGGTGTGAGGATTTAAATAAAGAACAAACTTTGGCCGCGGCCGGTAAACATGTCCGTCCCTACGTTTCCCCGCGCACAACAAGCTCAGATTAGTGCGCCATCATTTTGGACTTTTTGGATCGCTTTTAACTTGTTTTTCTAGTACGAGCTAATCAGCGCGATGTCTATCATCTCTCGTCTCTGAAAGAGGAAACAGAAAACATTCTCCGGACTTTCTTGGGTCCGTTCCTTCTCATGTCCTTAGAGCCATCTTAATCGTGGAGCAGGAACACGCTGGCTGGCACGATGGGATAAGGAACTTGATCTCCTCGTCAAACTATTGTATTACGGCCTCACCATGGGACGCGGTGAGTGGACTCTATTCCCTGTTCGCGCACACTCTGATTCACCGACCGCCTTTTCAGCCACCCAAACACTCGGCGAAGAATACACCGGTATCTGGCAATATTCAAGCAATCATCAGCGTTTCCCGCCTCGCGGTCGACTACGCCTGGCGTTGGTCATGCTATTGACATTGCCCCAGTACCTACTCGCGAGATGGAGTCACGCTCTACGGTCTTCCTCTCCCTGGATTACTGGTCCCATTTCAGCATTGCAAGGAGCAGTTTCCGTTGCATCCGAGTTGAACCTTGCTATTTTCTATATTGGAGGGGTATACTATGACTTGGTGAAGAGGATGCTGGGTGTCCAATATGTTCGCTGCTCGACGTTCTTTTCAGGCTCTTTGCTAATTTAATATCTAGCTATCTTCAACGCCAGAGAACCCACACATACGGCCTCCATCATATTCCTTACTCGGCATCATGCTTGCCGTCAGACTAGTACACCGTCTGGTGTCTTCAATTCGTTCGAGGTACACAGCGGGATCGGATGCATCTCTTTCCAACGCGGCCACCAAGGTGGATCAGGAAATGTTAATCGACGATCGGCCTGTATCTTCTCTCTTTGATCGTCCTGCACCCGAAGATGAACAGCCAAGGTCAGCAGAGCATGACGAGGGGACGATATTGGATATTGGGGCTATCCCCGAGGCCATAAGAGCAGGACGAAATTGTACATTGTGCTTAGAGGAAAGAACTAACAGTTGTTCAACGGAGTGTGGTCATCTATTCTGCTGGGACTGTATCGTCGGATGGGGTAGAGAAAAGGTAAAAAGGCATTCTATTCTTACACCTACCCCGTTGACCGATATTCCTACAGGCCGAATGCCCTCTATGCCGACAATCACTAGATCTTACACGTTTACTTCCCACTTATAATTTGTGAAAAGTTCGTACGCTATACAGAGTCGTTGCACTTTTCCCTGTACAGTTGTGTGCGGGAAGCTAATGTAGTTGTTGTATGAGTGTGATGTTGTCGCCTTTTAATAGAATGCGTCCTGGTAGCTGATGTTTAATAAAACGTTCAAAGTGAAAAAGCATGTATAGCTACCAAGTTCTCTTTTTGGCTTTGCATCTTTTACATATACTTCAACTGCTTCATCCATCACGATGTTCATGAACTCATCAAAGCCCTAGGAAATTGTTAATCAGTGAGGAATGAAGAGACTCGTCAAATTTACAATGATTCTCCCTTCTATTCTCATTTCAATGTTGTCGTATAACCATATGACCACTTTCGTTCTCTAAAGTCAATCAATTTTGAGGTGGCTCAAATGATCGGTCAAAGTTGAACATACTTGTTGCAAGGTTTTAAAAATGACGTTCTGTTCGAGGTTATAAGCAGAGTACATGTAATAATAGCGATACTCACGATGGGTTGCACCATCACACGTTGCTGACGATTGTGAGACATGATGGATGGCTATTGTCCTTTTGGTTTCGATTGGAGGGGATGAGAGTAGTATGGATAGGACTGGCTAATGGGGTTAGGGTTACTAACTTTTCCACGTGCCTAGCACTTTCCTTTTTGCTTCGTAACCGTGAAGTTGGGGCGACGCGTCAGCGATACAGCCCAGCATGGAGGTACGTGTTTAATAGTTCCCTTCGGGTCGCTTAAGCTCCAGCGTGCGTGATCAGGTCTTTGCTCCATCAAATTCATCAACGGCAGCAGCTGTTACGTTTATTACGTTTGTCCAAGACTTGAAGAAGAAATCTAAAGCATGGGGTCCCATGATAGAGCTATGTGCGGGCGGAGAGAAAACTCTAGAGAGGTTTAGATTTCAATTCCCGGACGACTGGCTCTACAGCGATCAATTGCGCGGCGAATGGAGCGCATACAATGAGATATTGAAACGAAAGAATGATTCGATTCAAGAGCAGCTGGGTAAGTGTGTCGTACTACGCCCGGAATTGGTGAACTAATAGAATCTCGAATAGCCGGTCTGCAATTGAAGATCGTGGCAGAAGACAAGATTGTTGAGAACAAGATCAACGATATCATTCTCGAGTGGGAACATACCCGACCCGTGCAAGGAAATTTGAGAGCGGACACTGCTATGAATACTATAAATGTTTTCGAAGGCAAGCTGAATCGCGTCCAAGAAGAGTATGATCTAGTTTGTCGGGCCAAGGAAGCACTTGACCTTGAATTGGTTCGGCACACGCGATTGGAACCTGTGTTTGAAGAGCTCCGGGACTTGAAAGCCGTTTGGACTGCACTGTCCGGTATTTGGAGTCAAATCAACGAGCTCAGAGAGATCACATGGGCCACTGTGCAGCCTCGGAAGCTTAGGCAGCAAATCGATGGACTTTTGTCGTCCACCAAAGATATGCCAACGCGAATGAGGCAATACGCAGCTTTTGAATACGTGCAAGATATCTTGAAAGGGTTGCTCAAGTCTAATACGATTATTTCGGAGCTCAAGTCAGAGGCGTTGAAGGACAGGCATTGGAAACAACTTTTCAAAGTCCTGAAGATGCCGGCTCAGATTAGCATGACTCTGTGCGTTGTTCACTGACATTTCGGACTACTTCATTCATGATGATAGGATGACTCTTGGGAATGTATACGATATGGATCTCAAACGGAACGAGTCCCTCATCAAAGAAGTGATCATACAGGCTCAAGGAGAGGTGATAACGTGCAGCTCTTTGTCTCGTTTCTTTCTGACCGGAAATACAGATGGCGTTAGAAGAGTACATTAAGCAAGTCAAAGAAATATGGACAAGTTACACGCTGGATCTCGTGAACTACCAAAACAAGTGTCGGCTCATACGGTTCGTTCATCTACATTGCATAATGCATATCTTAATCGTTTATGATATTAGAGGGTGGGACGACCTATTTACCAAATGCGGCGAGAACCTGAACTCCTTAACCGCCATGAAGCTTTCACCATATTATAAAGGTTAGAATACGATTCTGTTGCTTGAGCTGACCATTCTAATTCTTCCTCGTCAACAGTTTTTGAAGAAGAGGTTCATATTTCCTTTCCGTGCAGTCCGAGGTTTGCTGATATCAATGTAGGCTAGTTCATGGGAAGAGAAACTGAACCGGGTTCACGTTCTGTTTGGTGCGCCACTATAATTTTAGATGAACCGTGTCTGATTGTCACTCAGATGTTTGGATTGACGTTCAGCGACAATGGGTCTATCTTGAAGGTATCTTCTCCGGTAGTGCCGATATCAAACATTTGCTCCCCGTGGAAAGCGCGCGGTTTCAAAACATCAACACCGAATTCTTGACTGTTATGAAGAAAGTGTACAAGTCACCATTCGTAATTGACGTGATGAACATTCCTGGAATTCAGAAGAGCCTCGAACGCCTCGCTGATCTGTTGAACAAAATCCAGAAGGCTCTTGGAGAATACCTCGAGCGTGAACGATCGTCATTCCCGCGGTTTTATTTCGTTGGAGATGAAGACCTCCTGGAAATCATTGGAAACAGTAAAGATATATTGAGAATCATGAAACATCTTAAAAAGATGTTTGCCGGCATCTCGACACTCATTTTAGATGAAGATCTGACCCAGATACAAGGAATGGCATCTAGAGAAGGCGAAGAAGTCCATTTTACTGAACCTATCCTACTCAAAGATTTCCCCAAGATCAACGACTGGTTGGCTAAATTAGAAGGAATGATGCGGCTGTCGCTTGCGAATCTGCTTACAGAGGCTGTGACGGAACTACAGTCGTTCTACGGGTCTGGTCCCCAAGTGGCAATGGACCAGCTCATGTCTTGGATGGAGAAATACCCCGCGCAGCTTGTCACTCTAGCGGTCCAAATCGCGTGGACCACCTCTGTAGAGGCTTCATTAGATGCCGCACAGCTTCCAGAAGGCCCCCTTGGCACTGTGCATCAGGCACTGGATCTTCTCGCAGATATTGTGCTCCAGGAACTCAGCCCTGTGACCCGACGCAAGTGCGAACATCTCATAACTGAGCTTGTCCACCAACGAGACGTAACGCGGAACGTTATACAGCAACAAATCCTGGATCCCAAAGCCTTTGCGTGGTTGTACCAAATGCGGTTCTACTTGGACAAAACGGTCGAGAATCCTTTAGAACGATTGTCCATCTACGTCGCTGATGCCATGTTTCCGTACGGCTGGGAGTATCTCGGTGTTCCGGATCGTCTCGTGCAAACACCTTTGACCGATAGGGTATATATGACTCTTACGCAAGCGTTGGATACTCAACTCGGAGGTGCACCGTTTGGACCTGCGGGTACAGGCAAGTAATTCATTTCCGAAATTGGCTAATCATTGACTATTCGGAAGGTAAAACCGAGTCCGTCAAAGCTCTTGGAGTACAATTAGGTCGTTTTGTGCTAGTCTTCTGTTGCGATGAAACTTTCGATTTCCAAGCCATGGGTCGCATATTCGTGGGTTTATGTCAAGTGGGAGCTTGGGGATGTTTCGACGAATTCAATCGACTTGAAGAGCGGATTCTAAGTGCCGTCTCACAGCAGGTGCAAACCATCCAGCAAGGACTCGCTAGCTTGGTCAAAGATCCCAACACTGAAATTGAGCTGGTTGGGAAGAATCTGAAGCTTAACAAGAATATGGGTAAGTATCTAGTGTTAGCAGTTTGTCCGATATGCTCAATGCTTCAAGGCATATTCATTACCACTAATCCCAATTACGCCGGACGTTCACAGCTGCCGCCCAATTTGACCAAGCTCTTCAGACCGTGAGTGGTTCTCAAGCTACATTATTCGAAACCTAACCCCTGGTCAGAATGGCAATGACGCGCCCGGATCGAGAATTGATTGCCCAGGTTATGTTATTCTCGCAAGGCTTCCGTACTGCCGAATCGTTGGCGTCAAAAATTGTGCCTTTTTTCAATCTTTGCGATGAACAACTATCCCCGCAACCTCATTATGATTTTGGACTCCGTGCTTTGAAAGCTGTTTTGGCTAGCGCTGGTATCCTTAAACGAGAACGCATGCAAAGTTCAAGAAAGGCGGACGATGACATTCCCGTGCTCTCGGATGCCATCTCCGAGCAGATAATTTTGATTCAAAGTGTCACTGAAACAATCGTTCCCAAGCTAGTTGCAGATGACGTTCCTCTTCTAACCAGGTGAGTCGAGACAAGTTTCTGTCAAGAGTCGTGATTAGTAACCGACAAATGTAGTCTATTAGCGGATGTATTCCCTGGCGTCGATTATCTCCCCGTAGATCTAGAAGCCTTACGCGAGCAAATTTTGAAAGTCTGTTCTGAGCGACGCCTTATACCCGGAGAGCGGTGGATCGCAAAAATTTTGCAGTTGTATCAGATACAGAAAATACAACATGGCCTCATGATGGTTGGACCATCTGGTACTGGCAAGTCAAATGCATGGCAAGTGCTTCTTGCTGCGCTCGAACGATTGGATAAGACCGAAGGGGTTTCGTATGTCATTGATCCTAAAGCTATGCACAAAGATGCATTGTACGGTACTCTGGACCCCACCACACGGGAATGGACGGATGGCTTGTTTACTCACGTCCTCAGGAAGATCGTCGACGACGTTCGCGGCGAAAGTGCCAAGAGACATTGGATTATTTTTGACGGTGACGTTGATCCGGAATGGGTTGAAAATTTGAACAGGTAATGACCACCCTTCTTCTACGTCCCTAAACTAACTGAATTTGTCAGTGTCCTGGACGATAACAAGTTGCTCACGCTGCCAAATGGTGAACGGTTAAATCTTCCGCCAAATGTTCGCATTATGTTTGAAGTAGAGCACCTGAAATATGCCACCCCTGCGACCGTCAGTCGATGTGGTATGATATGGTTCAGTGACGACATCATCGTACCTTCCATGGTTTATCAACACTATTTGTCTACATTGTCCTCAGTGCCTCTGGATGCCGAGGATGAGGATGCAGGTGACTTCCTGGTGCGTCGTGGAGAAGCTCCTACCCTTGACTCGACGTTTGCCGAGCATATGGAGACTCAACGGCAAGTCGCAACGACACTAGAACGGTACTTTGCAGATGATGACCTGGTTAGCTCGGCTCTGAGCTTTGCCGAGTCCATCGAACATATCATGGATTTCACTATCATTCGCGCTCTCAATACCCTGTTCTCTCTATTGAACAAGACCGTCCGAAACATCATAGAATACAATAATCAGCATCCAGACTTCCCATTGTCACCTGAACGCACTGAGCAGTACGTCACTAAACGACTGCTTGTTAGCATCGTCTGGGCCTTCTCGGGCGACGCCAAGCTGGATTTGCGCGCGGAAATGGGCGAATATCTGAGCAAACATACAGGAATAGATCTCCCGCCGCTTGTCCCAGGCAGTTCTCTCATCGACTTCGATGTGCAAGTCTCTTCTGGCGAATGGGTTGCATGGCAGACGCGTGTGCCAACCATTGAAATCGAAGCGCACTCGGTCACTGCCTCGGACGTCGTTGTTCCTACGATCGATACTGTCCGCCATGAAGACGTCCTATACTCTTGGCTATCGGAACATAAGCCGATGATGCTATGCGGTCCACCAGGATCGGGAAAGACGATGACGCTATTCAGCGCTTTACGCAAACTACCAGACATGGAAGTTGTAGGATTAAACTTCTCAAGTGCAACTACGCCAGAGCTCATCATGAAGACGTTCGAGCAATACTGCGAATTCAGAAAAACGCCAAACGGAGTTATTCTTTCTCCTGTACAAATTGGCAGATGGCTTGTAGTGTTCTGCGATGAGATCAATCTTCCGGCTACGGACAAGTATGGGACCCAGCGGGTCATCTCTTTTCTTCGTCAGCTGGTTGAATGCGGAGGTTACTGGCGAACTAGCGATATGGCATGGATCAAGTTGGAGCGTATACAGTTCGTTGGCGCCTGTAACCCACCTACAGATCCCGGTCGTGTGCCTCTTAGTCATAGGTTCCTTCGTCATGCGCCATTGGTGATGGTTGACTATCCAGGCGAAGTGTCACTCAAACAGATCTACGGAACGTACAATCGGGCGGCGTTGAAGGTTGTTCCGAATCTGCGGGCTTATTCTGAACCATTAACCGATGCAATGGTCGATTTCTATCTTGCTTCTCAAAAGCATTTCACTACGGACATCCAAGCTCACTATGTTTACAGTCCTAGAGAACTTACTCGCTGGGTCCGGGGTATATATGAGGCTATTAGACCGTTGGAAGTCTTATCCGTCGAGGGCTTAGTTCGTATCTGGGCTCACGAAGCTCTACGTCTCTTCCAGGATCGACTGGTCACCGAAGAAGAAAGAATGTGGACAGACGAACGAATTGACACTGTTTCTCTAGAACATTTCCCTACTATCGACCGAGACGAAGCTTTGGGTCGACCGATACTGTTCTCAAATTGGACATCAAAATATTATGTACCCGTGGATCGCGAGGTCCTCCGCGAGTATACGAAAGCGCGCCTCCGAGTATTTTACGAGGAGGAGTTGGATGTGCCACTGGTTTTGTTCAATGACGTTCTCGACCACGTCCTGCGTATAGACCGTGTTTTCCGTCAAGTTCAGGGACACCTGCTACTAATCGGTGTCAGCGGTAGTGGGAAGGTGAGATAGTTTTGCATTGTTCGGTTCGCAAAGGTTTAAACTTTTTGTAGACTACCTTATCTCGGTTTGTGGCGTGGATGAATGGGTTGAGTATCTTTCAAATCAAGGTCTCCAATAAGTATACTGGAGAAGATTTCGACGAAGATTTGCGGACGGTACTGCGACGAGCTGGTTGCAAAGGAGAGAAAATATGTTTCATTATGGATGAATCCAATGTTCTGGACTCTGGATTCTTGGAACGGATGAACACTCTGCTAGCAAATGCGGAGGTTCCTGGTTTGTTTGAAGGAGACGAACATGCGGCATTGATGACGGCCTGCAAGGAAGGTTCTCAACGGGACGGATTAATGCTGGACTCCCCCGAAGAACTCTACCGCTGGTTTACGCAACAAGTGGCAAAGAATCTGCATGTCGTGTTTACGATGAACCCTCCGGAGAATGGTTTAGCATCTCGAGCGGCCACGTCACCGGCATTATTCAATCGTTGTGTCCTGGACTGGTTTGGCGACTGGTCAGACCAAGCATTCTTCCAAGTTGGAATGGAATTTACACAATCACTTGACCTTGACTTGCAGTCTTATGCGCCGCCAGTGCATTTCCCTATTGCGTACCGCGGGTTGACTATGCCACCTGTGCATCGCACAGCCATTGTAAACGCTCTTGTCCATGTCCACGCGTCACTGCACCAGATAAATCAAAGGTTGAGTCGCAGACAAGGCCGTTACAATTATGTCACACCCAGGCACTATCTCGACTTGTAAGTGCAAGCCCGCTGTTCTGAGCTATGTCTAACGATACCATCAGCATCAATCACTACGTGAGATTATACACAGAGAAACGGGACGAGCTAGAGGAACAGCAACGCCATCTTCACGTAGGATTGGATAAATTGAAAGATACAGTGACACAAGTAGAAGATCTACGAAAGAGCTTAGCGATTAAACGATCGCAGTTACAAGCCAAAGATGCGGAAGCAAACGAGAAACTCAAACGAATGGTAGCAGATCAACAGGAAGCAGAGCAAAAGAAGACGGCCTCGATTCAAATACAAGCAGCTTTGGTAGAACAGGATCGCCATATCGAACAACGGCGCTCAGTCGTGATGGCTGATCTTGCGGACGCTGAACCTGCTGTCCTAGAGGCTCAGGCGGCGGTTAGTAATATCAAACGTCAGCACCTGCAAGAAGTGCGGTCGATGGCTAATCCTCCAGAGGCCGTCAAACTCGCCATGGAATCCGTGTGCACCCTCCTCGGTCACAAGCTAGATGGTTGGCGCTCCGTTCAGATTATCATACGCCGGGACGATTTCATACAGCGCCTCGTGAATTTCGATACGGCTGCTCAGATGACGAAACAGCTGCGGGAGATTATGAAGAAGGACTTTCTAAGTCGGCCTTCATTCAACTTCGAAACTGTTCAGCGTGCTAGCAAAGCTTGTGGTCCGCTTGTCAAGTGGGTCATTGCTCAAGTTCGATTCTCTGAAATTCTCGACAAGGTTGAGCCGCTACGGAATGAGGTGCAATCGCTAGAAATGCAAGCGGAGGAGACGAAGAAACAAGCAAAAGCGATCATTAAAATGATAGCAGAACTTGAAGCAAAAATTGCTAAATACAAAGACGAGTACGCGCTGCTAATCAGCGACATACAGGCTATCAAATTTGAGATGGAGCGTGTACAAAGCAAAGTCGATCGGAGTATGAAGTTACTCGAAAGTCTCTCATCTGAACGTGGACGCTGGGAGGCTGGCAGTCGCACTTTCGATGTCGAAATGAGCACCATTGTAGGGGATGTTCTACTTTCAGCCGCTTTCTTGGCATACGGGGGATTCTTCGATCAACATTATCGAGAAGTCATGTGGCAAGAGTGGTCGAACCATCTTATGGAGGCAAACATTAAGTACAAGCCTGAGCTTTCTTTCACAGAGTATCTTTCGACCGCAGATGACCGTTTGAGCTGGCAATCCAAGTCACTTCCTTCCGACAATCTAACCACGGAGAATGCGATAATGCTAAAGCGATTCAATCGATACCCCCTCATTATTGATCCAACTGGTCAGGCAACGAAATTCTTACTGAACGAGTATAAAGAACGCAAGATCACGGTCACAAGCTTCTTGGACGAAGCATTCCTCAAGGTCTTAGAAAGCGCGCTACGCTTTGGTAATCCGTTGTTAATCCAAGATGTGGAACATCTGGACCCAATATTGAACGCAGTCTTAAACAGGGAAATCCGTCGTACAGGTGGTCGTGTCCTGATCCGTCTGGGCAGCCAGGACATAGACTTTTCTCCCTCGTTTACTATGTTCCTTTCCACGAGGTGCCCATCTGTCGAATTCTATCCAGATATCTGTAGTCGCGTTACGTTTGTCAACTTCACTATGACCAGGAGCAGTCTACAAAGTCAAGCCTTAGATCAAGTCTTGAAAGTCGAAAGGCCCGACACTGAACGGAAGCGAACTGATCTCATGAAAGTTCAAGGCGAGTTTAAGCTTCGTCTTCGGACTCTCGAAAAGCTCCTCCTGCAAGCACTTAATGAATCGACGGGCAACATCCTTGACGACGACAAGGTCATTGACACCCTCGAGACTCTCAAACGGGAGGCAGCTGAGATCACGCGCAAGGTGGAGGAAACGGATATTGTGATGAAGGAGGTTGAGCAGGTGACGACGGAATACCTGCCCATCGCTCAAGCATGCAGTTCCGTCTTTTTCGTCTTGGAACAGTCGAATTTGGTTAACCATTTCTATCAATTCTCCCTGCAATTCTTCCTTGACATATTTGACTATGTCCTGCACCACAACCCGAATCTCAAGAACGTTGCTGATCACCATCGGCGTCGGGAAATTTTGTTGAATGACCTGTTCCTCGTCGCATACAGACGAACGTCTCGTGCATTGCTTTATCGTGATCATCTCATGCTGGCAGTGCTACTATCCCAAGTGAAACTTCGGGGCCTGGAAGAGGTTAATGACGAGCTTGAATTTCTGCTCGAAAGTGGCGACCGTGTCGCCGCTGCCAATATCACCGGCAGCCAGCCACATGCTATTCTTTCGCCAGACCAAATGCAGCGTTTAGATGCATACTCTAAGCATGCGATATTCAAACCTGTTCAGAGGCACTTCATTGAACATGAAGATTTATGGCTACCATTCTTGACATCAGACGCCCCAGAATTATGTGTTCCCACGCCTTGGGAACCCAGTACAGGTGCGCTTCGAAGAAATCCGGAGAATACAAATCTAACTAAGCCATAGTGGTCGTTGAAGCAATTCGAGCAGTTCTAATCATCAAATGTTTCAGGCCTGATCGATTGTTGCAAGTTATTGCACTATATGTGAAGGCGGTGTTCGAAGTCGACTTATCCAAGGAAGCCAGCTATGACCTAAACGCAACTGTCGCAGATGAAATCTCCGCTTCCACTCCTATCGCATTGGTCTCAGTAACAGGATATGATGCAAGTTACAGGGTAGAGAATCTTGTAAAACTGACTGGCGCCCGCTCTACATCCGTCGCAATGGGTTCGCAGGAAGGCTTCGGACTGGCCGATCAGGCTATTGCGGCTGCTTCTCGTCAAGGT
>Ga0137382_10000787_pt1 | contig 13300 bp, 11 predicted proteins | sample SagtaG_15_FD_104816 | JGI IMG/M metagenome (GOLD analysis project Ga0137382, IMG submission 104816) | Vadose zone soil microbial communities from Sagehorn Ranch, Mendocino, California, USA - Sage2_R_20_16 metaG | ecosystem: Environmental > Terrestrial > Soil > Vadose zone | place: USA... | reverse complement strand
GAATCCACTTGGTTCAATTTTATTAGCATACAACCACCTCAATAGAAACAGCAGAGGCTTGCAACTGCATTAGTGGAACGCGTCTAAGCCATTGTAATTGAAGCAATTTTTAGATTTCGCTTCGTTGCCCGCCTAACCCTCGCGGTGATACCGTTTCTCTTGCGATGGTCGGAAAAGTATCGTAGATTGGCTCACTTCGGAACACCCAACGGGCATCCAATTTTGTTAATTATCTGAATTTTTAATGACCGCTTGGCTTACGGGGAGAGTCGCATCACTAAGCACCCAGTGCGGTTTTACGATTGGTTGTCTTGCGGTTAGGGTTTTGCCACGCCGCTGGCTGTTTGGTTTGGCGGACCTCTTGGCGAACGTCGGATTCAGTTTGTTCAGAGGCTTTCGCTCTCGATCGACCAACAATATCGCGATGGCATTAGGCAACCAATTGAACGCCGCTGCGATGGCAAACACGGTGCGCCGGTCGCTGCGCAACTTTTTCCGCGATTGTGTTGAAATCGGCGTCACTCTGGAATCGGCAGACGACGAATTGCAGGAGCAGGTTCCGATTGTCGGAAGGGAGCATCTCGACGCCGCGCTGAATAAGGGCAAGGGCGTCATTGTTCTGAGCGCTCATTTGGGAAACTTTTTTATTCTCGGAACGCGTTTGGCCGTCGAAGGATACCCCAATTATGTGTTGGTCAATCAACCGAGGGACGGTCGTTTCGCCGAGCTCATGGACAAATATCGATTGAAGGTAAAACAGCAAACTATTCACGCCCGCCCGCGCCGTGAAGCCCTAAGAAAGCTCAACGAAGTGTTACGCGACAATGGAATCGCCACGATCATTGCCGACGAGTATCGACAGGGTAGCGGTGTCCGAGTTCCTCTGTTTGGTCGGATGGTGATTGCCCGGCGGGGTCCGGCGACCCTGGCACTTAGAACCGGCGCTGCAATGGTTCCGGCGTGTGTCGTTCGGCAACCAGACGATACGCTTCGATTGATTATTGAACGTGAGCTGGAGCTCGATCGAACGGGTAAAACTATGGCGGACGTTAAAGAGAATACGATACGGATAACCCAGTGGCTCGAGCGGACGGTCCGCAAATATCCCGATCAGTGGAACTGGATGAATATTCGCTGGTGGGCAAATTCGTTTGACCAACCGATTGCGAAAGGCCAACAAGTGCAACGTGCATCATAACGACAAGCTGGAAAGGGGATTGTGGTGAAAAGCAGCAAAAAAGATCTCGAGGAACTGAAGAAGAAGGTTGCGCTCGGCAACCGCATCATGTTTTACCAAGGGCTCGCCGATTATCACGGCCATGTGAGCGCGCGTATTCCAGGCACGAAGAAGTTTTTTATCAAGCCCGTTTTGGCGCCCCTCGGTGAAATCGCTCCGAAGTATATTATCGAAGTCGATATCGACGAATACATGGAGGTCTGCGAGCAAAATTACGCTAAAGCCGGAAACAAGCGGGCCGTGACCAAAATAAAGAATCCGCCGCGCGAGACTATGATTCATGCGGCGATCTATAATGCCAGACCGGATGTGAATTCGGTGGTGCACACCCATCAAACCATCGCGACGGCATTTTCAGTTGCGGGCACGCCGATCTTGCCGATCTACAATCAAGCCGCAGTTTTTGCGCCGGAGACTCCTATTTTCCCAAGTCCGCGGCTCATTTACACGGTGCAAGACGGTAAGGAAATATGCCAGACGTTAGGCGACCGCGCTGCGATGCTGCTCAAGGGTCATGGCGTTGTTGTGTGTGGCGATAGCTTGGAATATGCTACCGTTCACGCAATCTATTTGGAGCGCACGGCGTATATGCAGTTCATCGCAAGCTGCGTCGGCAAGCCGTCGATCATGCCGCAGTCGGAAATCGATTATATGAAAGAAAACATGATGTTCCGTTCCTATGACGCCTTTGCATATTTCAAATCGCTATTGCCCAAGAACGCGCAGCTGTAGGAACGAATCACGGATATTTAAACTTTTGAAGGAGAGACTGATGGCTAAGCGAGAAGAAAAGGTGAACGAATCGACGAACAGTGGACCGATTCAGGATCTGCGCGAATGGCTCCGGCGCGTGGAGGCGTTGGGGGATCTGGTTCAAGTCAAAGAAGCGGTGAGCTGCGATGAAGAAATGAGCGCCATCGGTTATCTTGTCGCCAAGCAGAAACCATCGCCGGCGATACTCTTCGACAATATCAAAGGTTACGAGAAAAGCCCGTTCAAAGCTCGTTCGCTGTGGAATATTCTTGGACCGAGCATCCCGCGGATCGCGCTGACTTTGGAAGAATCCCCGGACACCCAGACCGTGGAGCTGATCCGCCGGGTTAAGGACAAACTCAAAAATCGCACTGCGCCGCGTGAAGTAGCGCCATCACAAGCGGGATTTTACGAGAATACTCTCACGGGCGATCAGATCGATTTGACGCAACTGCCGATCCCCAAGCACTGGCCATTGGATGGTGGACGTTATGCTGGCACCGCTGATTGTGTCATTACCCGCGACCCCGATAGCGGTTATCTCAACGTCGGCACCTATCGCATGATGCTTCAAGGCAAAAGGGAAACCGGGCTTTACCTGTCGCCAGGAAAAGACGCGCGCCTGCATATCACTCGTTCGTGGCAGCAGGGTAAGGCCGTCGAAGTCGCAGCCGCCTGGGGTATCGATCCACTGTTTATGGTAGTCGGCTCGCAGACTTTTCCGAAAAACGTTTCTGAGTATGAATTTCTCGGCGGCATCAAGGGCGAGCCGATCCCGGTCGTCAAGGGTAAGACAACGAATCTTCTGCTGCCCGCCAATGCGGAATTTATGATCGAAGGCATCATCAAGCCGAATTCGGTAAAGAGCGAAGGCCCCTTCGGCGAATTCCCCGGTTACTACGGCAGACCCGAGGCCGGTTGCCCGTTGGTCGAGGTGACAGCGGTGCATTATCGCAATAACCCGATCCTGACAAATGCACTCATGGCCGATTACCCATCGAACGAACAGAGCGGTTTCTTTTCGATTATCCGCTCCGCACGTATCTGGGATGACTTGGACAAACTCGGCATCCCCGGAATCCAGGGAATCTATGCGCATCCCGCCGGCGCGGGCGGTTTCGGCATGACGGTGATTGCCCTTGAGCAACGCTATGCGGGTCATGCCGCGCAAGCATTGGCGCTGGCGGCGCAGGTGCCTGGCGGGGCTTACTATACCAAGTGGATTATCGCCGTTGACGAAGACATAGATCCGACCGACATGGATCAAGTGATTTGGGCAATGAGCAGCCGCTGTAATCCGATCGACGATATCGATGTATTGCGCAACACCTGGAGCACTTGGCTCGATCCCACGCAGAATCCGCCTGAGAAAAGGCCATACGGCTCCAAGGCGTTGATCAACGCGTGCAAAGAGCACCGTCACTTGCCGGTGTTCTCGAAGCGCACCGCTTTGCGCAAAGAAATTTACGACAAGGTTGCCGGTGAATGGAAAAAACTCGGCCTACCGGGTCAAATTCCAACGGTGCGGGCTTTCGAGGAAGAAAAGAAAGTCCTGTATCACGAAGTCGGCGGTTTTGAACCGGGGAAACAACCCGGCGAAGGAGACAAGAAGTAGTCTATATCCACGGTAGCGATCAAAAATTGATCGTTACCGTGACCGTATTGCTGTAAGGTCCTGACGACGTCCCTTGCCCAGCGGGAATACGCCCGAAAAGCGGCACGCTGGTGTTTTGATTATTGGGCGGGTTCGACACAAAAAACGTCTGTGTCCCGCTCGTGCCGTCTCCCCAGATAATAGTTCTCGCCGCATCCAAATAGAGATTATAATTCAACATATTTGTGCCGTTGAGCATGCGTCGCTGGTTGAACGTGGGCGCGCCGCCTTTGTCCAACGAGATCGAAACGTTATGATCATTGTTGCTGCAGCGAAATATGACCTGACCCAAGCTGTCCAAAGGCGTTGAACTGAAGATGTCGTAACTGCCAAAAACTATCGTCGTAGACGTTAGGCTGCAGGCGCCTTGGGCAGAGAAGGGAGTTGCTAAAACGAATATGGTGACTGCAATAATCCGAGAGTGCCAGGGCATAAGAAAATTGTCACTCTAGTGCAGTTGACATTTTAACCTTCCGAGTTTGATTTCTAACGCGTCGACATCAGGTACATCGACAACGAGATTGCAGGCTTGTTCCCTGTACTGCACCGTCGCTGCGTAGCGACCCGCCGGTAAGTTTTCCAGATAGAATTCGCCCTGTTTTCCGATCGGTGAATCAAACTGTTTGCCGTTTGCACTTACAGTAAGCTGACCATAGGCAGGGATCGCGACGGCGCCAGAATCGTCCAGAACGATCTTTCCCACGATCATCTGGACCCTCTGTACCGGAAACGTCACCACCGCGCCGCCACGAAAAGGTGTCGCAACAACTTTCTCGGTTGCGGCAACCGTGTAGTTTAGCGGAATGTCCTTATCAGAGATGCCGAGCTTGTTGCCATAATAGGGGAGCAAATTCGGTACAAACAAATTTCCCCTCGTGTTCGAAGATCCCACTTCTTGGTTGCTCGAAAAGCCTCGAACTCCCCGGACGCCGGGAACTTGGATCAAAGCGAAGCTGTCTTGAACCGGCCGGGTTACAAAGAAATCTCCGCCGATGACCGCCAAGCCGCCAGCCGTGCTTAGAAGTGTGGAATTCTGGCCGTTGAGCCTCGTGTAATTCGCTTCATAGCGGCCGTAGGGACCTTGGTATTGCACCAAGCTATCTACTGTCGGACTTGGACTTCCCTCCATGTTGCTGTTGGCTTGAAGCCGATAACCAAATCCAGATCCGACGGGCAAAGATTTCTGCAGTGTTAGGGCGCCGCTGCTGGTGCCTTCGAAATTTTGAAATGACAACGTGCCCGTGGTTTCCCCGAAAAGAAAAGTCAGGCCGGTGAAGACATCGCCGCTATTTCGGCTTTTTTGCTTAGATAATCCCGCGTTTACGAAAAGGCTGATTTGATTCGTCAATCTTGCTGTGGTGGCGACTGAGAATCGGTGGCTCTGTTGGTCGATTTGCGAATTCTCGTGAGTGTACCGCAACGAAACACCAATTCCATATATGATTGGAAAGCCTACTAGCGTGTTAAACTGAAGCCAGGAGCGCTTGTCCAAAAATGACAAGCTCGTCGTCGTGTAATGGGGACTCATCAAGCGCGCCGACGCGCCAAAATTGAGATTTTGACCGAGGTAACTGAAACCAACAAATGCCGCCCCACCCGGCGTTCCTTCGCCGGCGCTCGCCGCAGTAGCGAGTTCCATTTCCCCGAGGGGCAATCTAAATGAAAAACTGGTACCGCCGCTCACAACGCTGGACGAGCCTAATAGTCGCAGTGCTGCCGTGAGTGAATCGGTAATACCCAGGCGATGACGCGCCAAAAATACCAGAGGGCCGTAGTCCCAACTATCGGTTGCCAGATTGTTTCGTCGGATGCCGAAATTGTAACTGAATTCGTGCAACCCTTCCTTGAGCAATCCAGACGTAAAATAGTATTGCGAGCCGATCTCCTGCTCGCGTCCAAATGCATCTCGTAGAACCAATCTCGTATCAGCGACGCCGGCCGGTACCGGCAGATCCTTCAGCTCAAATTGTCCCGGCGGCACGGGCACTCGACGCAAGAGTTGGCCATTGACATAAACATCCACGGTAGAAGGCGTGGCCACGGCGCCGGAATAATTCAGTCCGGGATTGCGCACGAAATAGGGATCGAGGCTGAACTCCCGGAAAAAGCTAACGCCCCCCATCACTAAGCTCCCACCGAGGACGTCGGAGGCGACTAATCGGTCACCAACTACTGTGCGATTCAGGTTCTCGCGATTGCTAATAGTAAGATTAGACAGGCCCCGCACGAACGAGCCGTTTTCGTTTCTTGATACCGCACTGTAGAGCAGACCGTTCTTGACGCTAATTCCCGCCTCGGTGAATGCGTTCGCATACTTCAGATCGCGAAGACCGACTGAATAGTTGAAAAAGCCACTCGAGTCTTCATTATAGACGATTCCCGCCGGTCTATTCGATTGAGCATCGTATCGATTAAACCCCAAGATCGAAGGCTGAGCTGTAAGATTGAGACTCAAATCCTTTTCATCGATCTTAAACGAGACCTGTGGCGCTAGAGAACTCAAGAGCACATAGGGTTCGTCCTGAAGCGATTCTTGCTGGCCAGCGTGAGCTCTCAAGCCAGCAGCTTGCAGATCTTTCAATTTCACAAGTACGTCGCCGTCTCTGAGAACAACGGCGACCTCGCCTTTTTTTACTTCATTGACTCTGAGTTCAAGAATAGCGCGTTGGTCTGCCGCGTTGACGACGCTCGGGAGAAACAACATGAGTACGAGGCTAAGGCGAAAATGTCCTGGAAACATGCATGGCCTTTTACGCCCTTGGCAGAAAAGGTTTGCGAGGTTAGCGATGGCAAACGCTGGGCGGCATGGAAAAATTCTCTTTGAGCGTTTTCCCTTCGAGTTCTACCTCGACTGCCAAGTCCTGCAGTTTAGGACAATCGGTCTGAGCAATGTCTATTGAATACCGACGAATCCCGCCGGAAAGGATGTACCAGGCCTGCAACTCACGCTCGAAAAGCGTCTCGCCCATCGGGCCCTTTCCGTGCACATGCACGAACCGCGGGAAAAAATGAACATTGCCGGCGTTTTTTATCTCAAAGGAAAATTTGCCTTCGGCCAACTTCATTTGTTCGACCTGTCCCTGCATCAATCGTTTTGCGGGCTGTATGAAAATGGGCACGCCCATCTTTGTGAGAATACGAATTCCTTGGGCTTCGGAATTCTCTGCCGGAGGCAGTTCTTCGACGAAGATACGATAAGACTTTTCCCTGGATACGATGGATTTGTTTGTACCCACCCGAATGTTCCGTTCGTTACCTGGATCGATCGTCAGTAGATTCGGAAAAAAAATTAAATCTTCTGTTGGATTCAACAGCATCTCGCCGTCAGGGGATTGATCCCATTCAAACACGCCGATCTGAAAGCGAACCTTTTCCATGCTGTCGTTTCGAACAGTCAGGAGGGAACTGGAACTTTGCTGCGAAAGAGTAATGCGAATCGGATTTACTTGAAACGTGCCGGCAAGAGCTACCCCGGCGCAGACCAGAGCTATCAGAGAAAAAAAAGCCCGTATCACCGAAGTAGCTGTTTTGCAGCAGATAATTGACATTGTTATTTTGTTTAGAAGTTTACGGTTGCTTGCACTGTGTCGGAGAAACTTCCCACGTTGACGTCCTGCCCTTTAGGAACTCGACCATAAACGGTGAAGATTCTTTCAGACGCATTCGTGGACGTTGTGATCGCCAACGCCGAAGCACCGTTTGAACCGTTTCCCCACGCCGTCGTGCGCGTGGACTCAGAATAGACATCATAATTCAAGAACGCTGACGAAGTCCCTGAAGGGCCTTGCATTCTTCTCTGATTTCCTGATGCGTTGACTCCCGAATCAACGCTTATCGAAAGCCCGTTGCCAGGAGAACATTTGATACCCACGGAACCGGTTCCATCCAAGTCTGCTCCGGTGGCGGAGTTCGTAGTCACTGGATCGTATGGGCCGAAGGCGACCGTCGACGTCGATGAGACGATGCACTTCGCCGCCACGGACGCACTAATACTCAATCCCACACCAGGAGAACTGGCTGCGAAGAGCGGGCTTGCGGTCACGGCTAAAGTTCCTGCCGCAAGTGCCGATAAATAAAACTGTCTAGTTTTCATTCACACCTCCTAAAAGTTTTGTAGCGGGGCAGAGCACGATATGTGCCATATTTTTGACACTTGAGATAAGTGCTGAAATCTACGTTAAAAATTGCTGGGGACATCGGAGGGGAAATGAAGATCAACGAATTTTGGATACAAAAATGGACAGATTTTCCGGAGCGGTCTAACAAGTTTGTAGGATCGAAGGAGAAAGATACCTAGGACGTTGGCTTACGGCTTCGAGCAAAAGTCAGATGATATAGAGAAAGATCTTTCCCCGATGGAGTAGCAACGGGAAAGACTTCCTAGATTATCTAGAAGTTTACTGTAATAGTCACATTGTCGGTAAAATGTTCCGGTAAAGCTATCTTCCCGCTCGGAGTTTCCCGGGGCGAAATGGTAACCCGTGAGTCTGTCGGTATTGCCGGCATGACTCTTGGGCGACCGGTGCCCTCCGAGTCATTCACCCTTCGCCTGGGTGAAAAGTTTGTAGAAATTCCGTCGGCCAAGTTATTGCCAACAGCGAATATCCTCTGTGCGCTTACAGGCTCGGTGGTACTATTTTCCCGGCGGATAATGACCGCCGGGTTAAATTCTTTGGCGCAGGTGAAAGTTACGATAGCATTCGGAGCGCCATCGGCAGCGACTGAAGTTGGGATATTTGTGCCGAAAAGCATCGGCCCAGTCGAGAGGCTGCAACTCCTGACTACGGTCACAGTAATCGTTAGGGGCGCCGAGGCCGACCCCGCAATTGCGTACCGAATGGGATCAACGAAGGTTATTACAAGAATTAGAGCGTAGATTGATTTACGAAATTGTATGTTCGTCAGCAATGAGACTAACTGGATGCCAAGCATGGCCAAGTTTTCCCCCTCGCGACTGCCCTATCACATGTCAACCGCCTCTTCCAACGGTTAGCATTTTCGAGGTTGTATAAGTTGTATAAGAGGGCCCATCGGCACATGGAGTAAAATTTGAAGCAAGCACGATTATAGTGGGGAAGGTAAACGGATTCGAAGAGAGCCCAGAGAATTGGACTCCGGCAACGTTCCGACCAATTTTTTCTGATCCTGTGTCCTGCGCACGAGCGACAAGATATGTGTTCCTATCGCACAGATTGAATGGATTTTATGTGACAGTAAAATGGCAAGTCATTACATTCGAATTACCCTTGCACAACGACGATTCAAGAGCACCGCTCGATGCGCCCACTGTCTAAACACAAGCAACCAATTCTGAGAGCAGGCATCGAAGCGGTGGAAGCCATGATGGACCATTTTCGAAAAGCGCTTGAATTGACCACGATGAAGTCGGAACAGATATTTTTAGCGAAAAAAATCCAAGAGCTTGAAGATTCGCGGAAAATCCGGCCCACTGAAACAGTGCGCCAATCTCACAAACGAGCGTTACCGGATTAATAAATTTATAATGGCAGTGGCCGTGCCTAGAGCATCTTCACAGCCATCTCCAGTGCCATATTTCAGCTCCTCCCAGCGAAGCTGCAGGTGGGACCGTTCGCGCTGCGCTCGCTAGAGCAAAGTCTATAGGACCGGCCGGAGCGCAAGGAATGGTTTGGCGGCGGCGCCGAGAAGCCGGGGATTCACTCGGTCTGCGTCAATCCCCAGAATAGCCGGCACATCACGTTGGGCGTTTCATGCGGCGGCGTGTGGTAGACCACCGATGGCGCGCAGACGTGGGCGGTTCGCGCCGATGGCATGCGGCCCGCCTACATGGCGACGAGACCGGCAAGCGTCGCGTTCGGCTCCGACCACAGGTTCGGCGTGGATTTCGGAAAACCAGGGCGACACCTGGCAGTGCGTCTCGACGCATCTGCCGCCGATCAATTGCCTGCGCTAACGTCAGCAAATTTCTGGGTATTAGGCGGATTTGCGAAATTTCTTGGCGCGGCGGACGAAGTACTCCCACATGGATTCCAGGCGGTGCGGCGTATAGATTTGTTCGTACTTGACAGCGGCCTCTTCGTCGTTCGTCCACGAGGGGTCGCCCGACGCGGTGGCCAGCAGTTGAATGCGCGCGGCCTTTTCCAGGAATATCGCATAGAGGGTCGCGACCTCGATCGATTCGCCGACGACCGTCGAGCCGTGATTTTTCATCAGCAAGCCGCGGCATTTGCCCAGGCTCTTGGCGACTTCGACACCTAATTCGGGAGTGCGAATCAGCGCGGTGGTGTAGTCGAACGTGGGCAAGCCCTCGAAAAAGATATTGCCTTCGTGGCTGATCGGCCGAAGCCGTTGCCCAAGCGCGCCAAACGCCGTGGCGTAGGGCGGATGAGAGTGGACCACGCAATTCACATCCGGCCGCGTCTTCATGATTTCCGTGTGAATGAAAACCTCGGAGTGGCGCTCGTACTTGCCGTCGAGTTTTTTGCCCGTACCGATGTCGACGACGATGATATGCTGCGGGCGAATCTCTTCGAAGCCGAAGCTGTGCGGTTTCATGAGAATCTTATTCTGCCCCGGGATGCGCACAGAAACGTGACCGAGAATATTGTCCCAGTGCCCTTCGTTGGCCAGGATGTTACAGGAAAAGGCGAGCTTCTCTTTCATCTCTTTGAGGTTCGCAGCCATGGGGCCTCCTTGTCGGGTAGTCGAGGATTGAAGATTGAGGATGGAGGATCGCGGTCTTCGATCTTCTATTTTCGATCCTCAGTTTTTGCTTCGTAAACGGAAGCGCTGGATTTTTCCGGTGACAGTTTTGGGCAGATCGTCGACGAACTCGACCCAACGGGGATACTTGTACGGCGCCAATTTGTTTTTCACGTGGTTCTGCAATTCGAGCCGTAGTTCAGCGCTGGGCTTGAATTCGCTCTTGAGCAAGACGAACGCTTTCGGTTTGAGCAAGCCGTCAGCGTCGGTGTCGCCGATCACGCCGGACTCGAGCACAGCGGGGTGCTCCATTAGGGTGTTCTCGATTTCAATCGGCGAGACCCATAAGCCGCCGACCTTCATCATGTCGTCGCAGCGGCCGCAGTACCAGTAATACCCCTCGGCATCCCGATAGTAAGTGTCGCCGGTCTTGAGCCACTCGCCCTGCATTGCGCGTTTGGTCTGCTCATGCTTGTTCCAATAATAAGGCGCGTTGGCGTCTCCCTTGACCATGAGATTGCCGACTTCGCCGATCGGCACTTCGCGCCCATCGTCGTCGACGATCTTGGCTTCGAATGCCGGTGTCACCTCACCGCTGCTGCCCGCTTTAGCGCGGCCCGGGCGATTCGCCAGAAAATCATGCGTCGCCTCGGTAGACCCGACGACGTCCAATAATTCCAGCCCCGTACGATCTTTCCACTGGTGAAACAGCGCAGGAGGTAACGGCTCGCCTGAAGAAAGGCAAATTCTCAATGAGCTCAAATCATATTTGTTTTCTATTCGTAGAAACCGGGCGAAGAGCGTTGGCACGGAGAAAAAGAAGGTCGGTTTGTATCTCTCGATGACCTGAAGAATTTTTTCCGGCTCGGGTTTTTCGGGCCACAGCACGGTCGCCGCGCCGAATCGGAAAGGAAAGTAAAGCGAATTTCCCAAGCCGTAGGAGAAAAACATTTTCGACGCCGAAAAACACAAATCGTTTTCTGTCATCCCAAGCACCGGTTTGACGAACAGATCGCTGATCGTGATCATGTCGTGCTGCAAATGGACGGCGCCCTTTGGATTCCCCGTGCTGCCCGACGTGTAACCCCAGAAACAGATATCGTCTTTGGTAGTCTTCTCCGCTTCGAGCTTGTCCGATGCTTTGGCGATCAAGTTTTCGTAGGAAAGCGCTTTACCCTTCGGTTTGCCGACGACAATGATGTGTCTTAAAAAGGGCGTGTGGTTCCAGATCTTCTCGATCTCAGGCAGAGTCGATTCATGGACGACAATGGCATCCGCCCGGCTGTCGTTGATGAGATACTCGTAGTCCTTCGCGAACATCCAAGGATTGGTCGGCACCGCCACCGCGCCGATCTTGATGGCGCCGAAAAAACTATAGGCGAACTCGGGTGAGTCCGGCAAAATCACCAGCACGCGGCGTTCGAACTCGACACCGAGATTTCTTAGCGCGTTGCCGGTGCGGTTAACGTTTTCAAAAACTTCCTGGTAAGTGATCTTTTGGTCTTGATAGTAGATAGCGACCTTGCCGCCGCGACCTTGCGCGATGTTTTCGTCGACGAAGGTCGTGGCGGCGTTGTAGATGTCGGGAAGTTCTACTCGCATGCTCGCAATTTCAAATTCCAAATCTCATATTCCGGATCGACAATCTGGAATGTGTAACCTGGAATCGCCCGCAGGGATTATTCTCCTCCGACGATTTCCGAGTGAGTTTCGGTGGCGATGACGACCGATTTGGAATCGGTGTAGTGCTCGATCGCTTCGTCACCATGTTCTTTGCCAAGCCCGCTCTGCTTGACGCCGCCGAAAGGTAGCTCGTCATAGATAATTTGCGCCGAGTTGACCCAGGTGTAGCCGGCTTCGATATTTTCCGCGCCATACATCGCTCGGTTGATATCGCGTGTCCAGATCGATGAACCAAGGCCGAAGATCGAGCCGTTCGCTTGCTCGATCGCTTGATCCAAATTCTTCACGCGCACGATCGGCAGCGCCGGACCGAAGACCTCTTCTTGAATCATGCGCGACGCCGGGTCAACGTCCGCGACCAATGTCGGTTGTAGGTAATAACCTTTATCGTAGTCGTCGCCTTTCGGCCGCTTGGCGCCGAAGATAACTTTGCCGCCGCGCTTCACGGCGTCTTCAACCTGCTCCTCGACTTCCTGGCGCTGTTCTTTAGTGTGGAGCGGGCCCATCAACACGCCGGCCTTAAGACCGTTGCCGATGCTGATCTTTTTCGCCTTGTCGACCAACTTTTCCATGAACGCGTCAGCGATGCTTTCGAAAAGATATAGACGTTTGACGGCCAAGCAAGCCTGTCCGCAATTAAAGAAACGGCCGACGGAGGCCGCGCTGACTGCGCGGTCGATGTCGGCATCATCGCAAACGATCATCGGGTCGCTGCCGCCCAGTTCCAAGGTCACATGCTTGAAGTCTTTGGCGGCGGATTGCATGACGCGCCGGCCGGTGTCGGTAGCGCCGGTAAAGCCGATTTTTCTGACCGTCGGATTCACCAGTAACTCTTCGCCGACGACGCTGCCGGGACCCGTGACAACATTCAAAACACCTTTGGGGCCACCGGCATCTTGAATCGCCTTGTCGATGATCTCGCAGGTGCGCAGATCGGTCAGGGGTGTAGTGCCGGCCGGTTTGACGACCACCGTGTTACCCGCAAGCAATGCGGGACCGAGCTTGTTGCCCATTAAAGACACGGGAAAATTCCACGGCACGATGGAGCCACAAACTCCTAGTGGCTTGCGTAGGACGATGCCATGGCGGCCGGTGTCGAGCATCACAGCGCTGGTGCGCATGGTTTTCGCCATTCCCCCGTAGTGATCGAGGGTGTGCACAAAGCGGCGAATTTCCAAAATCGATTCCCGCATCGGCTTGCCCTGTTCCTTGGTCAGCAGGGTGGCAAGTTCTTTTTCTTGTTGAAGAATTGTGTGGCCAGCCGCGAGCAAAACTGCGCCGCGTTTGGACGG
>Ga0137382_10000784_pt1 | contig 13324 bp, 7 predicted proteins | sample SagtaG_15_FD_104816 | JGI IMG/M metagenome (GOLD analysis project Ga0137382, IMG submission 104816) | Vadose zone soil microbial communities from Sagehorn Ranch, Mendocino, California, USA - Sage2_R_20_16 metaG | ecosystem: Environmental > Terrestrial > Soil > Vadose zone | place: USA... | reverse complement strand
GCGTGAATGGAAATCACAACCTATAATAAGCATCACTCGGCTCCTTTCCTCCGAGCCTTGGTCGAATCACCTTCGCCAAGTCTACTCGGTCGAGGGGAGCCGACGACGTTATCCAATCAATTATTGACAGATGTGTTCTCGGGCGTCAGCACGCAATCCAATTGCAGACGGAGTTAAAAACAAAGGGTGCAGGCGGTCATGCCTGCGCCCAAAGAAAAATACGGGGCACGTGCCGTCGCGTGCCCCGTCTGTGAGTGGATTCCACAGATCAGAACGCCACGCGAACTCCCAAGCGGAACTGACGCTCGTCGTTCTTGGCGCCGGTGATTAGTAGGAAGTTCCCGCTGCTGCGAGAGCCATTTGGATTATTAAAGTGCGGCGAATTAAAGAAATTGGCAGCATCCGCGCGGAGCTGCAGGTCGAACCGCTCGGTGAATTTGAACGTGCGGAATAGGCTAAAGTCCAGGTTCACGGAACCCGGTCCGTATAGAGTGTTGCGGCCCACATTGCCATAAACGGCTGTGGCGGAGACCGCAGCAAACGCTGTGGGGTCATAAAACGGCTGGCCTGTGCCGATTCCGCCAAGCTTCTTGACAGGCCCCACTTGATTCGGAGTCTGGCGCTGACCGACGGCGTTCAGCGAAGCACTGGACGCCGTCAGGGAAAAGGGCTGGCCGTGAATGGCGCTAAAGATCCCGCTTACTTGCCAGTCACTGAGAATCTTCGTAGCCGCGCCGCCGCCGTTCGCCCACGGCTTGCCCTTGCCGACTGGCAGTTCGTAGACGTATGCCAATTGGAAGATCTGCGGAGTATTGAAACCCGCCACGGCGCGGTTGCGCCGCAGGATGTTGGGATCGTTCCAGGCCAGCCCGGCCCATCCGTCATCATCCGTCCAGTTGATGGCTTTCGAGTACGTGTAGGCGCCCTTAACCATTAGACCCTTTGAGAACTGTCGCGTGAGTGCAACCTGCAGCGAGTGATAGTTGGCGCTTAACCAACCTTGGAAGAGAAGTGTGTCCGAAGTGCGGCCAAAGCCCGGTACCACGCAGGTCGGTGGATTCGTTGTAAAATTTGCCGTCTTACAGTTCAAGGGCTGCCCCAATTTGCCCGTGCCGGGCTGGGAGGCATTGATATTGAGATCAGCGAATTGATGAACAGTCTGAGTGCCAACGTATCCCACAGACACGAGGAAATTAGCGGGAAGCTTGCGCTCCACCACGAGATTCCAGGACTCGATGTAGCCTCGCTTTAGCTCGCCAGGGCCGACGGTGCGCTCCAAGGCTTGTGCAGGCAGCGGAAGTGTCCCGCCGCTGATATTCGGGCAGCAAACGGACGGGATGCCGACTGGAATCGGTCCGCCGGGAAGCGGAGAAGCCAAAGGCGATAACGATGAGAACGGAGCAAAGCTGTTTGCTCCGACAAAATTCGAACCCACGGTGAGCGGATAGAAACCGCGAAGTGGCCTGGCCAGAGGCAGCGGATCGACTGATATGCCGAAGCCCGCTCGCACCACGGTGTCGTTGTTAATCTGGTAAGCCAATCCAATCCGAGGGGCGAATAGCTTCTTGCTCGTAGTGACCCCGAGGTTCCCAGGATTGCCCCCTATACCTCCGAGTAGCACGTTGTTCGTGGTGAAATCGTAGCGGTCAAACTGGAAAGCACCGTTCCGCGTCATGAGCGGATAGTATTCGTACCGGAGGCCGAGCGTGACAGTCAACTTGGGCGTGACGCGATAGCGGTCACCGATAAACCACCCGAATTGCCATTCGCGAGCTGTGGCTTTGATAAATTGTTCGCTCCTACCAACTCCCACGGCCCCTCCAGCGCTCACACCCAGTTCGCCAGCAAGGCCGAGTTCGAATTGCGCCAGAGCATTGTACTGGTTGGGAGCGGCCCCTCCATTCAGCGCCGTCGCGCCACCGCCGAAGTCAAACTCTCCGCGCGGGCCGGCGCCCAGTTCCGGCTGCCAGTGGTTCAGGTGGTGATGGACGATGTCCGTCCCGGCGCTAACCTGGTGTCTGCCATGCGACCACCGGACATTGTGCGAGGTCGTAAAGCTCCAGTCATTGCGGAAAGCGGGGTTCCATCCCTCAGGGTTGCCCAGATCGGCGTAGCCCGAAATCGCGAAGAAGGGGAAGCCGCTGCTGCGCAGGTCCGAGCCGTTGTTGGTACCGGGAATCCCCAGCACGGCCGACCCAATATTCGTGCCAAAGTCCGGAGTTTGGCCGTACTCGCTCATGCGGGTAAAGCCCACGTTGCCATCAACGACCAAAGTGGGCGAGAGGGTTAGTGTATGACCCACGGTGACGAGCTGCACAAAATCATGGAAGTCGCCAAGTCCGCCGTCGCATGCACAGTCTCCAATGGCCTGGCCCAGGCTGGGATCACCGTGAAACACCGACTTCATAGCGCTGTACTTGGCAAAGATGCTGTGCCTGGAGGTGCGGTTCCAGTCCACCTTGCCGTCAAAGTTGTTGCGGTTCAGTTTCTGTGTAGCCGACTTGAAATAGTTAGCAGTGTTGCCGGGGCCAGTCGGCGCCGGAATCAGAGCCAATATTTTCGCCGCGATGGGATCAATCGGGATGGCGGCCTGGTTGGGAAAGGGCGTGCGTCCGGTGCCGTCAGGGTTTCCTGTGTGCGGGTCATAAATGACCGTCCCAGTGCCGGTAAAGTTTCCGGCTCGAAGGGCCGCAGTCGGCACGGTCTGGAGACCTCCAGGAGCTTGGCGGTTATCGCGTTCATAGGTTCCGTTGTAGCTTCCGAAGAAGAACAACTTGTCCTTCTTAATGGGGCCACCGAAAGTGCCGCCAAAGTCATTGAGCTTGCTCTCCCCCTTGGCGCCAGTCTCAAAGAACTGCCTTGCCCGCAGAGCCTGGTTCTGAAAGTACTCAAAACCAACTCCATGGTACTGATTCGTGCCCGACTTGGTAATGACGGTGATGGCCGCGCCACCTGTCATCCCCTGCTCGGGATCGAAATTATTGGTGGAGATGTTGACTTCCTGAACGGTCTCCGCCGGCGGGATATAAACGGCATGGTGAGGCAGCCAGACGAACACGTCCGCGGCGCCGTCCACACGGGTATTATTATTGTTACGATTGGTACCATTGATGTTCGTGCTCAGGGCGCGTTCCGGGGTGTCGGCGATAGCGTTCTGAAATACTCCGGGCGTTGCGCCGGGCACAAGATTGATCAGCGTCTGGAAATTCCGGTACTGGTTGAGCGGCATGTTCAGGATGGCTTTTTCGGTGAGCTCCGTATGGAGATCACTCTTTTCGGTCTGCAGATTCACGACGGATGCCTCGACGGTGACCTGCTCGGACACCGTGCCCACCTGTAAATTCGCATCGCCGTTGGTGACAGTGTTAGCGGCAACCATCAGATTCGTCTGAGTAAGGGGCTTGAACCCACTGGCTGTAACTTTGAGGTCGTAATCGCCAGGCGCGAGGTCGGTAATCGTGTAATGGCCGTTGTCGTCGGTGTCTGTTTCACGCTTAACACCTGTAGCGCGGTTGCTGGCGGCAACATGAGCCTTCGGCACTCCCGCGCCGCTCTGGTCGGTCACCGTACCAGTTACCGAGCCGTACAAAACTTGAGCCCACGCGCTATGCGCGTATACCAACCCCAAGAAGCTGAGAGCTACCACACATAATACTGAAATGCGAAATCTATTTGTGACCATTGCCTTTGTCTCCCTCCGTTCCACCTTGACGGCAGCCGCCTTTCGCCAACCAAACCGTGCCCTCGGGCTGGGCGGTGTCGCAAATGGCCTACCGCTAGCGAGCGGATACGATTCGGACACGTTGCGGAAACAATCTCGCTCAATACCCAATACGGCCTTCGGTTGTGATTTAGACGACTCGATCGCTGTCCGTTACAACCCTAGGACACCCCACACAGTAAGATATGCTCTCCTTGCTCCCCGACTTTTAGCGGAACCTATCAGCCATAAGAACGATTTGTCAAGCATTTTTCTTTTTTTCGAATTATATTGGATGCAAAACCAGGGAAGACATCTGACTTAGTTGGGGAATCAGATTTATTTGTGCGTTTTGCCGCATTAGAAAAAAAGATACTTCTCAGGTGGAACCTCCAATGTACCGAATGAAGCATTGCAAGACCCAGGGCGAACGCGACTTGCACGTAATCGAGGGCCTTGTACGGCGATACGGCTCACTTTCTCAAGTAGAGATCCACGATCTCACTCATCTGCAGCGCAGCGCTATTTCTGGGCTAGTGCGAGATTTACTGAACCAGGGAAAGTTAGTTGAGGCCGGGCGCTCGGACAACTCGGTGGGCAGGAAGCGGATCCTGCTTCGTATCAACGAGGAGCATGGTTTCTTCCTGGGAATTGGGTTCGACGACGAATCAGTGCTTGCAGCAGTCATGGATCTTCGTCCGCGAATCCGCTCGGTGGTGCGGGAGGCTACGCGACTGGAAGGAAGCACGAACGGGTTGGCGCATCAGCTTCTGTCTTGCGCGCGCGAAGCCATGAGACAAGCCGGCATTAAAGCAGAATCGCTTCTCGGCATCGGCATTGCCGGGTCCGGTCTCGTGAATAGTCACGAAGGCACTATGGTGATGTCTTCCACGATCGAGTCATTCAAGCAGGTACCTCTTCGTCGTATTTTTGAGAAAGAGTTTGCAGTTCCCGTCCAGGTCGCGAACTTCGCCAGCGCCAAGGCAGTGGCAGAAAGGGCTCTCGGTGCGGGCGCCATGTCCAATGACATGATTTATGTGGAATATGGCAAGACTGGAATCGGCGCCGGGATTATTAGCGGAGGGAAATTGTTACATGGTGCCGGGTACGCAGCGGGAGAACTTGGTCATACGCACATGATTGAGGAAGGTCCGGCCTGTCAGTGCGGCAGCTTCGGCTGCTTGGAGGCGCTCGCGGGTGCGGCGGCAATCGAAGGTAGGATCCGAAAGGCTGTCGCCGAAGGGAGTGGATCAGATGTGATTGCACTCGCCGGTGGCGATCCCGCAGCCATTTCAGGATGGATGGTGCTAAAGGCCTCCGACATGGGCGACAAGACGTGCAGTGCCATTGTTGAGCAGGCGGCGAAATACTTGGGCCTAGGCCTCGCCAACTTGGTGAACCTCTTCAATCCCTCGGTGCTGGTCCTCGACCAGCGGCTTAAGCTTGCGGGCCAAGGCTTGCTCGACCAAGTGATAAAGGTTGTCAAACGGCAAGCTCTGACATACTCAACGGAAAAGTTGAGCATCCGATTTGGTAGCTTAGGTGACGAAGCCAGCGTTTTGGGAGCCGGCTCCATCGCCCTCGAGAAACACTTTGAGATTCCAGCCCTGAAGCCTCCGCGATTTCTGATCGAACCTATATCTGGCCCGCCCCATCGCCGGCCATCTCCCGAAACGTCTCCCTCGCGGGCTTCAGATCCTGTTCCTGTGCAGCGCCTTGCTCCTCAGCCCTAACCTTTCACCATCAGGCTGCGGCCAGTTCCCTGTCGAATGGTGACCATTCGGTCCACCTCTAATCTATCCCATTCTTCACGACGGCCATCCGGCCAATTCGCGATCAGTTTTTCGATCTTTGTGTCCTCTCCCAGCCCAAAATGAACCCGGATATCGTTTGCGCTTAGGTAGCTTCCGTCTGTATGGGCGCGCCGCAAGAGGTTTCGCCCGCGTAGGCGAACTTCGACTCTTGCGCCGATCGCGAAGCGGTTTCCACCGGCCGCTTCCAGTCGAACGAGTAGCCAGTGATTACGGTTCAAGGAGCGAGTCTGGTTAAGCAGCAGTCGCACCGGGCCATTGTTGTTGGCAACGACGATGTCAATTGCGCCGTCGTTGTTAATGTCGCCGAAGGCTGCGCCGCGGCTCACTTCGGAAAGGGCCAAAGCAGGTCCCGCGACTCCAGTCATCTCTCGAAATTTCCTTCCGCCGCTTTCGTTACGAAATAACTGATTATTCTGGTTAAACGGATAGGGGCTTCCTCGCAACGACTCAATGCGATTCACGGCGCCGTTGGCGATGAAGAGATCCAGATGTCCGTCGTTGTCATAGTCAAACCATTCGGTGCCAAACCCTGTGTACGGAAAGGTCGGTTGAATCAGGCCAAATTCTGCCGACACGTCGTTAAAGTTCCCGTGACCGTCATTGACGTAGAGGTTGCAGCCCTCATTCGTCAAATTGGTTTTGAAGATGTCTTCATCCCCATCGCCGTCGAAATCGCCAGCAGCCACGCCCATGCCTGCTTGGGGAGCGCCCTCGGCGTTGTATGCAGTTCCTGATGACAAGCCCCTCTCTTTGAACGTGCCATTCTGCTGGTTGATCCACAGGTGGGCGGCGGCGCCGTCATTGGCGACGTAAATGTCTGGCCAGCCATCGCTGTTGAAGTCGGCGCAGACGACTCCCAGGCCGGGCCCGATGGACGCTCCGATTCCTGCAGCTTCAGTGACATCTTCGAATGTGCCATCGCCGCGATTATGGAAGAGACGCGCCGGCACGGGTTGGTACATTTTCGGCGTACAATAATCTCGTTCGCCTGTCGAGGCGTAACACTGCTTGTTTCCTTTCACTGTGAAGTCCAGATAGTTCGCTACGAAAAGATCAAGGCGCCCGTCGCGGTCATAATCAACCCACGCGGCGCTTGTGCTCCAACGCGGGTCATCGACCCCGGCTTGGACTGTGACATCGGTGAACGTCCCGTCGCCGTTGTTGTGATAGAGAACGTTATGTCCGAAGTTTGTGACGTAGAGGTCTTGGAAGCCGTCATTATCGTAGTCACCGACAGCGACTCCCATTCCGTAACCCACGTGCCCGATTCCGGCTTTTTCAGTTACGTCCACGAACCTGAGCTTTCCAGTCTCGCTTAGCAGATTTCGGAAGAGCCGGTTCCCAGGCTTCCACCCGGGGGGTGGAGGAAACCTCGCTCTCCGCGGATCCTGAGTTGGGTCGAGCATTGTCCCCTGCACGAGATAAACATCCAAGTCGCCGTCATTGTCGTAATCGAACAACGCGACTCCAGCGCCCATGATTTCCGGCATATAGTACTGACCCGTGGTGCCCGCGAAATGGTCGAACTTCAGCCCTACTTCAGCGGCCACCTCACGGAAAAGTGGAATGGACGAAGGGTTGGCGAGTGCACCGGTTCCTGGGATCCCTATACGTCCAGTAAAGCCCAAGGACAGCATCTGCAAGAAGTTACGCCGTCCAAGAATGCAGTTATGTTTTTCTCTTGGTGAGAGTCTGACAGAGTCGCGATTCTTCTTATTCACAGTGGGGGTCTCAACGATTCGAGAGTGCGAAGATCGCGATCAATGTTGGCAACCAATCCGAATTGACCAAGGGCTGCAGCACCATCGCGTGCTTGGCGGATGTAGCGCAAACCATTCTGGTGATCACCCGAACGTGCGAACGCCGCCCCAAGCGCATACATATATCGAGGAGTGTTTTCATCCTCCGGTTGGAGCGTTTTTTTCAGTTCCCGAATCCCTTCCTCGTACTTCTCCATGTTCACCAATACGCGCCCAAGATTGAAGTGTGCCTGCCGGTTGTTGGGTTTGTTCTCTAGGGCACTCCTGTACTCGGCCACAGCTTCCAGTAACTTGCCTTGCCGCTCAAGGAGGAACCCAAGGTTGTTGTGAGCGCTCGGATGAAAGGGATCGATCTCGATGGTTTTTCTGAAAGCGTTCTCGGCCTGTTGATATTTTCCAGCACCTAGGAGGAGCACTCCGTAATTGTAATAGTTTTCAGAGGAGTCCGGATCTAGACCGGCTGCAACTCGATAATGCTCCTCTGCCTTCTCGAATTGGCGCAGCCGCCCGTAAAGCTCGACCAAATTTACGTGTGCCTGAACTAATTGCGAATCGATTTCGAGGGCCTGCTCATGTGCCGCGGCGGATTCCTCGAGCCGCCCTTCTCGCTCGAGCTGAATGCCCTTCTGCACCTGTTGCGTTGCGCTTCGGTTGAGTTCCCGAACCTCATCCAGCAGCGGGTCACTGGACGGGGGAGCACCGTCCTTATTCCTCTCGTAGAGGCGAAGCTGCTCTTCGGCCTGGCTAACCTGGCCGAGCGAGCGATGTACTAACGCGAGCGCGTAGTGGGCAGGTCCGAAGTTTGGAAAAAGCGTGCATGCCTTGCTGTATGCTTCGGCTGCGCCTGTCAAGTCGTGGCGGGCAGCACGCACCCGTCCCAGTCCATAGTAGGCGTCAGCATTATCCGCATGATGCTGGAGTATCGCGGCATAGAGTTCACGGCTCCCGTCCCAATCGGCAGAGGTGAGTAGGCAATTTGCTAGTCGTAATTGTGCAGGGACATAGTTGGGGTCGAGGCGCAGGGCCGCACGAAGCGTGGAAGTAGCCGCGTTGCATTGTCCCTCCTCAGCCTCGGCCACTCCCAGGTAGTAGGCCCACCGAAGAGTTGAAGGCGCAAGTTGGCTGGCCCGCCGGTAGCACACCGTGGCTTCTTTAAGCAGACCGTATGTCTGCAGGACCATACCTAGTCGTCCGACTGCGTCATCGTTATTCGGATGAGCGCTGGCATCAGCGTAGGCCTCTTGAATTTGGTTCCGAACAACAGGAGCGACGTTGTCGACAACGAGAGGTGGCAACTCCGGAATTGCTGGAGACCTTTGAGCGTTCGCAGCTTGCGGGGCGAGAATCAGAGCTTGATAAAAGATCAAGCATAACGCCTTCCGCATAGCTCTCTCTCCGCATGACCTGGATGCTAGCATCGCGTGAAAACCATGGTCAATATTGTCGGTACATAACGACTCTGATTCGATAGCAATTGTTGCCACTTAATCGGGCAGCCCCAGCAACTTGCTCAGAGTTCTGCCCATAATCATCTTGCGTGTGCGCTCCGGAACTTCACAGGCATCGAACATCGCGCGGTATTGATTCACTACCGACTCCACCCCAGCTAGGTCCGTGTCAGATCCAAAAACGATCTTGATAAACGCACTTGGGTCCTTATTCGGTGTGCTTACATTCCATTCTGCGCTATGCCATTCAGTAGCCGACCACCAGAAGAATTTTTGGAAATCCGCGAGGCGTCCATGCATCTTAGTCAAAGTTGAACCACTGAGGTCGAAAAATACGTTGGGATTCCAACGCGCGATCTCCGCCGCCCATTCATATTCCGGATTGCCACAGTGCGCACCAAATACAGTGATCTTCGGAAATCGCCGCGCAATCTCCTCCAGGTAAATCGGGCGCATCCGGCCAGAAGCTACATCTTCCGGCTCGTCAAAATTTTTCCGCAGCACAATACCGGTGTGAAACAGGACGATCCAGCCGTACCGATTCGCCACCTCGTATACCGGGAAATACGATGAGTCGTTGTATGGCTTCTTTACGAACTCCATCTCGCCGAGGCCGCGGTAGCCCATCGCGTGCAGTTCCTCAACCTGCTTAACTACATCGGGCGCGTCCAGGTCCACGGAGCCGAAGGGAATGATTTGTGCAGAATGCTGCTTTGCCGCTTCGGCAACCACTTTTCGATACGCAAACGGGGTAAGTACACATGCCGTGAGATTCAGCCGATCCGATAGTTTCAGCAGGTCGTCAATGAAGCTGGGCTTCTTTTCGTCAAAATGCATGTGCATGTCGACGATGCGGCCCGCCGTTTTGTCAGAGGCAGGCGTCTGTTCATAGGACAGGAACTTATTGGACGGAGGTACGTTCACTAATCCCCAAGTGTCGGGCATAACGACTACAGCGCCGGCGGCTCCAAGAAACTTTCTACGTGACACTTGATTTCCCATTTGGATCCCCCCATTTCTCAAGCTTTGCAGAATTTTGTTATGGTATTACAGCTCATGTCCCCTGGGTAAGTCTCCTGCTATCAGGACCCAGGTAATTTTTCTGTACCCTGTACGTCGACCCCCGTTTGACATGTAGGTGCACATTATCGACCACCGCAACAAAAAGGCTGGTAAGCTGCTCCGGCGCTGCGAAACACTACAGAAAATGGCACAACCGCAAACCTGGGATCCGGAACGCTACGCTCGCAATGCCCGCTTCGTCGCCGACCTCGGCGCGCCCGTAGTCGATTTGCTCGCGCCGCGCGCTGGCGAACGCATCTTGGACCTCGGCTGCGGCGACGGCGTTCTCACTGCGAAGCTAGCCTCGATGGGATGCCATGTCGTCGGTGTCGATGCCAGTGCACCGCAAATTGAGGCCGCGAAAAAACTCGGCCTGGACGCCCGCTTAATGAACGGTGAAGCTCTCGATTTCGATGGTGAATTCGATGCCGTGTTCAGCAACGCGGCGCTGCACTGGATGCGCAATTCCGCCCAGGTTATCGCCGGAGTGCATCGTGTACTCAAACCGCATGGACGTTTCGTGGGCGAGTTCGGTGGCCACGGTTGTGTGGCCAAGATCAAGAAGGCGTTAGTCGAAGCCCTCAATCGCCGCGGCGTCAACGGTGAAGCCGCAAGCCCATGGTATTTCCCCACCGTCGAAGATTATTCACAGCAACTGACGAGCGGCGGATTCGTCGTGAACTACATTGCCCTGATACCCCGCCCAACTCCACTCCCCGGCGACGTCACCGGCTGGCTGGAAACCTTCGCCGAGAGTTTCATCTCTACCTTGCCACCCGCCGAAAGATCCTCCTATATCGCCGAAGTCAAAGAAGCCTTGCGCTCCGAACTCTGCGATGCCGAAGGCAAGTGGACCGCCGACTACATTCGCCTCCGCTTCACCGCCAACAAACGCGTCTAAATCCGCCAGTCCCGATAAACATCCCCTTATATAGAACGCGGTTACCGGAGAACATGTCCGATTACCTGACTCTCCAGGAACTTGTTGATAAGTCCTTTCAAATCAATAAATCGTCCTGGACAAGTTCCTGGCACTAGCGACGCGTCGAAGACGCAGTTGGGGCTTACGGGACTTACGAGATTGTGTAACTGACGTATCGCCTTGCAGCGAACACAATCCACATGCTTGATCATCCGAGCCCACACGTCAGTATGTCAGTTCTACCAGTGTACTGACGTAAGGAGGCAGTCCTAAGCTTCCCTAGGCGCCTCGGCGTAAAGGTAAGAAAGCCTGTCGCAACCGGGAAGATTGAGGTGTTTTTGGAGTTGCTGAACCGGTTCAGGAGGCGCGTTGGATGCGTAAAATCTTTTCTCACCCAGGCAGATCAATCATCAGTCTTTGCCGACACGCGATCTTCTTACTGTGTGCGCTAATCGTGTTTGCGGTCCATGCTCTTGCTCAGGCGCCTTCTACTGCGAAGTCGGCGGACCAATTCGACTTGATGGTTGATGCGCTGATCAAGAAGGTCTCGCCGAGCGTCGTGCAGATCCTCGTGACCGCCTATGCACCGCTCGAAGAGAGTAGTCGAGGGAATGCCGGTGTCGTAATTGGGCGCCAGCGCGCAAGCGGGTCAGGGTTCGTCATCGATCCAGACGGTTACATCGTGACGAATGCCCATGTGGTCAACGGAGCCCAGCGAATTGAGGTCGTTCTTCCACCGCCGAGCCCCGGTGGTTCGCTAGCTACGGCCCTCTCATCGAGCATGGACATCGTCCCCGCACGTATTGTCGGAGTGGCGCGCGAAAAGGACCTCGCCCTCCTTAGAATTGAACACACAAAGCTTCCGGCACTGCCACTCGCGTCCTACCGGGATGTGCGACAAGGCCATACCGTTTTCGCTTTTGGTAGCCCCGAAGGGCTAAGGAACTCGATAACGCATGGGCTAATCTCAGCCGTCGCAAGGCAACTGGATCCCGACTCCCCGCTAATCTACATCCAGACGGATGCACCGATCAATCCGGGAAACTCGGGTGGCCCACTCGTAAACCTGAATGGGGAGGTGGTTGGGGTAAACACATTCATCCTCTCGCAATCTGGTGGGAACGAGGGTTTAGGTTTTGCCATTCCGTGTGCAACCGTGAGAACTGTCTACCGGCAACTGAAGCAGTTCGGCCACTTGCGTCGCCAAGAGATCGGCATTGGTATTCAGACCATTACGCCATCAATGGCCGTGGGACTCGGATTGAGGCAAAAGTACGGTGTCATCATTTCCGATGTTCTTCCGGGAGGTCCGGCGGAAGCGGCCGGCTTGATGGTCGGGGACGTTTTGGTCTCCATCGATGGGCAACCTGCCGACAACCTACCGAGCGTGAACTACTATTTCCTTTTGCGGGATTCCCCGGAGAAGGCGCAAGTAGCAGTTCTTAGAGGAACAACCCAGGAGGTTTTTAGCGTGAGGACTGTAGAGGAAGGGCAAGATGTGGGACGACTCATCTCGCTTGCGGACCCCGAACAAAATCTGGTCCCGGGACTTGGCATACTAGGTGTGGAAATCGACAAGAAGACTGCTCCCATGTTGCGAGGACTGAGAGATCCATATGGAATCGTCGTGACTGCCCGCGTGTCGGGGTCGAAAGGCGAAGTGCCTCTCTTGCCGGGGGATGTGATCCGCTGTCTTAATACACAGCCCATGACTACATTAGAGCGCTTACGCGCCGCCTTGAAAGCCATCATGCCGGGTACACCCTTTGTGTTACAGATACAGAGAGATAGCAAGTTAGTTTATATCCCGATTGTTCTCGAATGATCGGAAAAACTTGGGATTCTCTTCCATTTCATCCAGAAAACATGAATAAGCGACCGACACATATGCGCCCAGGTTGGCCCAGACTCAAATGCATTCCACCTGACTGATAACGCGGTTACCGCCGAAGTTGGTCACCGTACCCAAGCTTTCGATTTCCCGAACTTACCAGACCACTTCCCACCTGCCTTTCACGGGTCTGTATGCCCCTGAATCACGTGGTGGTCCGCCTCTGTATGGATTGACAGTTCCCAACCTGCCAACCTCTCCATAATTCTTCGTAATACGGCTGCGGGCGCTCGGTCAAGATTCGGCCAGGCAACACCTTAAATAGGAAAGGAAGGGGCCCATGCTACGAACTGCGTCCGAAAAAATGAGTGAGCGGATTAACAGGAAAGCTTTGTCTTGCTTCCTCACTTCCATAATGCTGCTGATGATTCTGCCTGCGTTTGCTGGCGACAAGGAGAAAGACGAAGACACACTTCGGCAAGCCAACCTCGTGTTACAGGGTTTCCTCAACAGCAACAACATCTCGCTGACCTCGTTGTCAAAGGCTAATTGCGTGCTCATTCTACCTAACGTAAAGAAGTTCGGTTTCGGTATCGGGGGCAGCGGTGGCCGCGGTCCCTTGCTCTGCCGCAGTGGCCAAAGCTTCGACGGCAAGTGGTCCACGCCTGCGATGTATTCAGTCGGCGGTATGAGCGTTGGTTTCCAGGTAGGCGGCTCGTCCACTGATTTCGTCCTGCTGCTCATGACTCCGAAAGTTGTAAATCAGATTCTGAACGGAAAGACCAAG
>Ga0137382_10000783_pt1 | contig 13326 bp, 12 predicted proteins | sample SagtaG_15_FD_104816 | JGI IMG/M metagenome (GOLD analysis project Ga0137382, IMG submission 104816) | Vadose zone soil microbial communities from Sagehorn Ranch, Mendocino, California, USA - Sage2_R_20_16 metaG | ecosystem: Environmental > Terrestrial > Soil > Vadose zone | place: USA... | reverse complement strand
CAGGGCGCGATCATCACGCGCAACGCGCGCACGCTCGACCCGCGTGAGGTCACGTGGTGCTCGTGGCTCAACCGGCCCACGGCGCAGATCTATCACGTGTCGGTCGATCCGCGCGATCCCTACTGGGTCACCGGCGCGCAGCAGGATTCGGGCGCTGTGGCGGTGCGCTCGCGCGGCAAGTTCGGCGAGATCTCGCAGCGTGACTGGGAGCCGATCGCCCCGGGCGGCGAGAGCGGCTACACCGCGGGCGATCCGCTCCATCCGGGCATCGTGTACGGCGGCAACGGCACGCGCTACGATCTCGAGCGCAACCGGCCCGTCTCGGGCACCTCGGCGCCCAAGATGCCCACGGGGGAGACGGCGCGCGGCGATTGGACCGAGCCGCTCGTCTTGTCCCTGGCCGATCCGCGCGCGCTGTACTTCGCGAATCAATACCTGTTCAAGACGACGGACGGCGCGCAGACCTGGGCGCAGATCAGCGGCGACCTCACGCGGCCCGATCCGGGCATCCCGGCGAATCTCGACGCCGCCGCTGCGGCGCAGGTCGATCGCAACGGCAAGCGCGGGGTGATCTATACGATCGCGCCGTCGCCGCTCGCCGCGGCGACGGTCTGGATCGGCACCGACGACGGCGTCATCCAGATCACTGCCGACGACGGCAAGACGTGGCACAACGTCACGCCGCCCGCGCTCACGGCGTGGAGCCGCGTGACGATGATCGAGGCGTCGCATTTCGACGCCAACACCGCGTATGCGAGCGTGGATCGGCACCAGCTGCAGGACTTCGAGCCCTACATCTATCGCACGCGCGACCAGGGCAAGACGTGGCAGGCGATCGCGGCCGGTCTGCCGGCGGGCGCGTACGTCCACGTGGTGAAGGAAGATCTGACTCGCAAGGGTCTGCTGTTCGCGGGCACTGAGCGCGGCGCGTTCGTCTCGTTCGACGACGGCGACCACTGGCAGCCGCTGCAGCTCAATTTGCCGGCGACGTCGGTGCGTGACTTCGCGGTCTACAAGAACGACCTGATCGTAGCGACGCACGGGCGCGGCTTCTGGGTGATCGACGACATCAGCCCGCTGCGCCAGATCACCGACGCGGTGATCGCCGCGGATGCGTATTTGTTCAAGCCCGCCGACGCGATCAACGTGATCCAGGGCGATGAGAACGGCACGCCGCTGCAGAAGGACGAACCCCAGGCGGAGAATCCGCCCGAGGGCGCGGTGATTGATTACTACCTCAAGGCTCAAGGGACCGGGGCGGTGACGCTCGAGATCCTCGATGCGACCGGCGCGAGCCTGCACACGTTTTCGACCGTGGCATCGCCGCCGGCGCCGCCCACGCGCCGCGGCATTCCCAACGTGTCACCGTTGTGGCGCCAACCGCCCGAGCCGTTCTCGGGCGCGGCAGGCATGCATCGGGTGCGTTGGGTGCCGGTGGCGCCGCTGCCGCCCGGGCAGGGCGGCGGCGGGGGTGGCGGGGGCGGCGGGTTCGGCCGCCGCTCGACGCCGCTGACGGGGACGTTCACCGCCAAACTCACGGTGAACGGGCAGAGCTACACGCAGACCTTCACGGTGAAGGCGGACCCGACGGCAGGCTGAGCTGCTCGCCGGCGGCCGGCGGCGAGAATCCGAAGTGCCGATACGCCGCGGGCGTCGCCACCCGCCCGCGCGGCGTGCGGGAAAGGAAGCCCTGCTGCATCAGGAAGGGCTCGTAGACCTCCTCCAAGGTGCCCGGGTCTTCGCCGACCGCCGCGCCGATCGTCTGTAAGCCGACCGGCCCGCCGGCGAACTGCTCGATGATGGCCCGCAGGATGCGCGCGTCCATGTCGTCGAGGCCGAACTTGTCGACGTCGAGCCGCGCCAAGGCGTCGGACGCGACGGGCCCGGTGATCTTGCCGGCGGCGCGCACCTGCGCGTAATCGCGCACCCGCTTGAGCAGCCGGTTGGCGACGCGCGGCGTGCCGCGGCTGCGCCGCGCGATTTCCGCGATGCCGGGTGGGTCGGCTGGCACATTGAGGATGCCCGCGGAGCGCGCCACGATCTGCACCAGGTCGTCGGGCGGGTAGTAGTGCAGTCGCTCGACCAGCCCGAAGCGCGCCCGCATCGGCGGCGTGAGCAGGCCGAAGCGTGTGGTGGCGCCGATCAGCGTGAAGCGCTCCAGCGCCATCGGGATGGTCTGCGCGTGCGGACCGTCGGCGATGCGCACGTCGACGTGGAATTCCTCCATCGCCGGATAGAGAAACTCCTCCAGCGCCGGCCGCAGCCGGTGGATCTCGTCGATGAACAGGATATCGCCCGGCTTGAGCGCGGTGAGCAGGCCGACCAGATCGCCGGCGCGCTCCAGTACCGGCCCCGACGTGGTGCGGATGTTCACGCCCATCTCGTGCGCCATCAGCAAGGCGAGCGTCGTCTTGCCGAGGCCGGGCGGTCCGAAGAACAGGGTGTGATCGAGCGGCTCGCGCCGCTGCCTCGCCGCCTCGATCGCGATCTGCAGCGATTCCTTGACCTTGGCCTGGCCCACGAACTCCGCGAGGCGCGAGGGACGCAGCGCTGCGTCGGTGAGCCGCTCCTCAGGGAGCGCTTCGGGGGTGGTGACTTCGGTGCGGCTCACCGCGCGGGCACGGCGCGCCAGCGCACCGGCCGAGCCTCGGGCTCGAGCTCGTGTTTGGCGTGGCAGGTCATGCACTCATCTTTGGCGCGGACGGCGCCGTCGGGCACCAGCTTGCGATTGGTCGACCCGCAGCGCGTGCAGATCCACTCGGCGGTCTGTGGCATCATCATCCGTTGGTCAGGAGGTGCAGGGCGCGGCGCACCAGACTTTCGCTGTCGCCGCCGCCGTCGCCCGCCAGCGCGTGTCGCAGCGCGCGGTCGGCCTCGGCGGTGGGGTAGCCCAGCCGCTCCAACGCCTTGAGTGCCGCTTCGGCGGCGCCGCTCAACGCGACGCCCGGCCCGCCCACAAAGTCGCCGAGCTTGTCCCCGAGTTCAAGCGCGAGCCGCTCGGCGGTCTTTTTGCCGATGCCCGACACCGACGCGAGCAGGGCCACGTTGCGCTCGACGATCGCCTTGGCGGCCCGCTCCACACCCAGCGCCGACATCAGCGCCACCGCGAGCTTGGGCCCTACGCCTGAGACGCTGGTGAGCCGTTGGAAGAAGCGGCGTTCCAGGTCGTCCCGGAAGCCGTAGAGCGACCAGCCGTCCTCGCGCACCACGAGCTCGGTCTGCAGCGTCACCTGTTCGCCGACCGCGGGCAAATGCTCCAGCACGCCCAGCGGCACGACCAGGCTGTAGCCCACGCCGCCCGACGTCTCGATCACCACGCCGGCTGCGGCCTTCGCGACGAGCCGCCCGCTCACCGAGGCGATCACGCGCGCATCATGTAGGTGAGCGCCACGGCGACGCCGTCGGCGGCGTCGGACGGCTGGGGGGCCTGCGTTAGGTGTAACAGCCGCGCGACCATCGCTCCGACCTGCGCCTTGGGCGCGGCGCCCGCGCCGGTGACGGTCTTCTTGATGGTCGCGGGTGAGTACTCGGCGATGATGAGCGCCGCCTGCTGCGCCGCGAGCAACACCACGCCGCGGGCGTGTCCCAGCACGAGCGTCGTGCGCACGTTCTTGTGGTAGAAGGCGTCTTCGAGTGCGAGTGCGGTGGGCGCGTGCTTGATGATCAGCGCGGCGATGCCGGCGTGCAGCTCTTGCAAACGGTGGGGCAGGGAGCTCGAGCGGGAGAAGCGGATCACGCCGCATTCGATCAGTCGGCCGAAACCCGCCCCCCTCCCATTCCCGGTCTCGATCACGCCGTATCCGGTGACCGCCGTCCCCGGGTCGACACCGAGGATCCTTACGATGGGCACGTCATTGGGCCACCGCCGCCAGCGCGTCGGCGTCGATGTCGAAGTTGGAGTGGACCTTGGCGACGTCGTCCATCTCCTCCAGCGCCTCGAGCAGATTGAGCAGGCGCTTGGCGTCGGAGGTCTCGACCTTCACCGTGCTCTTGGGAAGGAGCGCGATCTCGGCGCTCTGCACCGGCAGCTTCTTAGCGCGCAGCTGGTCGGCCACGGCGTGCAGCCGGTTGACAGGCGCGGTGACGATGAATTGATCGCCCTCGCGGATCATGTCTTCGGCGCCGGCGTCGAGCGCGGCCTCGAGCGTCGCATCCTCGGTGGCCTTGGTGGCGTCGACCGTGATCTGCGCCTTGCGGTCGAACATCCACGATACCGAGTTGGCGGACCCGAGGTTGCCGCCGGCGCGCTGGAACGCGTGGCGGATCTCGGCCACGGTGCGGTTGACGTTGTCGGTGGTCGTTTCGATCAGAATCGCCGCGCCGCCGGGGCCGAACCCTTCATACATCACTTCCTCGTACTGCACGCCCTCGAGCTCGCCGGTGCCCTTCTTGACGGCGCGGTCGATATTGTCCGACGGCATGTTCTCGGCTTTGGCGGCATCGATAGCGGTGCGGAGACGCGCATTGCCGTTGGGGTCGCCGCCGCCCTGCTTGGCGGCGACGGTGATTTCGCGGATCAGCTTGGTGAAGGCGGCGCCGCGCTTGGCGTCCGTGACGGCCTTCTTATGCTTGATCTGCTTCCACTTACTATGGCCGGCCATAATTGCAACTTACAACTTGACGGTACCCGCCCGCCACCGGTAGGATGTTCGCCCATGCCCCGATCCCTCATTCTCTGTGCGTTAGCCGCGCTGTCGGTCACTGCCTGCGAACGGCGCCACGAAGCGGCGTCGCGCGACATGGCCGTGCGCGTGCTGCGGGGCGTGCTGGTGTACCCCGGCTCGAGCCTCGTGAACTTCGCGGCGGGGACGGACGCGGCCCAGGTGGAGATGTCGAGCGGCGCGTCGCCCGACGCGATCGCCACGTGGTACCGCCAGACGCTGCGCTTGAACCACTGGGACTTGAAGAGCGACGGCCGGGTGGCGGACGGCGGCATCACGATCGACGCCGAGCAGGGGAAGCGGCCTCTGTGGATCACGCTGCATCCGACGGTCGGGGGGCCGGGCACGACCTACAATCTGATCGGGGCCCAGGTGGTGGGGGATACGGTGAAGTAGGGCGGTCTATCGGACGGCCGGGACTGACTCCAGCTTCCAGTCATCGGACCACCCCGGTCGAGTGAACATGGCAATCTCGCGGAAGCTATTCGGTCAGGCGCTCGGATCCTGTCTCGTGGTCGCGGTCGCTGCGGCGCCGCGTCCAGCGGATCCCGCGCCGGTTTTGCGGGCGATGTCCACGGAGCTGGCGCGCTCCATGGAGCAGTTGCGAACGCAACCTACACCGCCGTACTTCCTGTCTTACGACGTCACCGAGCTGCAAGCCGCCAACATCGCCGGGTCGTTCGGTGCGATCACCGAGAGCGGCGAGACGCGCGAGCGCCACCTCGACGTCGAGCTGCGGGTTGGTGACCGCCGGTTCGACAACACCCACCAGGGCTCCGGCGGCCTTCCCGACTTCGACGAGGCGTTCGATTTCAGCGATCGCTTTGCCGATATACCGCTCGATGATGACTCGGCTGCCATCCGCGCCACCCTCTGGTACGCGACCGATAGCCACTACCGTCGCGCCGTGCAGCGGCTCGCGCGCCTCCGTGCGGGCGCGGAGGTCCGGGTGCAGCCGGAGGATTCGTCCCCCGATTTCTCCGCGGAGCCCCCGGAGCTGTACACCGAACCGCGCGTGGCGCTGGCGATCGATCGGGCGGCGTGGGAAGACAAGATCCGGCGCTACAGCGCGCCGTTCGCGAAGTACGACGACCTCTACGAGGGCCACGCCGAGCTCGTCGCGACGGTCGAGACGCGTTGGTACGTGAACAGCGACGGCAGTGTGATCCAGACCTCGCAACCGATGTACCGGCTGTTCCTGTCGGCCTACTCCAAGGCGGACGACGGCATGGAGCTGCCGCGCTACGAATCGTTCTTCGCACTCACGCCCGCCGACCTCCCGGCGGACGACGTGGTGTTGGCGGCGGTGGACAAGATGATCGTCGACCTGCACGCGCTGCAGCACGCGCCGGTCATCGATCCGTACACGGGACCCGCGATCCTCTCCGGCCGCGCCAGCGCGGTGTTCTTCCATGAGGTGTTCGGCCACCGCATCGAAGGCCACCGCGAGAAGCGCGCCGACGAAGGCCAGACCTTCAAGAACAAGGTGAACCAGCTGATCCTGCCGCGCGGCTTTTCGGTGGTGTTCGATCCGACGCTGCGACAGCTTGGCGGCACCGACCTCGCGGGCTACTACCGCTATGACGACGAGGGTGTCCGGGCGCAGCGGGTGACCGTGGTGGACGACGGCATCTTCAAGAGCTACCTGATGTCGCGCTCGCCGATCGAAGGCTTCGCGCATTCCAACGGGCACGGCCGGCGCGAAGTCGGCTTCGCTCCGGTCGCGCGGCAGTCCAATCTGATCGTCGCCGCGGCGCGGCCGCGGTCGCGCGCCGAGCTCACGCAAATGCTGATCGATCGCATCAAGCGCGAGCACAAACCGTTCGGACTGTTCTTCGACGACATCGAAGGCGGCTTCACCATCACCGCCCGCGGCACGCCGAACGCGTTCAACGTGCTGCCGGTGATGGTGTATCGCATCTTCCCCGACGGCCGCCAGGAGCTGGTCCGTGGCGTCGACTTCATCGGCACGCCGCTCACCGCGTTCAGCAAGATCGTGGTCGGGGACGATCACCCGGCCGTCTTCAACGGCATGTGCGGCGCGGAATCGGGATTCGTCCCGGTGTCGGCGGTGTCCCCCGACCTCCTGGTCGCACAAGTCGAGATCCAGCGCAAGTTCAAGTCGGACGAGCGGCGGCCCATCCTGCCGCCGCCGGGGGATCGGCCGCGGTGACGGCGCGCGGGTGGCGGCGGCTGCTGTCGGCGGGCGCGGCGTTGTCGCTGCTGGCGCTCACGGCTCAGAGTCCCGCGCCGGACGACGTGCTGCTCCGGGCCATGGGGGACGAGCTGGCGCGCTCGATGCAACAACTGCGTCTGGACACGCTCCCGCGGCCGTACTTCATCGCCTACCGTGTGGACGAGGTGCACGCATTGCGCGTGGCAGCCACGCGCGGCAGCCTGGTGCACAGTGGGGAGCGGACCTATCGCCGCCTCATCGTGGAGCTGCGCGTCGGCGATTACGCGTTCGACAACACCAATTTTTTCGGAGGGCCCGGCGGCGGCATGTTCGCGTTCGGCATGCGTGGGTTCCGCGGGTCGGACCTGCCGATCGACGACAACTACCGTGAAGTACGCCGCCAACTGTGGCTCGCCACGGATGCGGCGTACAAGCAGGCGGTACAGCAGTTGACGCAAAAGCGCGCGGCGGTGCAGGGGCAGGCCCACGCGGATTCGCTCGCCGACTTCACGCGGGAGAGCGTCGTCACGGTCACTGATACCATGGCCGCGCACGTGTGGTCGCGCGCCACGGCCGAATCGTTGGCCCGCGATTTGTCGGCCGTGCTGCGGAGCGCGCCGGACATCTACGCGTCGGGCGTCGAATGCACGGCGGAAGTCGGCGTGACGCGGTACGTGAACAGTGAAGGGACGACATTCACGCGCAGCGCGCCCACGGTCAGCGTCCAAGTCCATGCCGAGACCCAGGCGGGCGACGGCACGCCGCTCGCGGACGCCCTGGTCTTGTACGGCGGCGCGCCGGCGGACCTCCCCGCACCACCGGCGCTGGCGGACAGCGTCCGCGAGCTGGCGGCGCGGCTGGAGCGCTTGCGGCAGGCGTCGCCGGGCGACACGTACAGTGGGCCGATCCTGTTCGAAGGGCAGGCCGTCGCCGAGGTATTCAACCAGGTCTTCGCAGCGACCCTCATCGGCACGCGGCGCCTCCTCTCCGACAACCCAATGCTCGACGCCATGTTGGCGAGGGCGGAGGACCCCACGCGCGTACAGCTGGGGGGGCGAGCGTTGCCCCGCTTCCTGAGCGTCACCGACAACCCGACGGTCACGACCTTTGGCAACGTCTTTCTGGGCGGCTACCGCGTGGATGACGACGGCGTCGCGGCACGAGAGAATCGCGTGGTGGATCATGGTGTGCTGAAGACGCTGCTGACCACGCGCGTGCCGGTCCGCGGGATTCCGCACAGCAGCGGCAACCGGTTGGGGAACGCCGCGGTGGTGACCAATCTGTTCGTGACGGCCGACAGTGGATTGAGCGACCAGGAGCTGCGGCGGCGCTTACTGCAGCTGGCGACAGGGCGCGGCAGCGCGTATGGGATCGTGGTGCGGCGCGTCGCGAATCCCGCCATCGCGTCGTTCGACAACCCGCTGGCGCTGATGGCGGCGATGCGGGGCTCGGCGGGAGGATCGCCGACGCTCGCGGCGACGGCGGCGTGGAAAGTCTTCCCCGACGGTCACGAGGAGCTGATCCGGAATGCCGAGGTGTCGGGGATCAATGCCGCTGCGTTCAAGGACATCGTCGCGGTCTCGAAGGCGCGCGCCGCGTACACGATCCCGTTCGCCGGCCGGCGCATGTCTTTTGGTCCGGGGTTTGGCGGGGGGTACGCGGCGTCGTACGTCGTGCCGTCGGGAGTGCTCTTCGAGGACGGGTCGGTGAGCCGCGCCGCCGGCAATGCGCCCCGCCTGCCGGTGGTGAGCCCGCCGTGGTTGGGGCACTGACGTCCTACCTATCCGGATCCAGCATGTCCTCGAACCGCATCCAGCGCCGGTAGAAGTAGAGGTCGACGAAGCCGGTCGGTCCGTTGCGATTCTTCGCGATCAATAGTTCCGTGGCACCTTCCACACCGCCGCCCGGGCGGTACATCTCCTCGCGAAACACCGACAGCACGATGTCCGCGTGCTGCTTCACGGAGCCGAGCGCGCCGTAGTCGTCGAGCGTGGGGCGGGGGTCTGGGCGCTTGGGGTCGAAGCGCGGGATCTGCGCCGTGACGAGCACCGCCACCTGGCGGTCGAGCGCCAGCGCCTTGAGGCGGCGCAGCACCAGCGCCATGTCTTCTTCCTGCGTCACCCGCGCGACGCCCGCAGGCGTCGGGACCAGCTGCAGGTAATCCACGACTACGAACGCCAGGGCGCGCAGCGGATCGAGACTCTCTTCCATCGTCTCGAAGTCGGCCGCCGTGAGCGTGAGCGACGTGAGCGGCAAGCCGCGCAGCCGCACGGCGGCGCCGCCGATCCCCGCCCGCTCGGTGTCGCTCATCTTGGCGCTGCGCAGCTCGTCCACCGCCACTCGGCCTTCGATCGCCAACGCGCGCTCCATCAAGCGCTCTTCGTCCATTTCGCCCGACAAGAACGCGACGGGCAGCCCCTGCTGCGCCACGCGCAGCGCGATGCCCAGCGCCAGCGCCGACTTGCCGGCGCCGATGTCGCCCCCCATGACGATCAAATCGCGGCGCCGGAAGCCGCCGCCCAGTCCCTTGTCGAGCGACGGAAACCCCGACGGGATGGTGTCGCCCGTGATCTCGCCGGGACGCTGCGCGTCCACGCGCTGCACGAGAGACTCCACTGACGGGCGTTTGGCGAATCTGCGAGTGGTCATAACCTCTCGATCACAAGACGTCCTTCAGGACGTGCCCGAAGGCCGAGCCGGCGCTTCAGCGCACGGGGCGCCGCGGGCGCGAAGCCGTCCACGGGCGCTGTTTGGTGGCGCTCGCCACGCCGTTTCCCGTGGTCACTAGACAAATGTACGCGCCGCGCGCGCCGCGGTCGCCACCGCGTCGCCCGCTTCCGCCCCCAGCACCTCCCCCGCCGGGGTGACGAGCTGGCTGAGGACCGAGGCCGCGGCGCCCGCCGTGGCGGGCTCGAGGTGCTCGCGCGCGGCCACCAGTGCGCGCTTCAAGGGGGCGGAGAGCGCCAGGCTGCCCAACCGATGCTCCAGCGTTTGCAGGCGGCGGCGGTGGTTTTTGGCGCTCACCGGCGCGGGCGGCAGCAGTCCCTCGGCGGTGCGCACGGTGAGCCACAGCGCGTAGAGCCCGTCGCGCTTGGGGCCGCGCGCCGCGGCGGCGAGCAGGTCGACCAACCGGTCTTCGACCGGCGTCGTGCCGGGCGCGTTCATGCGACGAGTCCCAGCGCGGCGGCGGCGACGTCGCCGGGTGCGATGTCGTCGAGACAGCGGTGGTGTCCGAGCGGACAGCGGCGCGATCCCATGGCGGAGCAGGGGCGGCAGTCGAGCGGACGCTCGAGCACCACGCTGCGCGCCTGAAAAGGAAAGAACCCGAACTGCCGCACGGTGGGGCCGAACAGCGCGACGACGGGCGTGTGCACCCCGGTCGCCATGTGCATCACCCCGGTGTCGCCCGTGACCGCGAAGCGCGCCCGCTCGAGCAGCGCGCCGGTTTCCTGCAGCGACAGCTCACCCGCAGCGCTGACGCCGTGGCCACCGGCCGCGAGCTGCTGCGCCACGCCGCGATCGTCCGGCCCGCCGACGATCACCGGGACGAGTCCCGCGCCGCGCAACCGCTCGGCCAGCGCCAGCCAGTGCGCCGGCGGCCAGCGCTTGGTGGCGTGCGCCGCGCCGGGCGCCAGGGCCGCGAGTGGCGCAGCGCCGAGGCCGCGCGCGGCGAGCCAGGCGGCGACGCGCTCGCGGGCGCCGTCGGCGAGAAAGAATTCGGGGCCGTCGCTGTCGGGTCGCACGTCGAGATCGCGGGCGGCTTCGAAATAGCGCGCGGGCACGGGCAGCGCGCGGCCGTATAGATCCAGTTTCGTGGCGATGAGAAACGTGCGCGCGATCTTACGCTTGCTGTAGCCGCGCCAGTGGCAGTGTACCAGCCAGCGGAGCGCCCGCGTGCGCAGGCTCGAGTGCAGGTCGAGCCCGTGGGTCGGCGCCAGCGCCCGCAGCCGCCGCGCCAGATCGCGCACCGGCTCGTCGGGGGCGAGCGTCACCACCTCGGACAAATGCGGGTTGTCGGCCACGAGCGGCGCCATGCCCCGCTTGGTGACGAAGACCAGCCGCGCCTCCGGATGGCGCCGCCGCAGGGCGCGCACGAGCGGCGTGGTCAGGAGGATGTCGCCGATGGAGCTGAAGCGCACGAGCAGGATGCTCAGCACGCGGGCAATGTAGGCGCGCGTTGCCCGGGTCCGCCAGTCGGACTAGTTTCCCTCGGATGCCGCGACCCAAGCGCATTCTCTGGGTGGATGACGAGGTGGAGGGGCTCGCCGCGCATCGCCTGTATCTCGAGCAGCAGGGCTTCACCGTGGAGCAGGCGGCGCACGGCGACGACGCGCTCGCGCTGCTGCGCCGCCAGCCCTACAGCGTCGTGCTGCTCGACGAACAGATGCCCGGCCGCCGCGGGCTCGAGCTGCTGCCGGAAATCCGCTTGATCGATCCCGCCATGCCGGTCGTGATGGTCACGCAAAGCGAAGACGACGCCACGATGCGCGACGCGATCGGCATCGAGGTGGACGATTATCTCGTGAAGCCGGTGCATCCGCGCCAGGTGCTGTCGGTGGTCACGCGGCTGCTCGAAGGCGACCGCATCCGCCAGCAGCGCCTGTCGCGCGACTTCGTCAGCCGCTTCCGCGAGCTCGAAGCCAAGCGCGGCGCGGCGCTGGCGTGGCGCGAGTGGGTGGAGCTCGTGGCCGAGCTGGCGCGCTGGGAGATGCGCCTGTCGGCGGGCAATGAGCCGGGACTGCTCGAGGCGCTGCGCGCGGTGCAGCAGAGCCTGCGCAAGGATTTCGCGGGCTTCGTGCAGAAACACTATCCGCGCTGGCTGGCGAATCCCGAAGCCGACCGGCCGCCGCTGTCGGTCGACGTCGGCGCCGAGTTCCTGGTGCCGGTGCTCAAGCAGACGGGACGCGTGTTGTTCATTCTGATCGACTGTCTGCGGCTCGATCAGTGGGAAGCGATCCGCGATCTGATCGAGCCGCTGTTCGACATCGAAGAGTCGCACTACTTCAGCATCGTCCCTACGGCGACGCCGTTCTCGCGCAACGCGATTTTCTCCGGGCTCTTCCCCATGGAGATCGCCGCGCGCCACCCCGAATGGTGGGGCGATCCCAACAACGAAGAGAGTCTCAATGCGCACGAGTCCGAGCTGCTGGCGGAGCAGCTGTCGGACCTCATGGGCAAGCCCGTGCCGGTGCGCTACGAGAAGCTGTTCAGCGCCTCGGATACGGGCGAGTTGATGCGCAAGCTGCCGGCGCATCTCGCGCAGGACGGCGTGACCGCGCTGGTGTTCAACTTCATCGACCAGCTGACGCACGGCCGCTCGGAGAGCGCCATCCTCTACGAGGTGGCGAAGGACGCCGACGCCCTGCGCGGTCTCACGCGCACCTGGTTCGAGCGCTCGTTGGTGCGGGCGGCGCTGGAGGAAGCCGAGCGCCGCGGCGTGACCGTGCTCATCACCACCGACCACGGCTCGATCCACTGCGGGACGCCGGCCACCGTCTACGCCAAGCGCGACGCCACGGCCAACCTGCGCTACAAGTTCGGCGAAGACCTGCGCGCCGAAGATCCCGAGGCGGGCATCCTCGTCGAGGACCTGAAGTCGTACGGCCTGCCGGCGATGGGTCTGGGCGTGCGCATGCTCGTCGCCACGGGCGACCGGTTCTTCGTCTATCCCACCAAGCTGCGCGAGTATCAGGCACGCTACCGCGGCTCGTTCCTGCACGGCGGCGTGACCCCCGAAGAGATGATCCTGCCCGTGGCGCTGCTGACGCCCAAGGGCCAAGGGGGCCGCTGAATGGGCGATCTCGCCCGGCTGCTGAAACTGCTTCGTCCGTACAGACTCCTCTTCATCGCCGGTATCGTCGTCACCGTGCTGTCGTCGGTGCTCGAGGGATTCACGTTCGTTCTGCTGATCCCGTTTCTCCGCGCGCTGTTCGGCGAGCAGGTCCTGCCCGCCGAGGGCGGCTCCGCGGTCGAATCGCTGCTGCACCGCATCGCGGGGCCGTTCCTGGCCGCGGGCTCACCCGACGCGGCGCTGCGCAACGTGGTGCTCGTGGTGCTCGCCGCGCTCGTGCTGAAAAACGCCACGGGCTACGCGGCGAGCTACTGGAGCGTGGTGATCCAGGAGGGCGTGGTGCGCGACCTGCGCATGCGCCTGTTCCAGCACCTCCAGACGCTGCCGCTGGGCTATTTCCATCGCACCAAGGGTGGCCAGACGCTCGCCCGATTAATCAACGACACGGATCAAGTGAAGACGGCGGTGAGCGCGGCACTGGCGTCGCTGCTGCAAAACGCCGCGTTGATCGCCGTTTCGATCGCCATCCTGTTCGGGCTGTCGCCGCGCCTCACGCTGCTGGCGCTGGTCTTCGCGCCGCTGCTCGTGATCATCGTGCGGCCGATGATCGGGCGCCTGCGCTATCGCTCGCGCCAGCTGGTGCAAGAGCGTGGCGAGCTGACGAGCCACGTCGCCGAGATGATCGGCTCGGTCAAGCT
>Ga0137382_10000776_pt1 | contig 13368 bp, 7 predicted proteins | sample SagtaG_15_FD_104816 | JGI IMG/M metagenome (GOLD analysis project Ga0137382, IMG submission 104816) | Vadose zone soil microbial communities from Sagehorn Ranch, Mendocino, California, USA - Sage2_R_20_16 metaG | ecosystem: Environmental > Terrestrial > Soil > Vadose zone | place: USA... | reverse complement strand
GATTTAAATTGACACGAGGACTTTCGCATGCCGAGCCGTGTGAGTATGAAAGTCATCGGCGCACTGAACGACTGTGCCGCGCGTAGCAACGCGGCAAGTCAAAACCGGTCAGAGAAACGATGCAGGGCTGAATACCGAGAACAGTTCTGCCCTCCGGCCGAGGGTGAAGTGTTTTCTCTTGACATTCCTTTTTATAGGACGGCCGATCAGACTGGTGGAGGCGAAGTTGCTTCACTAATCACGAGAGTTGCCACAACTTGCCGGAGTTGGCGTTTTTCGGTATGGCGGAAAATGTGCCGTAATGTTTTTCCGCTACGAGCCAATTCCAGCACCGTCCGCGGCCGCGTTGTGGTCCAGAGCGGCGCGGACAATTTCCAATTCTGGATGCGGGTAGTGCATCGCGGTTTTCACATCTCTGTGTCCCGTCGACATTCTGCTGACGACTGCGTTGTTGACGGCAGCCTGTTTTCATCAACAGTCTATGAGAACGGACAGGCCGTAACGGTCTTGCAAACAAAAAAAAATGAGTATCCCGCGCCCACGATGACGACTGTTGGGCTTCCCGTCCCGGTGCAATAGAGGTGAACTCTGTAGCCGCCAACATCTACCAACGTGCCTATCGGCGGAGGCGGGTTCGTAACCGTATCTCCTGCTTGCGCCGGGCTCTCGACCGAAAATGTGGAAAGTAAGGCGAAGACAATTGCTAGATGGCTTGCGCGAGCACTCCGCATCATTGCGCTCATATGCCCTCCCGTTCTTCAGACCGAGACTACAAAAATGCCTGTCTACTTCAAGGCCGGCGTATTGCATCACCGAGCAGCTAAAACTCGAGGCGAAGGCCAAACTGGATCGCTCGGGGGTTATTAGCTTGGCTGCTGATCACACCAAATGATGCGGGATCCTGCATGCTGAGTGTGGGATCGTTGAACACAACGTGGTTGAAGGCGTTCAAGAAGTCGGCCGAAAAAAGGAAGGCGACCCTATCCGTCACCGGCGTGCGCTTGGCCAAGGAAAGGTCAAAATTCCAGTAAGGGAGACCGCGCAGAACGCCGCGCGCCGACCGAGCGTCTTCGCTGACTTTAATCGGGCGGAAGTCGGCTAAGACCGCCTGGGGGTTCGCGAAAATATTAAGGCCGGAACCGCCAGTGGCAGGATCTCCGTTAGTACCTACTCCTCCCGAGCCTGGCACGCCAGTGTGGACGCTATTACCAAAATCGGGATTGTTGATCGGTATTGCCCCGGATGGAAGCAGTCCGAGAGTATCGCCCCCGCCCCATGCCTCATAGCTTTCCGCGACCGTCAAGGGAAGGCCGCTGGCGGCCTTGAAAATACCGGAAAAGTACCAGCCGCCGATAACCTTATTAAGCGGCTGGTTACCTATGTTGAAGTGAGTGCCTGAGCCGAAGGGGAGTTCATACACCCACATGGCTGTCACAACGTGGCGGTGGTCGAAAAAGGACGGGCCGTAGTCGATTGCATGATCAAAACTGGAAGAAGGCTCGACGGGGATATTTTGGACCGAACCGATATCATCAAGGGACTTGGCAAGAGTGTAGTTAATAGCGAAAGTGAGACCTTGAGAGGTGCGCTTCCGTAGGGTGGCGAAGAAGGCATGATAATTGGAGTAGCCGCCGTCAGTTCCGCTCCATATCCGCTGGACCTGCAGATTCGTGATTGGCTTCGGAAGCAAGAACTGCATGGACTGCCATAGAGTCCTGAGCAAGCCAGAGGTGAAATCGGGCCCATACTGGGTTGCCAGCGTAACCGTTCCGCCGCCTCCGATCTGATCTTCGAACCAGGGTTGCGGGGTCACCGCCGACGCGAGGGCGCCGGCGCGGAGCTGGTTTGCCACACTGTCGTAGGCCGCCGCGAAGCTCTGCCCAGAGGCCTTGTCCTTATAGAAATAGGGAGCAGAGGTGATGTCATTCACCTCCCTCATATTGCGCGCGAGCGTTCCCACGTAGCCCACTTCGACAATCATGGTCGTGCTTAGCTGGCGTTGGATGGTCAAATCGATCTGGTGGGCATGCCCAGTTCCGATTTTGGGATCTGGCTGGTAGGCAAAAGTCTCGCCGTATGGTGTGCCAACTACTAACGGTGAAGTGACTGCCGGAGCGGTGGGAACGACACCCGGACCATCGACGCCAATGCGATAGGCATCGGTCGGATTGCTCGAGTTTGCGCAGTTTCCGCCGATGACGGGGCCACGGCAATTGATGGTTTGGGCGAACGTGGGTCCTAACATTGGCTCAATGACGCTCCACACCGTGTTCATCCGATCGTAGGTGATCGAATAACCGGCGCGAAAGACGCTGGCACCTTTGCCGCCAAACAGATGTTGCCACAAGGAATTTTCGAAGGACGGAGTCCAGGCCGCCGCGACGCGCGGTCCCACGTTGCCATAATCCGTATTAAAGACTGCCTTTTGCGATGTTTTGGTCGATGGCAGCCAAGCCAAGGTGGGGTTGTAGATGTTACCCTGCAGGGCCGCCTGACGCGCATTACTTAGGTAGTCGGTCGAGGTCAGTGTCTGGCCGGTAGCATCGTCGATCATAAAAGCGGTTCGGCCCAACGAATCCACCGGTGCGAACTGGATCTGATAGTTGAGTCCGGCGGTTATAGTCAGCGAGGGCCGAATGCGCCACGTGTCGCTGAAATAGAACTCGACAGCGTTCTGATAAGCGTTCGCTTGCAAGGGTGAACCCAATGGAAGGGGATTCAGGTTACGATCGCGCGTGACTAATACATTGGTGTTGTCAATCATTCCCGTGGTTCCGGCGAACAGGCGGTTCCAACGGGTCGCGTCGCCCGAAGATAAGCAAAAGGTGGTCACGCTGGCTGAACAATCTGGCGGCCGATTTCCGGCCGGGATCGTGACCGCGCCCGCAGCATCCAATTCAACATCCAAGGCGGTGATGGAGCCTATCACCTTGTCATTGCGGTAATGGTATGTCCTGATACGGCGGAAGTCCCCACCAAACTGGAATAAGTGGTGCCCTTTGTTCCAGGACAAGTCATCCCTTACTTGGTAGCTCTTAGCATCGCCGCCCTGAGTACGGGCGACCAGTGTGTTCATGTCAACTGGACCATCCAGCAGGCCGCCATTTGCCGAGGAACCGCCGGCTGCCTCGATCGCCCCGACGATGCCCGGCACTTGAGGGAATGGCAGCACACCTGGAAACCACCACCAGTCGCGCAGATAGCCGAAGCGAAGGTCATTCGTGAGTGTGGGCTTGATGACACCGGTTAACGCCACTACAAAGTAATGCGGCTGGGAACTCTCGCTATGTAAAGCAACGGGCGTACCGAGAGTATCTCCCTTGAGGAGACCGCCGATGTCGACTTGGGAACTAAGGAGCGACGTCGCGTCCGAATATCGGACGGAGCCCATAAAATGCCAGTTGTCGGAAAAATTGTGATCAAGGCGTCCGATTCCGGAGTCCGACGAACTCGGGGTGCTTGCGGTCGAGCGAAAACCGATTGTGTTCAGGCCGTCACCCACAGAGGAGTCGTTGCCCACCGGCAAGTGACTCCAGAGGGCGCTGACGACCGGATTGAGCCCCAAACCGCGTGGGTCACAGGCGGAAGTGTTCCCTGGGCCGCAGGAGGTCGAGGTGGCCAAAGGGTAATCACGCACGATGCCCGAAGCATCCATGAAACGCAGGGTGCCTGCACGCAAAGAGTCGGTCGGAACGAGTCGGCTAATAGTGGACGACTGCGGAAATCGGCGCCCCTCATAGCTGCCGAAAATGAACGTATGGTTTTTCCAGATCGGTCCTCCCACTGCCGCTCCGAAACGGTTGTCCTCCAGCTTGGGATTCGGAATTCCCAGGCGATTACGATCCCATGTATTCGCATTGAGGTCGTTGTTCTGGAGGTATTCGTAAAGAGCGCCGTGAAGGGCATTGGTGCCCCGTTTAGTGACGAAGGTAAATTGTCCACCCTCCCCACGACCGTAACTGGAGTTGGAATTGGTCGTTGCGACGCCGAATTCTTGGACACTTTCAGAGGTAAGAGGGACTGGACTGTCGACGACGTTGGCTGGGTCGGGCTTCACGCTGGCACCGATTATGTTGTCAGTTGCGTCAATGCCATCAACGGTCAAAGTCGTCTGGTCGCTGCGCGATCCTGCCACCGCAGCTTGTGAATTGACTTGATTCGTTCCTCCTGTAGGGTAGGTAGGCGCGACCAGTGGCTGCAAGTCGTAATAAACCATCGCGCTGCGGTTAATGTTCGGCAACCCCACCATCTGCTCGCCCTGGACCACATTGCCGACCGTTGCATCGAGGGTTTGCAATTCAACTCCCGCACCGGCTGTTACTTGAACCGGCTCCGTCGGAGCGCCTACTTTGAGGGTCATATTGATGTTGTAGGATTTCGCAACTTCCACGGAGAGGCGCACCTCCGCTGGGACGAAGCGCTTCATGGTGACAGTGACAGTGTCGTTCCCCGGCGAGACGTCTCCGAAGATGTACTGCCCAGTGGAACTCGTCTCCTGAGTCCGCGCCAGACCCGTCGCTAGGTCAAGTAAAACTACTTTTGCTCCGGGCATAACCGCCCCGCTTGCATCCGAGACAACTCCTGATACGGTTCCTGTGGCGGCAGTCTGCCCTATCGCTTGCTGGACCCCCACGAGGTCCGCAAGCAGCGCTGCGCCAACAAGGAGTGAGAGTGCTAGCAGTTCTCTCATGGGGTATCTCCTTATTTGTGGGTTGCATCTTCGCCTAAATGAAAGAGCGCTTGTCAAGAGCAAAATCGATATGCTGCTCTGCTGGCCAATCCGCCTCTTGCCCTGTTGTCACACTTTTGTTGTTCGTGTCAGAATTCCGACTCGCCGAACCTCGCAAGGTGCTGCTGTGAGTCTGTAGAGGCGTGATGTTTTTTGGACGTGCCAGGGCTGAGTTTTGTTAGGGAGCTATGCAAGCGCCACTGCGTGCGTAGTCTCTACTGGCGCGTTGGGCTGGAAATGGAGTATCTTGCGAACACGCTCGACCGAGGTTCTGACTCGCCTTTTTTGGCCAAGCGCCGCTTGCACTCTTACTGATTCGGAACATCGCGCGCCGGGCATTGACGCCACTTAAAGCGGCTGCTGAATCGAAGGATCCCGGAATGGATCTCTCGGACTACACTCTCGACACGCTTCAGCGGCACGGGGAGTTCGTGCTTTGCAGGGGCCACTCCCGAACGAACACGAACCCGCATCCGCTATCTGTTCTCGTGCTGATGCCAAGATCGGAGCATCCGCGACCAGAGAGCATCCGGATGCTGGAACACGAGTACTCGTTGCGAACCGAACTGGATCCCGCATGGGCCGTCACGCCAGTCGAGATCAGTCAATACGAAGGGCGAACCGTGCTGATCCTCGATGATCCCGGGGGCGATCCGCTCGCTCAACTGGTCGGAACTTCGATGGAGATGGGACAGTTCCTGCGCGTTGCGATCGGCCTTTCTGCTGCGGTCAGGCAGCTTCACGGTCGGAGCTTCATCCACAAGGACCTCAAACCTTCAAATGTCATGATCGAGCCCAGCACCGGTCAGGTCTGGCTGATGGGCTTTGGGATCGCCTCTCGATTGCCGCGCGAGCGCCAGTCGGCGGAACCGCCCGAATTCATCGCCGGAACGCTCGCCTACATGGCTCCCGAACAAACTGGAAGGATGAATCGTTCGATCGATTCCCGCAGTGATCTCTATGCCCTCGGGGTCGCGCTGTACGAATTGTTGACCGGCACTCTGCCCTTCACGGCATCCGATCCGATTGAGTGGGTACATTGCCACATAGCCAAAGAGCCTTCGCCGCCTGCCGAGCGGCGAAAAGATATTCCGCGCTCCGTATCAGCAATCATTACGAAACTGCTCGCCAAGACTCCTGAGGAACGCTATCAGACCGCGGCCGGTTTGGAGAGCGATCTGCGCCGCTGCCTTGCTGAATGGGACTCCGAGAGCCACATCCGCGAATTCCCGTTGGGCGAACATGACACGCCGGACCGGCTACTGATTCCGGAGAAACTTTACGGACGACGGCGCGAGGTGGAGACCTTGCTCGCCTCGTTCGACCGCGTCGTCAACAGTGGCACTCCGGAGTTGGTGCTGGTCTCCGGATATTCAGGCATTGGCAAGTCCTCGGTAGTCAATGAACTGCATAAGGTACTCGTTCCGCGTGGCCTCTTCGCGTCCGGCAAGGTTGATCAGTACAAGGGTGACATTCCCTATTTCACTCTCGCGCAAGCCTTTCAGAGCCTCATCCGGATTCTTCTCAGCAAGAGCGAGGCCGAGTTGAGCATCTGGCGCGAGGCGCTTCGCGAGGCGTTAGGGCCGAACGGACTGCTGCTAGTGGATCTCATCCCTGAATTAAAACTCATCATTGGAGAACAGCCCCCCGTCCCTGATCTTGAGCCCCAGGACGGGCAAAGGCGTTTCCAACTGGTGTTCACACGATTTATCAGCGTATTCGCCCGGCCGGAGCACCCGCTCGCCCTGTTCCTCGACGACCTGCAATGGCTCAGCACCGCGACGCTCGACTTGCTGGACAATCTCTTGACTCGATCGGATCTGCGGTACCTGATGGTGATCGGTGCCTATCGGGACAACGAGGTCGATGCCACGCATCCGCTGGCGCGCAAGCTTGAGGCCATCAAGAACGCTGGCGCGAGGATAGAGGAGATCACGCTTGCGCCACTCGCCAGAGAACACCTCACGCAGTTGATTTCGGATGCGCTTCGCTGCAAACCGGAGCGCGCTGCGCCGCTCGCGCAACTGGTGCATGAGAAGTCAGGTGGCAATCCGTTTTTCGCCCTTCAGTTTATGTCCGCGCTCGCTGAAGAGGGCTTACTGACGTTCGATCATGACTCGGCGCGATGGTCCTGGGATATCAGTCGCATTCAGGCCAAGGGTTACACCGACAATGTGGTCGACCTGATGGTCGGAAAACTGACCCGCCTTCCGGTCGAAACGCAAAAGGCACTGCAGCAGATGGCCTGCCTCGGCAATACCGCCGAAATCAAGATGTTTTCTATCGTTCACCGGACCTTGGAGGAAGAGCTTCATTCGGATCTGTGGGAGGCGGTCCGTCTGGAACTGATTGTCCGTCTGGAGGGCGCTTACCGTTTTGTCCATGACCGTGTCCAGGAAGCCGCCTATTCATTGATCCCGGCACACCAGCGCGCAGGGGCCCATCTCCGGATCGGAAGATTGCTCGTGGCCCATACTCCGCCGGCGAAGCGGGAGGAGACGATCTTCGAGATCGTCAATCAGCTCAACCGCGGCGCCGAGCTGATCACCGCAGGCGACGAGCGCGAGCATCTGGCCGAGCTCAACCTGATCGCAGGCAACCGCGCGAAGACGTCTACCGCTTATGCCTCGGCACTCTCCTACCTCGTCGTGGGCGCGTCGCTGCTTGGGGGAGACTCGTGGGAGAGCCAGCACACACTCATCTTTGCTTTGGAGTTGCACCGGGCGGAATGCGAGTTTCTGACCGGCGCACTTGCGGAAGCGGAGCAACGCCTCGCTGCGCTGTCAAGCTCCGCCGCAACGACGGCTGAGCGATTCACAGTCACCTGCCTGCGTGCGGACCTGTACATGACTCTGGATCAGAGCAACCGTGCTGTCGCCGTCGGTCTCGACTATCTCCGGCATCTGGGCATTGATTGGTCACCGCATCCGACGGAAGAGGAAGCACGCCGCGAATACGAGCGGATCTGGTCGCAAATCGGCGGCCGCACGATCGAGGAGTTCGTCAATCTGCCGTTGATGAGTGATCCGGCGTCCCTTGCGACACTAGACGTGCTGACCAAACTTGGGCCGGCTGCATTCTTTACGGATTTCACCCTGCATTCCTTGGTGGTCTGCCGAGCGATCAATCTGAGCCTCGAGCGCGGCTACAGCGACGGTTTGTGCCCCCATCTTGAATGGCTTGGCGCGGTGGCTGGCGCGTGCTTCGGTGACTACCAGGCCGGGTTTCGCTTCGGCAAACTTGGCTATGATCTGGTCGAAAAACGCGGACTGAAGCGTTTTCAGGCCAGGACCTATAACAACTTTGGAGTTCAAGTCCTCCCTTGGGCGAGACATTTCAAGGCTAGCCGCGATCTACTGCGTCGAGCGTTCGAGGCTGCTAACCAGATGGGCGACCTTACGTTTGCGGCGTTCGCCTGTTCCAATCTGAACACGAACCTTCTCGCGACGGGCGATCCGCTCGTCGAGGTACAGGTCGAAATCGAGCGCAGTCTCGCGTTTGCGCAGAAGATACGCTTCGGGTATGCCATTGACCTTGTCAGCATACAGCTTGGGCTGGTGCGGACACTCCGTGGGTTGACGGCGAAATTCGGATCATTTGACGATCAGCAGTTTGACGAGCAGCAGTTGGAGCGCCGTCTGGCCCGTAATCCGGAGTTGGCGCCCGCCGAATCCGCCTATTGGATTCGCAAGCTGCAGGCGCATTTCACGGCCGGAGATTATGTGTCGGCGGTCGAGGCCTCTTCCAGGGCGCAAAGGCTGGTCGGGGCGTGGCAAACAGCTCCGGAAACGGCGGAGCATCACTATTATGGTGCGCTTGCCCAAGCGGCATTCTACGACTCCGCGTCGTCGGGAGAGCGGCAGCAGCATCTGGATGCGCTGGCCGCTCACCACCGACAGCTAGAGGTTTGGGCGGTGAATTGCCCGGAGAATTTCGCAAACCGCGCCGCCCTCGTCAGCGCAGAGATCGCTCGCATCGAAGGTCGCATACTTGATGCCGAACACCTTTACGAGAAGGCCATCCGCTCGGCCCAAGCAAACGGCTTTGTCCAGAACGTGGCGGTCGCCAATGAACTGGCCGGGCGATTCTACGGGGCGCGCGGTTTCGAGCAGATTGCACAGCTGTACCTGCGAAACGCCCGCCAGTGCTACCTGAGCTGGGGAGCGGAAGGCAAAGTGCAGCAACTTGACGAGCTCTATCCGCACCTCCGCAAAGTAGAGCCGGAGACCGATGCGCGCCGCACCATCGGCGCGCCCATCGAACACTTGGATCTTGCAACAGTCCTCAAGATCTCACAAGTGGTGTCCAGTGAAATCGTGCTGGAAAACCTCATTGACACGTTGCTCCGCACCGCCATCGAGAACGCTGGCGCGGAACGCGGACTGCTCATCCTGACACGAGGTGCCCAGCTGCGTATCCAGGCGGAAGCCACTACGGGAGGCAGTTCAATCACACTCGAGCTCCGTGACGCGCCCATCTCCAGCGCTGAACTGCCAGAAGCCATCATTCAATATGCCGCGCGTACACAGGAGAGCGTCATGCTGGACGATGCTTCGGCTCGAGGTTCGTTCTCCAATGACGAGTACGTTCGGCGTGCGCACGCGCGATCTGTATTGTGCCTCCCACTCGTAAAGCAAGGCCAGCTGATCGCCGTGCTCTATCTCGAAAACAATCTGGCGGCCAATGTGTTTACGCCCGCGAGAATTGCGCTGTTAAACGTGCTCGTCTCAGCGGCGGCGATTTCGCTCGAAAATAGTCGGTTGTATCGTGACCTGCAGGAACGCGAAGCCAAGATCAGGCGCCTGGTGGATGCCAATATTGTCGGGGTGTTGATTTCGAATCTTGAAGGGCCGATTGTCGAGGCCAATGATGCCTTTCTGCAGATGGTCCAATACAGGCGCGAAGACGTCACCTCGGGACGACTCCGATGGACGGATCTCACTCCTCCCGAATGGCATTTGGTCACCGAAAGGGCGGTCGCGCAGCTGAGAACGACCGGCACCTGCGAAATGTACGAAAAGGAGTACTTCCGCAGCGACGGCAGCCGCGTGCCCGTGCTGGTGGCTGCCACCGTGATCGGGGACGCCCGCAGCGAGACCCTGGCATTCGTCCTCGACCTCACGGAGCGCAAGCGCGCCGAGGGAGAGCGCGAGAGACTGCGTCAGGCCCAGGCCGACTTGGCCTATATGAGCCGGGTAATCACCGTCGGACAATTGGCGGCATCACTGTCCCACGAGATCAAGCAGCCAATTGCCGCCGCCGTGACGAATGCCAGGACTTGCGCTCGGTGGCTCCGGCGCGATCAGCCTGATATTGCTGAAGCGTGCGAGGCTGCATCAAGAGTCGTCAAAGATACAACGCGGGCGGCCGAGATCATCGACCGCGTTCGCTCACTCTACAGGCGAGATACGCCACAACGGGAGTTGGTCGACCTAAACGAAATTGTTCGAGAGATGATGGTCCTTCTGCAGGATGAAGCGAATCGACACTCTATCCCGATTCGTGGCGAACTTGCCCAAGGTTTGCCCAAAGTCATGGCCGATCGGGTGCAACTCCAGCAGGTGCTGATGAACCTCATGCTGAACGGCATCGAAGCGATGAAAGATACGGGTGGTGAACTGACGGTCACTTCGAAGTCAAACGAAGATTGTCAATTGATTGTTTCAATAAGTGATTCCGGGATCGGGCTCCCGCAGAATCCCGACCGCATTTTCGACGCATTCTTCACCACGAAGTCGCAGGGCACCGGGATGGGTCTCTCTATCAGTCGGACGATCGTCGAGTCACATAGCGGTCGTCTGTGGGCGAGCCCGAATGCGGGACGGGGCGCAACGTTTCATTTCTCTTTGCCGACCGAAGCCAAGACAGCCGAAATGTGCAAAGGAGCAGCTTGATGCCGCAAACTTCCTGGGATTATTAAGGAACTTTGCGGTTGGCTCTTTGTCCCTTAACCAATGGAAGCTACGACCGTCAGTACGACTCAAAAACTCTCCTCCTCGCGCTGGATGGTACTTGCAATCATTGTTGCGGTCCAGTTCCAGATAATGTTAGTAACGTTTGCTCCTGCAGCGGTCGCCAGCCCCATAATCTCAGATCTGCAGCTGACCCGCACGGAGTTCGGGCTGATCATCTCGTCTCTAAACATTGCCATCATGATTTGCCAGGTGCTGGGAAGCGTGCTCGTCGACCGCGCAGGGCTAAAACTAGGTCTGCTGTCTGGAGTCGCACTATTGGGAATAGGCGCGGCCCTTCTGCTGCGTGTGCACAGCCTGGAATTTGTTTTATTCGCCAGAGTTCTTCAGGGAATTGGCATCGGTATCTGTTATCCCGTGATGGGTGCATTAATCGTGGCCTGGTTTTCCAAGCGCGAACAACCGTACATTAATACGATTTTTGCGGCGGTTACTTTCTTGGGAATCGGATCAGGAATGCTTGTCACTGTCGGTCTATTTCGCTGGTTCAATCGCTCGTGGAGGCTAGCACTTGGCGCTTACGGGTTCAGCATTCTTGCCACGGCGCTTATTTGGCTGGTCATCGGGCGAAATCGCCAAGAGACTGTCTCTGCGGGAAAGACATCAGCGGCAGGCGCCACTGCCAAGACTCCAAGCTCTCTCCGGAAAGCGCTCACTATGCCGGTCGTTTGCACCCTCGTGCTAGGCGCCTTTGCGATCTCATGGGTTTACAACATGGACTTTTCGTTCATACCCCTGTTTCTGGAAACCAGGCGGGGGATTTCGTTTTCAGAGGCCAGCCGCCTGGCTTCACTAGTTCCGTTTAGCGGCGTAGCAGGGGTAATTGTCTTTGGTGTGTTAGCGACTCGGGCTACATGGCGGAAGCATCTACTGTGGACAAGCTGCGCGGTGGTCCTCCTAGGCAGCATCGCCCTTTTCTTCGGCGAAGGCACGACGGCCAGGGTTGGGCTGCTTGTCGCAGGATTTGGACTCTCCGGCTGGCTTCCCGTCTTGAACACATACATTATGTCCTTGCCGTCGATGACGCCCTCGCTAATGGCGGCATTCGTCGTTCTCGTGAATATGGCTATATACATGGCCGGATTCATTTCTCCTCTTGCTGTCGGCTGGCTTTCACAGAGGTCATTTGGATTGCGGAACAGCCTCGCCCTGTTTTCCTGGATTGAATTAGTCGCGATTCTCATGTTCATGCGGTTACCGACAATTGCTCGTGATTTCGGAGAAACGAACGTCCATTAAGCATCCAATAGGACGTGCAGTTGCTTACGAGTTCAGTTGTAGACTGCTTTCACATTTCATGCAGGCAGGTCGCCAGGAGGCATAGAGATGAATACGACTCGACGAGACTTTCTTAAAGTCGGTGCGGGCGTCGTGGCCGCCACATCCGGTGACTCGGCAGACTCGAACGACGGTTTTTCCTCTATAGCATCGGGGAGATCAGCGGCAACGACGGCGCGGGACGGGGGCAACATGATCTATCGGCGGTTTGGACGCACGGATGTGCACATTTCCGTGCCATCTCCAGCTTCACCGCAAACAGTGACATTGGCTTGAGATCGCAGTATTCTGATGATCCCACGCCGCACGAACGAGCTGTCGTCGGCAACCAAAATCCGCATACATATCACCCGATAGTCAAACCGCTGCGTGCAATCAACCTGAGCTGGCAGCTTCGAACTGCCAGCTTGCCAATTGTGGGCCAGTGGGGGCACGACTCTTTGCCCTAGCGCAAAGACAAAGCATCATCCTAGGCACATAATTCGCCTCGGTTTGACATTTGCCACCCACCAGCATTGGGGGCCGCATCAGGCGCGGTGATCCGCTCGGGGGAGGCCGTCATCCGCGCCTGACGCCCTGAGTAAGCCTGACCTTCTGACTCTGGCACCGGTTCTTCATCACCTGAGGCTGATTTCCGACCTCACAAAATCAAACCACTTGCAGAGGCATTGCACGGGCTTCGGCGCAATGAACAGTGCGATTTCTACCCTCTTCGGCGCTGATTTCACCTTGATCTTCTTTTGGATTTTTTCAGAAGTGAGGAACCACCTTGACTGATGATCGAGAGCTTGTCCTGCGTTAAGCATGTGCTGGTTTTGGTTTGGTGCGGAACTTCCTCCGCCAAACTTTGCAGACAGGTCATAACTTCCGATCGTGGGCACAGGATTTGGCTCGATCTCGCGAATAAGCTTCGAGGAGAATGCGCAGGATGTGTTCTTCCCGGGTTGACACGAGATCAAGCAGCCCGGTTTATCCATGTGCACCGCCGGCAGGAGCACTTGAAATCCGGATCATCGGGAATCGCCACATGGATGCACTGCTCGCAGACAAACCAGCTCGGGCGGTGCAACATCGGCCGGAAGCCGTCACCCGACACGCAATATGGACACCGAACAATTTCGTTAACCACTTTGGGCCTTCAGTTCTGTCGCCCTCCGGATCAATCCGGCAATTCGATCCGGTCGGGATGCTTCTTATCCCGCTCGTGTTCCTCAGCAAGAACTTTTTCGAGCCAATACGCTTGACGGTCAGCGACCGATTTATCCACGAACGCCGGTGAATGATAGATGACGAAGTCGTCGCCGCATGCGTCGCACCGTAGGATCCCCATGGCTTGAAAATCGGCGGTCGCCTCGGCTCGCGTCAGGTCCTTCTTTATTGCCACTGCTT
>Ga0137382_10000772_pt1 | contig 13415 bp, 14 predicted proteins | sample SagtaG_15_FD_104816 | JGI IMG/M metagenome (GOLD analysis project Ga0137382, IMG submission 104816) | Vadose zone soil microbial communities from Sagehorn Ranch, Mendocino, California, USA - Sage2_R_20_16 metaG | ecosystem: Environmental > Terrestrial > Soil > Vadose zone | place: USA... | reverse complement strand
GTGCGTTTCCTTAGAACTGAGAATGTCTCCGATAATTAGCTGGTCGTGATCTACCGCAGGACTAACACGAGAAATAGCACCGGCAACGCCGTCGTAGTCGGAGATCTTGTGAGACCACATGAGACGGCCAGTGTGCTTATTAACGGCGAAGAGGTTGCCGGCCCAATCGGGGAAGTAGACTGCGTCACCGGCCACGGTAGGAGTGGCGGAAACATCGCCACCAGTTGTGAAGACCCATTTGGGTTTCAAGCGCTTGACGTTGCTGGGACTGATTGAGTGTTCGGCTGGCTGGCTCCAACTGTTGCTCAGATTCTGACCGGCTATTCGCCACTGCTCAGCCCTGGATTCATCGGACGGGCTTTGCGCGTTCAGCGTCGAGGCAAATAGCAATAAAAGAACATTAATGAATGCCACCCTAGGAAATAAGAGGTTACGATTATTTAGCTTCATGTTGCACTGTTCTCCTTGACTTCGTTTGGGGTTACGTTCGTTGCCTTAAGACAACGTGGTTATGGCTGATTACGCGCCGTCCCTGTGGAAATCTCATCTCCACAAGAGACACTTCGACCCGGCCGCATCACCGGGCTGTCGATCGGATCCTCGGGATGCGGCTTTGTCAAAGGCTCCGCAAGAACGGCGTTACCGCAATCGGCGTGTTGGCTGGATGAGCAGAGAAAGCTCGGCACCAGATGCTTGATTCTTGATGATCTCCCTTTCCCTGCTGCTCTCCGGTAACTCGTAGGAGTTTTCGTTGCCAGAGATGAACACTCTCTTCAGAAACACTTCGCTTCCGTATCGAATGAAAACAAGGTGGGATTCCTGGCTCTGCCGGTCAGAATCGCCCGGAAAAGTCATCGCGAACTGATGTTCTTTGTTGTCGCTGCTGCTCAAGGCAAGAATTCCAGATTGCAGTTGCTCGACCGTATAGCTGCCCGCTTTCAGCGTAGTATTTCCCACTGAGAAATCGAACGGTATGTTTGTTAAGGCGCGACTGCCGCTCTGGGCGTGAGCTGGCGCAATTGTAAGTGCGGCACCGAACACGGTTAGTACTGCGAGTAACATAGGCTTCACTAAATACTGCATGTTCTCCTCTTTTGTCAGATGATTCAAGATGATCGTTATTTACCCTCTGCATTCTTTTGGTTTAGCGAGCCTGACTAATGGTTTCCCAAAGCAACGAATGCTTGAGTGCATGTAGTGTTTGATTCAGCGATGGGAATCTGGACTGTCAGGATTTGTCAGAATTGTCGGAAGGACGTAAATTTATTGTCTGCACGCACGGACAAGTCTCGAGATGGTTGCTCCTCATCACAACGGAACTGCATCTTGGTCTGCGATTCACGCTGTCGGCGACGAGTCACACAGAGGATTCATGTATGCCCTACTAATAACCAGATGGAATTGGAGGAGGGAAGGCGATGCAAAAATGTGAGCATGATAGAAGGAAAACAGGCAACCTGCGAACCATCAGGGCACGAATTTGTATCCCATACCGTGTATTGTCAGAAAGTGAGACGGATCCGACGGATCCCTCTCCAACTTCTGTCGCAGCTTATGGATATGGTTATCCACAGTTCTGGTAGTTGGATGGCTCTGGTAGCCCCAGACTTCCTTGAGAAATTGATCTCGCGAGATGACACGGAGCTTATTCTTAATCATAAACTCCAGCGTCTTGAATTCCTGCGCCGTAAGAAGGACCTTCTCGCCGCGACGGGTCACGTCCATTGTTGAAAAGTCCACCGTGACATCGTCAAAAACGTATGGGAATTCTCGACTGGCAAGCGTCACCCGTCTCATGAGAGCTCGCAAACGCGCTGCCAGTTCTCGGGGGACAAACGGTTTGGCTAAATAGTCGTCGGCGCCTATTTCCAGAAGAATGATCTTGTCCAAAACATCCGAGCTGACACCGAGAATCACGAAGGGTACCCAAGGAGCGGACTGTGCAATCTCACGACACAGATCGTACCCCGAGGATCCAGGATCCCGTAGATCCAGGATCAGAGCCGAGGGCGGCGGTCTTCTGCGAAGCTTCTTCAGAGCAGTGGAGTTGTCTGCCACGACCTCGACCTCGTACCCTTCCAGACTGAGAAGGGTTTGCAGTGCCTGTCTCGAATCGTGATCGTCCACAATGACCAAGATTCGATCGGCCAAGGCAACGCGGAGGGCGGGGACCTCCCCGCTCTTGATCGCTAGCGACCCCATTCCCACCCACACTGGCACCGCACCTTCTCGGCCAAGTGACACTTGAAAAGAACTGTCTTGCACATGGCACACGCTCTCATCCACATGCTTTCCCTCCTTTTTTGCGGCTTCAATCAATAAAGAAGAGGGGTCTTCGGATTGTTTGCCGAGTTCCCCTCCGGACCTATGCGCGAACTAGCCGTGGTCCAGTCGCGCTTGAAATCCTTCGATTCGCACCAGGTTCGGCTAGAACCGATAGACTATGCCAGCAGACGGCTGCGCAATATGCGACCAAGCGTCTGTCTTGAGGCTGGCCAGGTTGAAGCTCGGTGATTTGTACATGAAGCCGCGATATTCGGCGCGCAGCGAAAGGTGTCTCGTGAAGGCGTAGTCGGCGCCGCCTCCGTAAAGGAATGCGCCTCTCGCCTGCCAAGTTGCGCCTGCACCGGCACCGGTTGGATCAAAGAGCAGACCACCACCACCGGCGAGCGCATAAGGCTGGATCTTCGCAAAGCCCGGCAATTTCACCACGGCTTCGCTGGTGATTTGGTGAATGTTCGACTGCACACGGCCTGACGTGCTTCCGATGTAGCTCTGTGTGTTGCGGTCATAGCCGTAGTTGGCCTCTGCCGCGAGCCACCGAGTGATGTTGTAGCGATAGCCAATCAGCAGTCCACCTGTCTCAGTTGCTGTATTCTTAATGCCATTGCCGTTGCTGTCCTTGGTGAAGAATCCGGTTCCCTGAACACTGACTTCCGACCGAACCTCTTGCGCCACCGCTCTCAAGGAAAGCAGCGCTATGCAACCTACAATTACCAGGACTGCTGGTTTGACTGAGTACTTCTTTACTTTCATCTAGGATCTCCCATTTGCCTCTTTGAGTTGAAGTACAGCTCTGCAGGTCTAATCAATGCAAACGCGGTGCCAGAGCGGGAGTACCCCTAAGTGGCGTTGAATCAAGCAGATTTGTGCGGGCTTATGACAGCCAGGACCTGCTGAGCGTTGACGTGTCAAGTCGGGTGACATGACAACCGCGTAAATGAGTTACACCAGCACGCGATAAGACTCCAAGCTTGGTTCTACTCGATGCATTGTCGGTCGCGCGATTGCCCTGTCCAGGTCCTACCCAAGCCTCCGGGTTCGCCTCTATATGTGGCGCGGTTGGTTATGGCCCTTCGGTTGCTTTCTCGCTCTGGAAAGGGAGTCGAAGTTGTGACCAATGCAGAGGTGGACAGTCCACGAGTTCTTGATTCCGAAGTCTCGGGGACAATTGTTTCGTTACGGGAACGTTTTGAGGCCGTGCGCCGCGGTGAAATTCACCGTGTGCGCGGACGCCTGGGCAATCTGAGTTCTGCCCAAGAGGATGTTGTGGAATCGCTTAGTCGTGGCATCATAGAAAAGGTGCTTCAGGCGCCGGTGGCAATGTTGTTGAACGCTGCAGCAGTCAATCAGTCTGCCTTTATCGTCGAGACGGTGCGCAGGATTTTCAACCTGCGAACGTAAGATTGGTGTTCCGAGCAAGCCCATCGACGTGCTGGCTACTTGGGATCCGCTCTGGTGTAGTTAAGCCGCCGGCAAAGACTAGAGAGCTACCACTCACCGCCCAGAAGGGATCGGCGATCAATCTCCGAGTTCGCTCAGGATCTGCCGCGCCCATTCCCCAACACGTTTACCAAGTTTTGGCTGCGTGAGAGAAGCGTTACCGGTGCTTGATGAACGTGCCGCTTTGCAGTTCTGTCATGGCCTGTCGCAACTCCTCCTGGGTGTTCATGACGATCGGACCGTACCACGCCACCGGCTCCTCAATGGGCTTGCCAGATACCAACAGAAAACGGATACCTTCTTCGCCGGCTTGAACAGTAATCTCGTCGCCGCGATCGAAGAGTACGAGCGAGTGATTCCTGGCATCGTACTTCGGGTTCGCGTTTGGGTCGACAGCAGATTCGGTCAGAACCGCGCGCGGATCCGATGCATCCCGGAACGTCCCTGAACCGGCGAAAGCGTACGCAAAAGCGTTACGCGTAGTCTCGATCTTCAGGCGCCTGCGTCGATTAGGGGCAACCGAAACATCAACGTAGCTAGGATCGGCAGCTACACCCTCCACCGGTCCTCTCTGGCCCCAGAATTCCCCAGAAACCACCCTGACTCGAGTTTCGTCGTCGTCGGTGATTTCAGGAATAGCACTTGCCGGAATGTCTTGATAACGCGGATCGGTCATCTTCAGATTTGCAGGCAGATTTGCCCACAACTGGAAGCCGTGCACCCGGCCTCGGCTATCCCCTTTCGGCATCTCCTGGTGAAGAATGCCGCTTCCCGCTGTCATCCTTGCACGTCGCCAGCGCTCATTTTTCCCTTGTTACCCAGGCTATCGCCGTGCTCGACCGATCCGGCGAGAACGTAGGTGATGGTTTCGATGCCGCGATGTGGGTGCCAGGGAAATCCTGCTGCGTAATCGTTCGGGTTGTCGTTGCGGAAATCGTCCAGCAAGAGAAATGGATCGAATTCCCTGGTCTTACCGAAACCAAAGGCGCGCTGCAACTTGACGCCCGCGCCTTCGATAGTCGGCTTCGGTTCGATAATCTGCTTCACTGCTCTCAGTGACATAGGACTCCTTCATGGGTGATACGACAGTCTGTTCCCAATCTGCCGTTCCTCGGATACTTCAAGCCTTCACAAACTCCGCCTCGAGCGTGATGGTGACCTCCTCGCCAACCAGAATGCCACCGGTTTCAAGGGCCGCATTCCATGTCAAGCCATAATCTTTGCGGTTGATCTTCGTGGTTGCCGAGATTGCGATTCGGGTATTTCCCCAGGGGTCCTTCGTCGGTGGCGTTGGCCCTTCAACTGCAAACGTTACCTTACGGGTGACGCCGCGAATGGTTAGGTCGCCTTGGACCTTTAGTTCTCCGTCGTCGGCAACCTTGATGTCAGTGGACTTGAACGACAAGGTTGGGAACTTCTCCACATGGAGGAAGTCCGCGCTTTTGAGGTGCGTGTCGCGCTGCGATTCGCGGGTCTCAATTGACGCGGCTTCTATTGTGGCCTCGACGCGTGACTTTGTCCGGTCGGATTCATCATGGATCAGAACTCCTGCGACTTTGGAGAAATGACCCTTTACGTGCGCGATCATCATGTGTTTGACCTTAAACTCGGCAACAGAATGAGCTGCGTCGATGTTCCAGGTGGTGGTGCTTGTGGTGGTTTGCGGAATGGCCATTGTGCCCATAGGTGCTTCTCCTTTCATTTCGTTAGATGTGTTACTACGATATTCGTTGCAACAACTATAGTACAAAAAATTAGGCCACTTTGGCTCGAGCCGCTGCCAGCAAGTCCTGCAATTCCTTCAGTCGAGCTCCCCCAAGGTGGCCAAGTTGTTTACGGTGCATCTCCTGCACAGGTTCGTCAAGACGGGACAAGAGCTTCGATCCTTGCGGGGTGATGCGAGCCACAACCATGCGACGGTCCTTCGTTTCCCGACAGCGGGAGATCAGTTCTCGCTTTTTCAGACGGTCGAGCAGCCGTGTGATGTCAGGATCTCGGGTAATCATGCGGTCCGCGATCTCTCCGCAAGGCAGTCCTGTAGGCGGCGCTCCTCGTAGGATTCGGAGCACGTTGTATTGGGTTGGCGAGAGATCCTCGGATTTCAAGAACTGGGCAGGACCGCGAGAGAGCAGATCGCAGGTACGGAGTAGATCCAGAAATGCTGCCTCCTCCGGAGTGCCTCGCGTTTTCTTTGTCTCTTTCATAATTGCTTTTGATTATAGACGTTATAACGACAGTCGTCCAGACATATACTAGAGCCCAGGCCGAGGCGTTACGAGATTTAGAGTAGGGGCTCCGGAGCAAAGCGGGGTTCCGCGCCAAACTGGCCCGTTTAGAATTGTTTTGCGTGTATCGCCAGCTTTCCAATCGCTCGTGACGTCCTTCTGTTATCCGTCATCTGATCGACAGCAGTCCTTCTCGCATTTTCCTCACATTCTCGACGCGTGCCTCCGAACCCACTCGCAATCAAGCGAATACAATCGCTCCCCATTTGGACCCACACGTGCTATTCCAAGGTCGATCGCCACTTCTTTGGAGGCAGAACAGACACTCTCGAAGTGAATAGTTTGGCTCCTACTCCACGGTTGCGCGCTTCGGACGGGAGCAAAAGCAAATTGTGAGTTCCTGCGATATTGATTTTGGGCTCTTGCAATGTGTTCGTAGGGATCGCCAGCACAGATCGATCTTGGTCGTCGCCTTGCTCATGCACAGATGGATAACGCTGCTCATGCTCGAAGCGCTGCAAAGGATTTGGGAGTTCCTGTTCGGCTGCTGGCACGGCCGGCTAAGCCGACCCTTCACGATATCAGGGGACACATACAAAGTTTGCCTCAGCTGCGGCCGCAAACTCACTTATTCGCTCGACACCATGTCAATTAGCCGGCGTGGGACGCGGCAAACCCCGGGGATAGATACAGTCCGAAGTCTTCCTCTCGACAATTGATGGCGTGACAACCCATGGACAGGTGACAGTGGCAAGGTCGCTCAGTCTTACCGCGGCACTGCGCCGCACCTTTTTATTTCGCTGAAATGTGGAGTTGACCCTCGATTCCGCGCCCCTTTCCGCTGCAATCGTGACACCCCGGCTTTGGCAACATCCGTGCTCTATCCCGATTCAGTTGGAGGTGAACATGAACAGCAATTTCGTATTCCTGTGTGGGTGATGTGGTGCAGATACGGACAGCAAGAAGCCGGTAGTGAGCTCATGAGAGCCGCTCAAGGAGAGGATCCAGATGTGAGTGCCCTTGCAATGGCCATGCTGCAAGAAGGCTGCCGATCCCTTCCACAATTCAGACGAGTGAACTAAGCGGTCATAGACGAACTGGTGTCGCAGGAAAGTATAGCAGTGCGACATCATTGCGGTGAGCTGAGTAACGGAAAGGCAGAGACCATGAAGGCGCAGACTTTTTCATTGGACAAGCATCTTCTCTTACAGTTTGGGAACGGCCTGCAAGAGCAGCGACGCGAGTTTTTGCAAACGATTGAGAAAGCCGAAACGGAAATACGGGACTTTGCAGGTCCAGCTCCTGTCGACGCGATCGACCTTTCTTGTTTTACGGCTGCGAAGGAATCTCTGTTTGCACGCGCCAGCCGAGGCCGCCGCCTGCGTTTGATTCAGCGAGCACTGGAGCGCATCACCGATGGCAGTTTCGGCATTTGCCTTGACTGTGATGCCGCAATCGGTCTGGAAGGCTTGCAAGCCGTTCCCGAGCTCTACCACGAACGCCAGAGAACACGTTTTCGTCCAAGCACGCATGTACTTCCACAGCGCAGCGAATTTGCCAGGTTCCTTTCGGATCTCGCGACCGTTTGAGGGCGGGTTGTGATTACGGTTCGGTCATACACGGACATGAGATGTGTATTTTGGATCTTCTTCTTAGCAGCAATCAGCCTGGCGCCGCTAGGACTCTTCCTTCTCTTCTGGAGGATGTTCCCCGATGACCGTGGCATCCACCCAATTTATAGAGACTCCAGATCGAACGACACACAAAAGGACAGGGGCATCAGTACATGACCGGGCCGATAAAGCGTTATTTATTTGCCAGCGATTTCGACAAGACGTTGACCTTCAACGATACCGGTTACGTATTGAGTGAGTTGCTAGGGATCGCGACTGAGGAGTTCGAACGCAAAATCAAGGGCATGGCGTTGCTGAATCTGGTGCAGCAGGGTGCCGAGCTTTCTTATCTTCTCCTGCACGATCCTCAGTTCCGGAGCAAGGTACACAAAGAGCACCTCATCGAAGTAGGCAAGCGAATCCGGCTCAAGAGCAATATCAAACAAGTCTACGAAATTCTCGACCATCGAATTGAGGGCTTCCATTTCGAATTTTATGTACTCTCGGCTGCCCCGGTGGAAGTGATCCAATCGGCACTTGCAGGTATCGTGCCCCAGGACCACATTTTCGGAACGGAGTTACGCTACAGTCCGAGCGGCGAGATTGAGAGCCTGGTGCGCGCGACGGCGGGTTACGGAAAAGTAGCGCGGCTGGAGCGGTTGACCGAAGAACTCGGCGTCCCGTTGGATCGGGTTGTGTACGTTGGCGACGGAAGGTCGGATATTCACGTGATGTTGCATGTCAACCGGCATGACGGATTCACCATTGGCGTTTCGGAGTCGAAACACGTTGCCCACATCGCGAAGCGAACGGTGCTTAGTGATAATGCGCTGCCGACGCTCGTCCCTATCCTGGAAGACATTGCCGAATGGTCGCGTCCGAAAATCCGGCAACTGTTTGAGTCTTATGGATTCCTGGTGCAAGGATGGGAAAGCGTGCAGACGGACTGGCTCACTTTGCTGCCAAGTGGGGTAGTTACAGAAAGGACGACAACCGCGGAAGCCGTCTGACCTCATGCTTGATGTTGCAACTTTGCAACGTCAAGTTGTGCTTCTCCATCGTGAATGTTAGCGAGCGCGAAACAGGAAATGTCTAGCAGTTGAGCCTTAGATCCCAGCGAAGAACGCGCGAGACTACCCCCGCAGAGCGAGCGTCGTGCAGTCTCATGTTTAGAACTGAAGTTTAAGCGCCAGCTGGATCGATCGCGGTCCGCCGATTTGGTACAGCGGATTCAGGCCGCCGCTCTGGCCGCCGCTGCCGAGAGAGTTGCTTAGCATCATCGTAGCCTGTCCAAATTGAGGTGAGCTGAGGTAATTGATCGGGCTGCCGAAATTGGGGTGATTCAGGATGTTGAAGAAATCGCCCCTCGCCTGAAGAGAAAATCGTTCTGTGAATCGGAACTGGCGTCGCAATGTGATGTCCCATTGCGTGGCGCCGAATCCGCGCAGGGCATTGCGTCCGAGATCGCCTTGCGCCGTGGCTGGCACAGGCGTGGTGAAGGCCGCCGGGTTGATGACCTTACCTCCGGGCGCGCCTGACGGATGAAGATAAAACGGCACGGCGGGAACAACGTCCGGGCGCTGCACGCTGCTGGCGCCGGACAAAACAGAACCCGCAAACGGGTTCTGCCCCGTAACCACATTCACCGTTGGAGCGCTGCGCGCGTAGAGGATGGAATCAGTCGACCAATTTCCGAAGACTTGCTTCAACACTCCCCTGCCCGGAGCGGGGATATCGTAGGAAACAGCAACAGAAAATGTGTTCCGGATGTCGTAATCGGAGGGGCCACGCTCAGTGGAGGAGGGCGACAGACCGAGCGGAACATTCTGGTAATTCGCATCCGAGGAAACGTCATCGATCGAATGACCCCAAGTATAGGAGAGTAGCGTTTGCAAGCCGTGCGACAGCCGATGACGATATTGTGCTTGGAGCGCGTCGTAGTTGGAGCTTCCGTGATTGCTGAGCAGATCGAATTCCCCGGTGAAGTTCGGCCCCGGCGCAATATAGACGTCCTTTCTCATCAGCTTGCGTCCTCCGGCGCCAACGTACGTCAGCGTAAGGACGTCGGCATTCGTGATGCTGTGCTCGACCGCCGCGTTCCATTCATACGTTCGCGGGAGCACGTGGTTTGGATCGACCACAGCCAAGACCGCCGCGGGCGGATTCGTTGTGAAAGCTGGAGGCTTGGCGATATTGGGATCCAGCGGGAATGAAGTATTTAATATAAGAGGCTTTTCCTGAATGTACGGAAAGCTAATCATTACATTCGTGATATCGGAATACCCCAGATCGTAAAAAATGCCGGCGCCAGCTCTGAGCGCCAGGTTCGGGCGCACCTGCCAGGCCAATCCAAGCCTTGGCGCGAAATCATCTTTCTGCGGATGCCAGAGTGGCGTTCCAACCGGCGCGATGGTTGCCGTAGCAAGGTCGCTCACTTCGTTCACCGTAAACGGCGGGGCGCCGTTCGGAGATGAAGGTGACGTGTTGTAGTCCCAGCGCAGTCCATAGGTGAGGGTCAGGTTACGAGCGATGCTCCACGTGTCTTGAGCGAAGAGACTCCAATTGGAAAACACCAGTTGCACATCGGAGGTTCGAGAAGCCACGAATGCCGCTGGCACTGAGTTGGCCTCGAAGTTCGCCAGAGACAGGAACTCGTACTCCAATTGATACGTCAGAGACCCTTCTTCCGGTTCGAGTCGCCGATAGTCCACTCCAAATTTCATGCGATGTGGTCCTGCGCTCCAGGAAAGGCCATCGGTCACATTGATCTGATGTTGCCGATTGTCTGCGATCTTGCCTACATCGTACCTGAGCCCGAATGGATTGAAATCCCCGAAAATGCCAAGGAATCCGTTACTTGAGGACTGGCTGGGCGGAAACAAGACTGAATCCGGCGGCGCCACAGCGCCGGCGAAGTTGTCCAACGTCAGAAAACTCTGCCCGTGGCTCAAACTGTAATTGAAGCGGAGTTCATTGATCGCGCGCGGTGTAATCGTTTCATCCGCACCAACAGTCACAGTCTGCGTCCGGGCTTTCGTATGATTTAGATTGCTGTAAGCTGTCTGGAACCTGCCGCCGCCACGCTGCACAGTGCTCGATGGCGCGTCGCTGTACCTGCCAAATAAACTCAGCCTTCGCGATAGCGAATAATCAACTCTTCCGCTATAAGAGTCCAGCGATGATGGATCGGAATATCCGGCCGCGAAAGCTGCTGTGCCTGCGGTGCAATTCGGGCAATTGCCACCGGTCGGCTGCGGAAACGCATTCAGCAACGGCTGAACTGCCGGAGCCGCGTTCTGCCGCGTTGCCAAGGATGGCACGTATGTATTTGCAATCTGCGGCTGCCGTACCCGCAAGCCTTCATATGAGCCCAAGAAGAATAGCTTGTCCTTTATTATGGGGCCGCCGAGAACGCCACCGAAGTCGTTCTGCCGCAGCGCAGGCTTTTTCAGGCCCTTGTTGTCGGCAAACCAGTCATTGGCATCGAGCACGTCGTTGCGAAGGTATTCGAAGGCCGTGCCGTGATACGCGTTGGTGCCGGACTTTGTTACCACTGAAACCTGCGCTCCGGGAGTACGTCCAAACTCCGGTGCGAAGGTCGAAGTCTGGATCCGAAATTCCTGCAACGCATCCAGCGAGACGAGATTGCTGAAGCCGCCAAACGCGTTGGTTGCCGGAAGCTGGCCGGTTCCGCCCTGGCCAAAACTGGAAACCGGAGCGCCCAGGTTCGCGCTAACCCCATCCACGGTGAAATAATTCGCGTCGGGCCGCTGGCCGTTCACACTGAACTGGCCTTCTTCAAAGAAATTGTTGTTGACCAGAACTACTCCAGGCGTCAGGTCGATAAGAGCGCTGAAGCTGCGCCCATTCAGCGGCATGTTCTGCACGAATCGATTGTCAACCAGAGTGCTGACGGTCGCGTCGGAGGTATTTAGAAGCGGCGCCCCGCCTTCTACCGTGACGCTCTCCGACGCGGAACCCACGGTCATTTCGAAGTCAATATCCAGAGCATCCTGTACGTGCAGAATGACATCCGGCCGGATCAGCTTTTTGAAGCCGGGCGTCTCTACCTCGATCCGGTATGTACCGGGCGAGAGATTAGGCAGGTAGTATTCGCCCGACGCGTTGGTAGTGGTTTGGTCATGGATATTTGTGCCGGCATTGATTGCGGCGATTTTGGCGCCGGCGATTCGAGCTTTGGAAGGATCGGTTACGCGACCGGCGAGCGAGGCATTCGTAGATTGGGCGCAGAGCACCCCTGTGCAGAGAACGAGACAGCCGAGAGCGAGAGAAGTCCGGCGCACAGTTTCATACCCATGCGGAAGAATCCGAAGATACTGACAGCAGCCTCAACCGTTTGTCAACGCACCGAGGGGAATCCGGGTTAATTCTCTGTTAAGACTTCTTGCTGAGCCCCGGGCATCGAATCGAAACCATGAGCCGTAATACGATAAGATGTTGGGCTCTGGGGCAAGTGGGGTGATGAGTGCGGCATCCTGTCGTGCTTGCGATTACGCTGTTTTCCATTCTACTGGCATTGTGTGCTGGCGCGCCGGCGCTCGATCCCTCGCTCGACGTCAGCCAGTACGCGCACAACGCCTGGAAGATTCGCGAAGGCTTTACCAAAGGCCCAATCAATTTGATGGCCCAGACTCCCGACGGCTATCTCTGGCTGGGGACAGAGTCCGGCTTGCTTCGCTTCGACGGAGTTCGTGCGGTTCCGTGGCAGCCGCCGGGTGGTGCGCAACTCCCGAGCAACTACATATCAGGCCTCCTGGTGGCGCGCGACGGCACACTTTGGATTGGCACATTGAAGGGGCTTGCCCGTTATAAGGACGGCAAGCTCACGCAATACCCAGAATTTGCTGCCGCGTCTGTCGGTTTGTTCCTGGAAGACCGCGAACACACAATTTGGTTTGGAGCCAGGCAAGCGGCGATCGGCCGGCTCTGCTCCATCCGCAATGGAAATATCGAATGCTATGGTGCAGGTAATTTCGGGATATTCGTGAACCCCTTGTATGAGGACCACAAAGGCAACCTCTGGCTCACGAGTGCTACCGGGCTGTGGCGGTGGGCGCCCGATCCTCCGGAACGATACGCGTTTCCTCATAGCTTAACAGCGGTCGCCGCTGCAGCCGAGGACGACGCCGGCACACTGCTGGTGGGCACGACTGACGGGCTGAAGCAGCTTGTGGGCGGAAAAATTCAAAACTATGCACTGCCCGGCATCAGCGGCCACTTTACACCTTTTAAGTTCCTCCGAAGCCGCGACGGCAATCTGTGGATCGGTACACAGCAGGGTTTGTTGCACTTGCACCAGGGGAGGGTCGACCGATTCAGCGCAATCGACGGCCTCTCCGGTGATTACGTAGATAAAATTTTTGAGGATCGGGAAGGCAGCGTTTGGGTGGCTACGACGGATGGGCTCGACCGGTTTCGTGAATACGCAGTCCCCACCATGTCCCGCAACCAGGGTCTTTCCAGTCCGGCAGCCGCCCTGGTACAAGCTACTTCGGACGGAAGCATTTGGACTGGCGCGGCGGAAGGATTGAATCGCTGGGCCAATGGCCGTGTTACTTTCTATCGCGGCAAAAGCGCGTTGAGCGAAAACCGCGCTGCGGATGAAACAAAGCTCAACGTCGGCGGGGCCGCAAGCGAAATCGCAAATAGTGGACTTGTTGGCACCCCTCACTCCCTAGGGCTCGATGACGAGGGGCGGCTGTGGGTTGCGACCGATAAGGGCCTGTTCTATTTTGAACGCAGCACATTTGTCCGCGTTTCAGTTGTTCCCGGCGTATACACATTTGCCATTGCCGGGGATGGGCTAGTGAGCGTCTGGATGCGTCAGGCCGAG
>Ga0137382_10000771_pt1 | contig 13425 bp, 13 predicted proteins | sample SagtaG_15_FD_104816 | JGI IMG/M metagenome (GOLD analysis project Ga0137382, IMG submission 104816) | Vadose zone soil microbial communities from Sagehorn Ranch, Mendocino, California, USA - Sage2_R_20_16 metaG | ecosystem: Environmental > Terrestrial > Soil > Vadose zone | place: USA... | reverse complement strand
GGTTCTGTCGCATGAGCCGCGGCAGCACGGAGTCGAGCCGATAGCGGAGCCACGCCTGCTGCACCGCCGCCTGCTCCCGCAGGGTGCCGAGTGGGCGTTGCGGCGATGCGGTCAGTGGCGAGTCAGGGGCTTGAAGGAGGGCGGTGGAGACGACGAGCGTGGCGAGCAGCATGTCGGTTACAACTCTCCCGTTTGTGGTTCCGGTGTGATCGACCTCCTCCAACCTCCAGCACCCTCCACAGCCTGCGGGCTCTCAGTCGAGCCGGCGGCCGGTCACCTCGATGCGACGGTACCGCTCGATGCGGCCCGACCCTCCCACGAATGCGGAGGCGAGCCAGCTCGTGAGGCCCACCACAATGGAGCCGAGGATCGCCGCTCCGAGGCCGGCCAGCGTGAAGCCGGGCATGAGCCAGGCTACGAGCGCGAGCGAGATCCCGTTGACGACCAAAATAAAGAGCCCCAGCGTGAGCACCGTCAGGGGCAGCGTGAGAATCAGAATGATCGGTCGGATCACGGCGTTCACGATGCCGAGCAGCAGCGCCGCGACGAGGAGGTTGCCCCAGCCGTCGATCCGGACGCCCGGAATGATGGTCGCGGCCGCCCACAGGCCGAGCGCGGTGATGGCGACGCGGAAAAAGAATCCCTTCATGGCCCGAACAAGATACTAGCGCGGCCGCTGGGCCGCGCGACCGGCCACGAACCGCGCGGTCACGCCGGGACGCACCTGCACGCCCAACCGCTCGTCGAACAGGATCGCGCCCACGAGCGAATCGCCCACGCGGGTCGCGCCGATACCCGCAAACGGACCCAGGTCGGCCGGCCATCCGTAAATCAGCGCCTGCTCCCCGGAGCCGTACCACGTCACGGCAAGCGTTTCCGCCCGGGGCACGGCGAACACAAGGACGCCGCGGAAGTGGCAGGTCCGGCCCACCACGACGCGCGACGTGTCCAGCGTGAGGTCGGTGAGCCTGAACCTATCGCCCAGCTCCGGTAGGGTGAGGGTGTCGCCCCGCGCGACGACCCAGTGACCGACGTAGCGCTGGGAGAACCGGGCGCGGAGGTGCATTTCCGATGACGAGCACGGATTCGCGGGCTCGCACGCGAGGAGCGAGCCGAGCGCCGCCAGGGTCGAGCCTCTCCTCACGGAGAGACGCTGTCCGTGGCGCGAATGCGGGCGTTGGTGGAGTCGGCGGCCCGCTGCGCCCTCCCGACGTTCGCCGCGCCAGGGATCTGGGACTGGGCGAGGATCGAGTCGCGCTGTCGTTCGGTGAGCGAGTCGCCAGCGGCGGCCGAGTCACGGGACTTGCCGCCGGAACAGGCGACGATGACGACGACGGCGATGCACAGAGCGGCCGCGCGCATGGGGCCTCCAATGAATGGTGGCGGGACGGGACCGAGACGTAATATGTAGAGGCACAGCATGCTGCGCCCCTACTTACCCGGAGGCTCGTTCGTGAAGCGTGCGCATGTCCTCTTGGCCCTCACGTTGGTCGGCTGCACCCGATCCAGCTCATCCCTCACCGATGCGCTGTCGCGCGCCACGTGGGTGGATCTGACCTACGCGTTCGACTCGACGACCATCTATTGGCCGACGGCAAAGCCGTTCCGGCTCGAGGTCGTTTCGGCCCAGCGCACCAGCGGTGGCTACTACTACGCCGCAAACAACTTCGCGGCGGCGGAGCACGGTGGCACGCACCTCGATGCACCCGTGCACTTCGCAGAAGGCCGGCACACCACCGATCAGATCCCGCTCACCCAGCTCACGGGGCCGGCGGTCGTCGTCGACGTGAGTCGACCGGTGGCGGCGGATCGGGACTACCGCGTCGCGCCGGCGGACTTCGAAGCGTGGGAGCGCACGCACACCCGCGTTCCCGAGGGCGCGATCGTGCTGGTCCGTACCGGCTGGGGAAGCCGCTGGCCCGATCGCGACCGTTACCTCGGGACCATCAAGACCGGGGCGGCAGCGGTTCCTGAGCTCCACTTCCCCGGACTGCATCCCGACGCGGCCCGCTGGCTGGTGGCGCGGAAGGTGCACGCCGTGGGGATCGACACGCCCAGCATCGACTACGGGCAGTCGGCGACCTTCGACACGCACCAGATCCTGTTCGCTGCCGACATCCCGGCGTTCGAGAACGTGGCGCACCTCTCGGCTGTCCCCGCGACCGGCGCGTTCGTGATCGCGTTGCCGATGATGATCCGCGGCGGGAGCGGCGGGCCGCTGCGTCTCGTCGCGGTCCTGCCCGAAGGCACCGTGCCTGAATAGCGGCTTATCTCTTGCGCAACAGCAGGCCGTAGGCGACGAGATTCACCGCGAGCACCAGAGTCCCGAGCACCGCTTGCGTGGGTCGGGCGAGGCCCGCCGGGTAGAGGGTGGGAATGATATAGTGCTCGATGAACCCGCCGCGGTAACCCTCGAGCCCCGCGCGAGCCCGCAGCGCGTTCTCGAGCGGCGTGAGCGGGCAAATCCACCCCGCGTATTCAATGGCGACGCCCCACACGGCGCACGGCACGTGAAGCCACACCATCCAGCGCCACCGCCCGGTGAGGAACCCACCCAGCACGACGAACACCACGAACGCGACGTGCACCAGCACCACGGCGTCGGCGAGCACCCGGTAGACCACCTTCAAGCCTCGTTATCCTGCAGCGCGGATTCAGGCACCCATCAGGTTCTCGCACGGAGCGAACATACTCTGGATCGCGGCCGCGATGGTGTCCGGCAGCGGATACAGATATGTGAAGGCCACCAGCTCCACGTCCGAGAGCTTGGTGCCGTCCGCGTGCCGGACGTCAAGGGCCTGATTCGTGCCCGAGAAACGAGCCCAGAGCTCACCGTTCACGTCGATCGCCAGGTTTACCGTCACGGTCTGGGGCGACGCGACGATGCTGAGGCTGCCATGCTCCGATACTTTTTGCGTGCCGCGCGTGAAACTGAAATCGGTGAGCGTGACGTCGATCTCGTTGGCATTGGGGGTTGCGATGGTCTCGTGCAGCTCGATGTGAATGGCTGGATTGTCCAGGTCCCACGTGGCGTCGATCTGGCCATCCGGGTTGTCCGTGTCGACGTTCGTCACCGCGAACGTGGCATTGAAGGTCAACGTGCGCGTCAGGTCGGTCACAAAGCCCGCGGCCGTGGCCGTGAAGGCGGTCGGCGGAGACCCCGTAACGCTGCCGCTCACTGTGTAATCCACGTAAGTGGCGCCCGGGGTGGCCGGCGAGCTGGCCGCGACGATGACGTGTAGCTTGTTCACCGCCGGCGCCGTCGTGCTCTCGTCCACGAGGTCCGCATAGCCGACCACCGTGAGCGGGCCTTCGATGATCTTCCCGTCGGGATACACGTCGTACAGAATGATCCGCACGCGGTCGGAGGGCGCCGCCGGTGTGTAGGATGCGTTCTCGATGTAGGCGTGGGTCGCGACGTCCCAGGTGAACGTCTGTCCCAGGAGCGCGGGCGGCACGACGCTCCTGCTGATTCCGCTCGCGAGTCTCGCCGCGCTGCTCCGCAGTGCCGCAAAGCGCGCCGCTGCGTTCGCGTACGGCGCGTCGCTCGTGCTCGGCGACACGATCGGGGCGGCGCGGAGCAGCGCACCCGCCCGCGTGGGTGCCGCCGCCGGAGAGCCGGATGCGGCGCTCATGGCACTGAAGCTTTGGAACGGCGAGGACGCGAGTACGCCGGCGACCGTCGCCAGGTCGTTGCTGAGGCCCTGGGGATCGGGCAGCTGCGTCTGCGGGGCTGTACCGCTGTTGCAGCCCGCCAGGACGAAGGCAGCGGCGACTGCCAGCCCACCCAGGCACTGACGACGATGAAATGGCATCCTGCTCCTCCGATGCGAGGCGTGAATCCGTGAAGGGGGGGCGGGGACACCTGATCCTCGGGCCTCCAGCCAGAGTGCAACGTACTCCGCTCGGTGCGGTTCGGACAGGGCGCAGCGCACGGTCAAAGCAATCCCCCGCCGGCCAGGGGCCGGCGGGGGACGAGAGATCAGCAACGCGCGGTGGTCAGACGCCCGCGGAACCGGCCGGCGCGAACAGCTCGTCGAAGCGCTCCAGTGTCGTCCCGACGGCGTCGAGAATCGCGCTCAGTGCCGTGAGGTCGTCGGCCGTGAGCTCCTGCCCACCGCCCCCCGTGTAAGTCCGCGAGTCGTTCGTCTCGGTGATCGTGGCGTAGATACCGCCGTTCACACCCACGGTGACCGTCCCGGACGCGTTACCCGTGGTGGCGTCCAGAGTAGTGGTTCCCCGTACCGTCACGACTTCGGTTCCGAACTGCAGGCGGAAGTCGATGGCGAGCCGCAGCGTGTTCTGGTCGGGCGCCGACAAGGTGATTCTCAGGCGCACGTGCGCGTCATCGGCGTTCACATCGAACCGGATGTCGACCGTGATGCGGCTGGCGGTGGCGGTGAGGGCGACGTTGAAGTCCAACCGATGAGTGCCATCTGTGATGAACCCGACGACTGCTGCACTCCCCGACGTGGCGCCCGCCGTGACGCTGACCCGGTAGTCCACGTACGTGATCGGAGACCCGGTCGTCGTGCCCACCACGAGCAGATGCAGCGCGTCGGTGCTGCCGCTGCTCTCATCGATCAAGTCCGCGTAGCCGATTTCCTGTGCGGTGATCGGAACGCCCCCGCCGTCGAGCGCGTAGAGGATGAACCGCACGCCGGTGGGTGGCGCGCCTGCCCGCCCCAGGTCGGCGTACGTCGTGCCGTTCCACTCGTAGGTGACGCCGAGGACGCTAGGCGGCAATACGGATGCGCTCACCGCGCCAGACGGGACGAGCACCGCGGCCAGCGAAGCGGCTGCGAGGCGACTCTCTTCGGGCGAAAGCGCCCGGCGGCTTACCAGGGTGGGTTGCGCGGCGCGCAGCACCGTCCGCAGCGGCGCCAACGCGCCCGCGGCCGCGGGCGAGTACGTGGCGGCATACGTGAAGCTCTGGAAGGTCGGGGAGCTGAAGCTGGCGTCGAGCGCCTGGATGCTCGCGGCCGTTGCCATCGGGTCGGCCGGCTTGGCCGGTCCGAGCGTGTCGTCACCGCACGCGCCGAGGGCAAGGGTGGCCACCGTGACGTGCCAAAGGGTGGGACGGAAACTGCCGGGCATGGGGCTCCTCCGAGATGAGGGCACGACGGGGCTGTGCGGGCGGGTATGAGCCCCGCTCCAGGTTGGAACGTACGCCCGACGCATCCGGCGCGACCGTGACGGAGCGCACGCTAAGAGACGAAAACCCTCCCGGACGATGGTCCGAGGGGGGCCGGGGGGGGGGCAGTGGGCGACCCGGGGTGCGTGCTCAGGCCCCCATCAGACTGCCAGGAGGACCAAACAGTATCGCCATCGCGAAGTCACTTGTCAGCCAGAGCCCGAACAGATCGAGGAACGCCTGGCCTTCAGGATCCGAGAGCTGGGTGCCGTCGGGATGACGCAGGGTGACACCAGCCTCGTTGCCGGTGACCATCGCCCAGCGCGAACGGTTTACGTCGACCGACAGTGTGAGGTCGAACACGCCAGTCGAGAGCACCGTGCTGACGCTGCCCGTCAGCGTCACGGTTTCCGTGCCGCGCTTTACGCTGAACTCGCCGACGTTGAAGGTGAGGTGGTCTGCGTCGGAGAGCGTCAACGTCTCGTGCAGGGTGAGGTGAAGAGCGGGATTGCTCAGGGCCCACGTGACATCGACCGCAACGTCAGGGTTATCCGTGTTCACCTGCGTCACGCCGTACGTCGCGGTGAAGGTGATCGAGTTCGTGCCATCGGTCACCGAGCCGGTTGCCGCGGCGGTAAACGCTGTTATCGGGTTGCCCGTGACCTGAGCGCTCACCGTGTAGTCGATGTAGACGGTGCCCGGACTCGTAGGCGAGCCACCGGTGACGATGATGTGCACCTTGTCAACCGGCGGCGACGTGGTGCTCTCGTCGATAAGGTCCGCATAGCCGACCGGTGTGAGCGGGCTCTCGATGATGTCGCCAGTGGCGGGACTGACGGCGTACAAGATGATCCGCACGCGGTCGGACGGCGCAGCCGGCGTGTACGCGGCATCGTCCACGTAGGCATGCGTCGTGAGGTCCCACGTAAACGTCTTGCCGAGGAGCGCCGGCGGGATGACGCTGGCGGTGATGCCGTTTCGGAAGTACGCGGCCATGCGCCGCAGCGCCTGAAGCTGCGGGCGGCTGTCGAGATATGGCGCTGCCAAGGCGCGGGGCGGGACGATCGGGGCCGCGCGGAGCAGGCCGCCCGCCGGCTGCGGCGCGGCGACCGGCGACCCATCCACGAACGAGAGGGCGCTGAAGCTCTGAAACGTCGAGGACGCAAACACCTCGGAGGCGGCCTGCAGATCGCTGCTGAGGCCCCGAAGGTCGGACGGGTGTGCTTGCGGGGCGGTGCTTTCGCTGCAGGCAGCAATGGCGAACGCAGCGGCGACCGCCAAACCACACCTGGGCAGACGACGATATGATGGCATTCGGCTTCCTCCACTCGGCGTGAGTACGTCGGTCCAAAATGCAACGTACACCGCCCAGCGCAGATCGGACAGTGACGGCTAGGCGTGACTAGGTGGTGCGGAAAGAGCGAGCTGTTGCCGTTACGCGATGACGCCGCCGCCCAGCAGGCGGCCGTCGGCGTCGTACAAGGCTCCGGACTGGCCTGGAGTGATTGCGCGAACCGGCTCGGCCAAATCGAGCTCCAGGGTGGCCGGGCCACACTCCCGAACACGGCCGGGCACGGCCGGGGCGCGGTAGCGGCACTGGACCCACACCGGGTCTCCCGGCGCCAGCGGGTCGGCCAGCCAATTCAACTCGCCCAGGGTCACGGCGTGGCCGAGCAGCTCGTCCCCCGAGCCGAGCACGACCTCGCGCGTCGCTGGGCGGATCGCCACCACGTAGCGGGGCTCGCGGAACCCGCCCGGGAGGCCGCGGCGCTGGCCGATCGTGTAACGCGCGAAGCCGTCATGCTGTCCGACAACCTCGCCGCCCGTGGTCACGACCGGTCCGGGAGCGAGGGCGGGCGCGTCGGACGGGAGGTGGCGCTCGAGCACGCGCACATAGTCGTCGTCCGGAACGAAGCAGATCTCCACCGATTCGGGCTTCTCGGCCGTGACGAGGCCGAGCCGCCGGGCGGCCGTCCGCGTCTCGGGCTTGGTCAAGCTCCCCACGGGCGTGAGCATCCGCGCCACGACCCCGCGATCGATTCCCCACAAGAAATACGACTGGTCCTTGTGGACGTCGCGACCGCGGAACAGCGCGCCGTCACGCGCGATCGCATAATGCCCGGTGGCGACGTAGGCGCAGTCGAGCGCGTCGGCGTGATACAAGAAGTCCCGGAACTTGGTGAACGAGTTGCAGCGCACACACGGGATTGGCGTGCGGCCGCGGGCGTACTCGGACACGAAGTTCGCGATCACGTCGCGCCCGAACCGGTCCTCGAAATTGAGGACATAGTGCGGGATCCCGAGCTTGTGAGCCACGAGCTGCGCGTCCGTGATCGAATCGAGGGAGCAGCACGGCCGATCGGGCACCGAGTCGCCGTAGCAAAACAGCTTCATGGTGGCGCCGACCACGTCGTACCCCGCCTCCACCAGCAGCGCGGCGGCGACGGACGAGTCTACCCCGCCCGACATCGCTACAAGGACGCGATCGGTCATCGGTGCAGCACAGCGGACAGGTGCCTGACCTTCTCGACGATCTTCGGCAGGGCCGCGACGAGCGCCTCCACGTCCTCCTCGGTGTTTTCCTTGCCGAATGAGAACCGCAGGGCCGCCACACCGAGCTCGCGCGGCACGCCCATCGCCGTCAGCACGTGGGACGGCTCCACGGCGCCGGTCGAGCACGCCGACCCCGAGGAGCACGCGATGCCCGCGAGATCCAGGTGCATCAGCAGCGCCTCGCTGTCGGTACCAGGGATGGACACGCTCGAGACGTGCGGCGCCCGGGGGCCGCTGGCGCCGTTGATCACAGCGTCTGGCACGACCGCGAGCACCCGGCGCTCCAGCTCGTCGCGCAGCGCCGCCGCGCGCGCGGCAAACGCCGCCTGCTCGCGGGCGGCGAGCTCCACGGCCGCCCCGAGTCCGACGATCCCCGGCACGTTCTCCGTCCCGGGCCGGATGCCGAACTGCTGGCCGCCGCCGTGAATGATCGCCTCGACGGCGTGCCGATCGCGCACGACGAGCGCCCCGATCCCCTTGGGAGCGCCGATCTTGTGGCCGGAAATCGTAAACAGCGTGCACGGGATGTCGGAGAGCGATACGGGGATCTTGCCGAAGGCCTGCACCCCGTCCACGTGGAACGGGACGCCGGCGTCGCGACATCGCGCGGCGAGCCGGGCGATCGGCTGCACCACGCCGACTTCGTTGTTCACCCACATCACGCTCACGACCGCGACGCCGCGCGCGAGCGCCTCATTCAGTGCAGCTTCCGCCACCTCACCACTGCCGCTCACCGGGAGGATGATCTCTTCGCCGCCCAGGTGCACGACTGCGTGCGCCGCCGCGAGGACCGCCTTGTGCTCGATGGCCGACACGGCGACGCGGAACGGGTCTCCCCGGTCGCGCGCCGCGAGCGCGCAGCCGATCACCGCGAGGTTGTCGGCCTCGGTCCCGCCGGAGGTGAAGATCACCTGGGCCGGCTCGACGCCCCCGCCCCCCCCGCCCCCCCCGCCCAGCGCCTCGGCGATGCTCCGCTTCGCCTGATCAACCCCTGCCCGCGCGGCCCGCCCGAACCGGTGGGGGGAGGACGGGTTGCCGAAGGCGTCGCGGCCCAGATAGGGGAGCATCGCCTCCAGCACCTCGGGCCGCACCGGCGTCGTGGCGGCGTTGTCCAGATATACCAAGCGCTTGGGCATGCGCGAAATCTAGACCCTAGAGGGATTGGACGCCAAGCCGGACAACGTCGTCGACCGCGAGCGTCTCGTGGCAGAAGAACGGCTCCCCGTACGCCGCGCGGATCAGGGATCCGTAGTGCGCCGACTGCACACGGATCAGCTCGTACAAATCGAGCCCCGTGGGGTGGATCTCCCCGGCGGCTTTGGCCCCGTCGAACTGCGACCCATAACACCGGATCGCCGCCATCTTGGTGTCGAACGTGTCCGAGATGTCCACCACGAACGAGGGCTTCACCGGGTCCTCGCGGTAGGCGAGCGCGTAGAGCACCTTGAAAGGTCGGTGCGCCGCACCGGATGCGCCGCCGCCGTACTTCGCGAGCCCCGCGAAATAGCAGGCGTCGCGCCCGAGCTCCGAGGCGACGCGGTGATCGGGATGGCGGCCGATAGGGAAGGGGAGGATCACCACCCGCGGGCGCGTGGCGCGGATCAGCTCGACCACCGTGGCGCGCGACGACTCGTCATTCTGCAGGTGCGCATCTGGGAGGCCGGCGTTGAGCCGGACGTGGACGCCCAGGGCGCGCGACGCGCGCTCCGCTTCCGCGGCGCGGGTGGCCGCATCGCCACGGGTCCCGGTCTCGCCCTGTGTCAGGTCCACGATCCCGACGCGATGACCCGCCTGCACGGCCTTGGCGAGCGTGCCGCCGCAGGTGAGCTCGACGTCGTCGCGGTGGGCGGCGATCGCCAAGAGATCGACCTCCTGCTTCACGGGACCTCCCCAAACGCGGAAGTCGGAACGCGTAACGCGGAACAGGCTCGGACAGTTCCGCGTTCCCACTTCCGCGTTCCGCGTTTCATCATTCGTACCTCAACGCCTCCACCGGATCCAGCCGCGCGGCCCTCGCCGCCGGCGCGACTCCGAAGACGAGGCCCACAACAATGGAAACGACGGTCGCGACCACGGCGCTCCACACCGGCACCGTGGTCGTGAAGTCGAGCAAGCGTTTGAGGAGCTCTCCCGTCAGGGTCCCGAGCACGATGCCGATCATCCCACCCATGAGCGTCAAGGTCGCCGCCTCCACCAGGAACTGCCACAGGATTTCGCGCCGGGTGGCGCCGGTGGCCTTGCGCAGCCCGATCTCGCGAGTGCGGCTCGTCACCGAAACCATCATGATGGCCATGACGCCGATCCCGCCCACCAGGAGCGCGATGCTCGAGAGCACCAGCATCACGGCGAAGAAGGCGAACGTCAAGCTGTCGAACACGCCGAGCACCTGGTCGGATGTGAGCAGGTCGAAGCTGTTGGGCTCGCCGACCTGAATGCCGCGCATGCGACGGAGCTGGAGGGTGGCGGCGTCCATCGCCCGGCTCACGCTCACGCCGGGCTTCGGCTTCACCAGGATGATCAGCGCGTTGACCTGGTCGATGGTGAACCGCCCGCGGGCCGCCTCGAACGGCACGATCCCGGCGATCTCCGGAGCGCCCGGCACCTCGAAAATGTTCGTCGGCCGCTGCCACACGCCCACCACCCGGAACGGCTGCCCCGCCACGCGCACGGTATGCCCGAGCGGATTCCGCGCGCCGAACAGATGATCGACGGTGCGCTGCTCGATGATGAGGAGCGGCGCCCCGCCGCGCAGCTCGGCGGTGGTGAACACGCGCCCCTGCGGGACCTCTCCGCCCAGGATTTCCATGAAGCGATCGTCCGCCCCGAAGACGCTCACGTTCTGCGTCCGCACCCCGGCGTAGTCGAACCGGTAGAAGGCCTGCGTCCAGATCGCGGCGTAGTGAATCTCGGGCAGCCGGGCGATCGCCTCAGCTTCCTCCGGCCGGAGTGCCGGCCGAATGCGCACCTCGCGCGGCAGGGCGTCCGGGTTCAGTGGGGTCGTGGAAAAAAACCGCAGGATCCGGAACGTGGTCGGTCCGACGACCTCCAGCGTGTTGACGATCTGTTCGCGGAACCCGGCCACGATCGACGCCATCGCCATCACGGTCGCGATGCCGATGACGACGCCGAGGATCGTGAGCCCGGAGCGGAGCTTGTTGGCGCGGAGCTGATCGACGGCGATCACCCAGCCCTCGACCACGGAATGGAGTGCCATGCTACTCGTAGCGGAGCGCCTCGATCGGATCGAGGCGTGCCGCGCGCAGCGCGGGGTAGACGCCGAACACGATGCCGACGGTCAGCCCCAGGCCCAGGGCGACCGCCACGGACCAGAGCGTGACCCGCGCGGGCAGCGGCAGGGCGAGCTGGACCACCCCTGCCAGCGCCGCACCCGCGAGCAGGCCGGCGAACCCGCCGAGGAACGACAGCATGACCGACTCGGCCAGGAATTGGCGGCGGATGTCGCGGCGGGACGCACCGAGCGACTTGCGCACCCCGATTTCGCGGGTGCGCTCGTTCACGCTCATCAGCATGATGTTCATGATGACGATCCCGCCGACCACGATGCCGATCGCCACGACGGCGGGAACCACGGTGAAGATCACGCGGGTGAGCCTGCCCCAGAACGCGATGAGACCCTCGCCCGTGTCGACTGTGAAGTCATCCTCTTGCCCCGGGCGGAGCCGATGAGCGATTCGCATCGCCTCCTCGGCCCGGAGCATGCCGCCCGCCACCGCGGCCGCCGCCGGCATCTTGACCGAGATCACGGTCGTCTGTCGCCGGCCGTACAGGGTCTCGAACGTGGTCAGCGGCAGCATGACGAAGCCGTCCCAGGACTGCCCCAGCACGGTGCCCTTCTTCGCGATCACGCCCTTCACCCTGAACTGGGTCCCGCGCACGCGGATCACCTCGCCGATCGCGCGCTCCACGTTTCCGAAGAGCTTGTCCCCCGTGTCGTAGCCGAGGACGGCGACGTTGCGGCGCTGCTCTTCATCCGTCTCCGAGAGCGGCTCCCCCGCCGCGAACGTGTAGTCCTGGACCACCACGAACGGTGGCGTCACCCCGAACACGAAGACATCGCCGACGGTGCGGTTGCGCCACTGCACGTCGGCCATCGGCGTGGGCCACCCGGACTGAAGCGCGATGGCATCCGCGTCCGGCACGGCGCGCTGGACGTACGACACGTCCTCCCGTCCGATGATCGGCCGCCGCTGAATCTTCTTCAACGCCTCGTCATCGACGAAGCCGACCTGGATCGGATCGCGACGGACCTGGAAGGCGTTCACCCCCACGATCGCTCCGGCGATGCGCTCGCGGACGTACGCGTTCATGCCCTGGATAACCGCCACGACCGCGATCAGGAACGCGACAGAGACGATGACCCCGAGCAGCGTGAAAAAGGAACGGAGCTTGTGGCTCCAGACGACCTGGAGGGCGAGCAGGATGGCTTCGGTGAAACGCATGACCTACAAACTTAACTGCGAACGGCCACGGTTCCGGGAGGGATGATGCGTGGTATGTGGTGGAGGTTTCTCCGGTTCGCGCCAGGCCAACAACCACTCACCGCGCACCACGCCCTTTCATTCGTACCTCAACGCTTCGACGGGATCTAGTCGCGCCGCCCGACTCGCGGGATACAGACCGAATCCGACGCCCGTGAGCGCGGACGCGCCCAGCGCCGCCACGACGGACCAGAGCGGCACGTGCGCGGGAATCGGCGTGAAACTCGAGACGCCGAGCGCGAGGACGCCGCCCACGAGCATGCCGACCGCGCCGCCCACGAGGGTCAGGGTGGAGGCCTCGACGAGGAACTGCCACTGGATCGCGCGCCGCGTCGCCCCGAGCGCCTTACGCACGCCGATCTCGCGCGTCCGCTCGGTCACCGAAATCATCATGATCGCGACCACGCCCACCCCTCCCACCATCAGGCCGATGGACGAGAGGACCAACATCACGAGGAAGAACATCCCGGTGACCTTGTTCCAGGAGTCGAGCAGCTTGTCCTGGGTGACGATCGAGAAATTGTTCTCCTGCCCCGGCTTGAGGCCGCGGAGTGAGCGCAACTCGGCGACCACTTCGTCCATCGACTGCTGCTGGGTGTAGCCGGGCGCCGGCGCGACGGCGAGCCGCATCCAACCCTTCATGAACGGTACGTGCTTGACGAACGCGCCGTGCGGGATGCCGACGAACGGCGGCGTGGCACCGCTGAACAGGCTCGGCGGCGACGTGTAGACCCCGATCACCGTGAATGGGGCGCCGGCGACGTGGATCGCCTGGCCGATCGGGTCGCGCCCGCGGAACAGCTGGTCCTCGAGCTTCCGGTTGATGACGGCCACGCCATCGTTGGCCAGATCCTCCAGGCGCGTGAAGTTGCGGCCGGGATGGACGTCGCCACCGTTCACTTCCACCCATTGCGACGACAGCCCCGAGATCTCGACCGACTCGAGGCGCCGGTCGCCGTACTCCACGGTGGCGGCGCTCTCTTCGCGCCGGGTGACGTAGCGAACGGACGGCAGCACCGCGATCCGATCGGCTTCGAGCCCCGTGATGACCGGGTTGCGGCGCCACGGGCTCGATTCGTCGGACCCGTCCGAGACGTTCACCCCTGCCTGGAAGAAGCGCCACACGAGGAACGTGCGGGGAGCGATGGACTCGAAGATGTTAGAGACGCTTCTGTTGATCCCGCTGATCATCGCGGCGATCACCATCACGACCATCACGCCGATGGCGACGCCGAGGAT
>Ga0137382_10000770_pt1 | contig 13426 bp, 11 predicted proteins | sample SagtaG_15_FD_104816 | JGI IMG/M metagenome (GOLD analysis project Ga0137382, IMG submission 104816) | Vadose zone soil microbial communities from Sagehorn Ranch, Mendocino, California, USA - Sage2_R_20_16 metaG | ecosystem: Environmental > Terrestrial > Soil > Vadose zone | place: USA... | reverse complement strand
CATTCCGATTAGCGCGCTGGCGGGGGACAACGTGGTCAGCCCCAGCGAAAACATGCCGTGGTACTCGGGGCCGACTCTTCTAGGCCATCTCGAAACGGTGGATTTTCGCCAAACTCGCACACTTGATGCCGTGCGTTTCCCCATTCAATACGTCATTCGCCCGGATTTTCGCTTCCGCGGATTTGCGGGGCAACTGGCGAGCGGGTCTGTGCGCCCGGGCGATACGCTTGTCGCGCTCCCCTCAGGGCAAGAAACGCGAGTGAAGGCGATTGTCGGCTTCGACGGGAACTGGAACCGGGCTGTCGCCCCGCAATCGCTCACCCTGCAGCTTGAAAACGAAATCGATCTCAGCCGCGGCGATATGCTGGTTTCTCCATCGAATCTTCCCGCTGTCTCCCGCAGCTTTTCCGCCACGGTGGTCTGGCTTAGCCCGGATCCTCTTACGATCAGAAAGGCGCTTCTTTTGAAACAGACCACGCGATTGGTCAAGGCCCGCGTTCGCCGCATTCGCCACCTCGTCAACGTCAACACCCTTGAACAGGAGCCCGCCGAAAACCTGGAAATGAACAGCATCGCGGAAGTGGAAGTCGAGATCAATCAGCCGCTTTTCCTCGACTCGTATGCCATCAGCCGTGCCACAGGCAGCTTCATACTGATTGATCCGTTCACCAATGCCACGGTCGGGGCTGGCATGGTGCGTGAAACGTCCGCAGTAGACGGCTCTGGCTTGGAAGATCGAACAACCTCATTACCTGCAGGCGGTCTCGGTGACGTTACAGCGCAAGAGAGGCATGGCCGGCACGGTCACAAGCCAGGAGTTTTGCTGCTCGGCAATCGCTTGAAGCTGGCGAAGTCCCTGGAGCGCGAGCTCTTTCAGAACGGCTTTGAAGTCATCGTCCTCGATGCGTCCGGTGGAGCTTCCTCAGCGCTGACGGTTACCCTCGCCTCGCTGCACGCCGCAGGCTTGCTTGTTCTGTGCACGAACGCTTCGCTGTCTGCGCAAGACCTCTCCTCGTTTTCTTTCGCGGCGATTTTCCAGCCAGGGAGCGCCTCCGCCTCCCCGGCAACAGAACAGGGAATAGACGACGCCAAGGTCATGCAAGACGCGCTGGGCTTCTCCGAGAAACTGCGGCTCTCGCCAGAATCCAAGCCAGCCAGAAGGGAACATTAAAATGAGCCTGAGTCTCAACACTCTCAATCCCCGCGAAATCGAGGCTTTGAGCGTCGAGCAACTCCTGGATGTGGTTTTGATGGACTCGCAGGCCGCACGGGCTTGCCTCACTTGCAGTTTCCAAGCTGAAGACATCATCTTGCTCGATTTTCTGCACAAGCGACTCCCGCAGCTCCCGGTTCTTTTTCTCGAAACGGGCTATCATTTTGCGTCGACATACGAATTCCGCGATCGAATTGCCGCGGAGTGGGGCCTCCATCTCGTAAATGTGCTCCCGGAAAAAACCGTCGCGCAGCAGGAAGCGGAACGAGGCCTACTCTACCAATCGGATCCCACCGCTTGCTGCCAGCTTCGCAAAGTCGCTCCGCTCATGAGAGCGCTGGAGCCCTTCGACATCTGGTTTACGGGCCTGCGCCGCGAGCAATCACCGACGCGCGCGAACCTCAAAAAGATCGAGCAGCATCGGCTCCCCAGTGGGAAAACGTTGCTCAAAGTCAGTCCGCTGGCCGATTGGACCTGGGCGCAAGTCTGGGAGTACACCGGCGCTCGTCGCTTGGCTTATTTGCCGCTCTACGACGCGGGTTACCCCAGCATCGGCTGCGAACCTTGCACCGCTCTTCCCGCGGATCCAGGTAATGCACGGTCCGGCCGTTGGGGCGGGCGCAAGCTCGAGTGCGGCATTCACACGTTTTCGGAGCGTGGCGTATGACTCAACTGTTGATCGGGTTCGCCATCGCTCTGGCCGTTGGCCTGACCGGCATCGGCGGCGGCAGTTTCACGGTGCCCGCCCTTTTACTTTTTGCCGGGCTCTCCGTCGGTGAAGCCGTAGGAACGGCCTTTGTCTTCGCCGGCGTTGTGCGCCTGATTGCCGCGCCGTTTTATGTTTTCCACCGCCAGATTCGCTCGCGGTATTTCTGGCTGCTGCTGCGCGGCGCCGTTCCAGGTCTCTTGGCGGGAACTCTAGTGCTTCGCTATATGACGAGCGCTCGTGGCGGAAATTCTACGGTGGTCATCATTCTGGGCGCGGTGTTGGCCCTCTCTTCGGCTCTCAGCTTTGCCCCGCGAGCACGCAACAACCAATTTGCCGGCAAGAATTCTCACTGGCTACCTTGGCTTGCTTTCCCCATCGGCGTCGAATCAGGGTTCTCGTCTGCTGGTGCCGGTGCGTTGGGCACCGTGCTGCTTCTGAATTACTCGGAAATGACGCCTTCCCAGGTCGTTGGCACCGATCTGCTTTTTGGCCTGGTGCTTGCCATCATCGGCGGCATCTTTCACTGGACCGTGGGTTCCATCAGCTTATCCGTACTCTTACCGCTGCTTCTTGGCGGACTGCCTGGCGTGCTCCTCGGCTGCTTGCTGTCGCGGCACATTCCGGCGCACAGGCTTCGGGCCGTGATTGTGATTCTGGCCATTTGTGCGGGGCTGCAATTGGTTGTCTCGGGCGTCAAAGCCCGCTTCGTAAAGCCCGTGAGTACCGCCAACAACGGCATTGCTGCGGCGCAAAGCGCAACACGCTATTCACCATCGTTCAGGTAGTTCTGCTTCGAGCACCTGGATTATTGGCAAGGACAGGTTCTATTTTTTTTGGATGCCGTTCTTGTGTATCCTTCGGCTGACATAACTTCCTCGATTGAGAGGAACGTGTGTGAAAACTTTCTTCACCTCTCTTTTCTCCGCGCTTCTACTTTCATCGACGTGTAGCCCTGTCCCTTTCGAGTGCAGTCGGGGGCTTCACCGTCAACCGGGGACACTTTCGAGCAATCTCCCGCCTCCGGCGCCGCTCAGGCTCCGACGAGCACGCCTCAACCCAACTCCACCCAGGAGAAATCTTCAGTTAAGCCCGCTCCGGCATTTGAATTTGGCATTGAAGACGGAACGCCCGTCTCGCTGACGCTGGCTCGCGAGCTCTCTTCCGCCAAGGAGTCCGCCGGCAATCGCGTTGATTTCGCGGTGGCAGAAGACGTCAAAGTGAAGGGCGTGGTGGTAATCCCCAAAGGCGGAATGGGCTGGGGCACAATTGTGGACGCAAAACCCAAACGGCGGATGGGGTGAGCGGGCAGGCTCGACCTGCCTATCGATGAAGTACGTCTTCTAGATGGAGAACGTGTTCCTCTTCGAGCCTCGCAGGAATCCAAAGGTAAGGGGCGCTCTGGCGCATGACCGGCGCCATTATCGCCAGCGGCGTGCTCTTTTTCCCAGTTGCACCGATGTTTCTCTTCATGCATGGCAAAGACGTCGTCCTTGCCAAGGGCACGCCGGTCACTGCATACATCGATCAAAACGTTGCTCTTGACCAGCCTAAATTCAGCAGTCCTCCTCCTTCTGCACCGCCTAACCAACTTTGAGCGCACGGGGGCCGCGCTATCCAGATGTATGGCTACCTCCTACTGTTTGAGGTGGCCGCAACCGGTTGGCCGGCCACGTTTCGGAGGTCGTTCACCAGGTAATTCAGCGCTTGATCGAAATTCTTGTCGCGATTTCCTTGCAGCAGAGCAGGTGGGATGTGCTCTGTGAAAACCCAGAGGGGGACGCGCGTTCCGGGATCAACAATGGCCAGACGAAATTGCGGATCGGTAACCGAACGACTGGAGACCGAGGTCTGCCCTCCACCTGAAACGTACTCCCCAACGAAGGGGTTTAGAAAGCTTATTTCAAACACCAAATCTGCTTCTGCTGGACTACGCGCAAGGTCGTATCGTCCCCAGCTCTTTAACGCGGCATAGAATTGATTGTAAAGACGTTCGGGCTCTCCGCTGTACAAGTGGTTGTTGTCTCCACCGGCATTGGCAACAAAAGCTTTTTTCCCGCTGTAGATTTGAGCGGGCAGCGGAGCAGGGAGGACATCTCTGGCCTGCTGGGCTCTCACGTTGCGCTCCAGCGCACAAGCAGCCGCAATAGCTCCAAAGAGGATCTTCAATTTGATGATTTTCTGCATTGTCTCGCTCCCTTCTGCATACCTGCAAATACAAATCGAGCCTGCCGCTAATCAATCGGACGACGAGAAATTCTGGGGGGTTTCAGACGTCGGTCGTGGCAGTAGCCCTTGTCAAACAAGGACTCATCGGAGCGGTGGGCAACTCAAGGGATTTCGCCCCTCTGGGGGGAAGTTACCGGGCCGATTCTGCAATTCTGCCGGTTAGCTCGCGCAAGAAACTCTTTCCGTGAGAAATGCTGCCGCCAAAATTCTCGGCGATGGTCTGCCCCATGTCGGCCAGGGTGTCACGCACACCCAGATTCACTCCCGCGCCGCTGCACAGTGAATACGCCACGATGGGAACGTACTCGCGTGAGTGGTCCGTCGTCGGCCAACGCCGGTCAGGATCGCAACCGTGGTCCGCGGTAATCATCAGCAGGTCGGAAAGACTGAGCAGCGGCAAAAAATCGCCCAGCATGCGGTCAAACTCTTCGAGCGATTTCGCGAACCCTTCAACGTCCTTGCGGTGCCCGTACAGCATGTCGAAATCCACCAGATTGCAGAAAATCAGCCCGTCCCTTCGCTCTTTCGTCGCGGTGGTCAGTTTCTCCATTCCGTCGGCGTTGCCCTTGGTAGTGACATATTCGTCGACGCCGCGCCCGTTGTAGATGTCATGAATCTTGCCCACGCCGAGCACCCGCACCTTGCCCTCGGCAAGCACATCCAGGAGCATTGGCTTCGGCGGGTCAACTGCATAGTCATGGCGCCGGGTGGTGCGCGCGAAATTGCCAGCGGTTCCCGCAAATGGCCGTGCGATCACCCGCCCGACCCGATGCGGGCCATCCAGCAATCGCCGCGCGATTTCACACATGCGGTAGAGTTCCGTCACGGGAATCACTTCTTCATGCGCGGCAATTTGAAAGACGCTGTCGCCCGACGTGTACACAACGGGCTTCCCGGTCCGAACGTGTTCTTCGCCAAGTTCTTTGATGATTTCGGTTCCGGACGCCGGCTTGTTGCCGATGGTTTTTCTGCCGATCTGTTTCTCGAATTCCTCGATCAACTCGCGAGGAAATCCATTCTTGTAGACGGGGAAGGCTTGCTCGAGCCACACTCCGGCCATTTCCCAGTGGCCGGTGGTGGTGTCCTTTCCGGGGGAGCGTGTAGCTCCTTTGCCGAACGCGCCAAGGGGAGCAGCGGGAGCCGTTTGGAATTTCAGCGGCGCGATGTTCGCCAGCCCGAGCCGCACCAGAATTGGGATTTTCAGCGGGCGCGATTCCGCGATATGGCCCAGCGTATTTCGTCCCACGTCGTCATATTCTGCAGCGTCGGGCAGTTCGCCGATTCCGACGCTATCCAGCACAATCCAGAAGACTCGCCTATACGCATTCATGCTGGTTGGCGTAACCTCTTTGACCAAACTTTATCATACCGGCGCTGCTACCAATCCTGAACAAAGGTCCAGAGTTCTTTCGCGAAAGGTTATTCACCAAACCGGTGTGAATCTGGCCACTGCAGCCGGCGCGCTTTCCTGCTCGCCATTCGCCCCTGTTGTTGTACAGTGTCGCTAGCTGAACTATTTTTTGTCCGCATGCGTAGTACTCAGTAGTGGAGGTGTGCCATGCCCGATGACAGCAATCCACGGCGAGTGTCTCTGGTTCTGCCGATTATCTTGATCACCATCGGCATTCTTTTCCTGGTGCGCAATTGGCATCCAGCCTTCGAGCCCTGGTCTATTCTGCTGGATTATTGGCCGCTCATTCTAATCTTCGTCGGTCTGGGAAAGATTTACGACAATTTTCAGAGGAGCCGCAATCCCGGCGCTGTCGCCGGCATTTCTGTCGGCTCGACGATTGGGATTCTGGCGTTCGTTGTTGTCCTCGTTCTCCTTCTCTGGCACGGCCGCGGCATGGCGCGCAGGCGCGGTTTCTCGTCAGCCGTAAGCCACACTTCGCAGACCGTTGATCTTCAGGGCGCAAAGTCCGCTCGCGTCAAATTGGAGATGGGGGCGGGCGAGCTGACCGTGGGCGCGGATTCAGCGCATGCTCTCGACGCGGATTTCAGGTTTAACGGCAGCTACGATGAACCTCGCGTCGATTACCATGTCAGCGATGGTGTTGGCCAGATCGACATCGCCCAGGATTCTCACACGGTTCACTTTGGCAACTCGAGGAACGAATGGAATTTGCGCTTCGGCAAGGCACTTCCTCTCGAGTTGCGCGTGGAAATGGGGGCGGGGCAGGGCAACTTGGATTTTCGGGACATTCCCCTGACGCGCCTGGATCTCCACCTGGGGGCCGGCCAGGTAGATGTGGACCTGACAGGTGACCGCAGGACCGACTTGACCGCCGACATCGAAGGTGGCGTGGGCCAGGCCAACATCCGGCTGCCGAAAAAAATCGGTGTCATCGCCCAGGCATCCGGCGGCATCGGGTCGATTCGCACCTCCGGGCTAAAGCAGGAAGGCGGCTCTTACACAAACGAAGCTTACGGCAAATCACCAACGACGATTCATTTGAAAGTCACCGGCGGAATCGGAGAGATTGTCCTCAACCAGGAACCTTAGTATTTCTGGACACGATACGGCAGAGCGTGCAGTGCAAACTCGGCGTTTGCTCGGCTTTGACAGCCGCCTTATAATTTGAAGTTTAGGCAGTAGCTTTGAAACCTGCTGCCTAGGCTTCCCTTTGGCGACCAAACAAATCACCGCGTCCGCGGACATCTCGAAGCCGGAACAGGACACTTTGCGTGTCCGGGGCGCCCGCGTGCACAACCTCAAAAATGTCACCGTTGATGTGCCGCACAACGCTATCACCGTCGTTACAGGCGTGAGCGGCTCGGGCAAATCGTCGCTGGCCTTCGACACGATTTATGCGGAGGGACAACGCCGCTACGTCGAATCGCTTTCCGCTTATGCACGGCAATTCCTCGAGCGCATGGAAAAGCCGGATGTGGACGAGATTTCCGGGATCGCTCCGGCGGTAGCCATCCGGCAGAAAAATTCCACGCGCAACCCGCGCTCGACGGTGGCAACATCCACGGAAATTTACGATTATCTCCGCTTGCTGTTCGCGCGATGCGGCCAAACCTTTTGCATCAAATGCGGCGCGGAGGTTCGCAAGGATAGCCCGGACGAAATCGCCACGCGCGTCTTGTCGCTCGCACCGGGGCGGCGCTTCTATGTACTGCACCAGTTTCGAATTACGGCGCCTGCATTGACGGGCACTTCGAAACGGGTGGGCAAAAAGACGGTGGCGCCACCGGCGGACGCCCTACGGCAGGGCTTGCTCGAATTGCAGAAGCGCGGTTTCAACCGCTTGTACCAAGCCGGACGTGTGCATGAATTTTCTTCGCCGGAAACTTTGCTCGATGTGGACTTTTCAAAACCGGTCTACGTGCTCGTGGACCGCTTGGCGGTCAATCCTGAGTCCCGCTCGCGCCTCGTGGACTCCATCGAAATCTGCTACCGCGAGGGGCAGGGCGAAGCCATTCTCGAGTTTATCGATCAGAGCTCCGGAAACGCGCCCGAGCGCCTGACTTTCAACGAGCGATTCGAATGCAAAAACGACGGTACCTTGTATCAAGAGCCGGAGCCGCGGCTTTTTTCCTTCAACAATCCTTACGGCGCTTGCCCGCGCTGCCAGGGCTTTGGCAACACCATCGATTTCGACTTGAATCTCGTGGTCCCCGATCCCGGCAAATCCATCGAAGAAGGCGCTATCGAACCATGGACCAAGCCTCGCTATCGCGGGCTCTTCCAGGATTTGAAGACCTGGGCGCGCGAGCGTGGCATCGCGATCAATGTCCCCTGGCGGCAGCTCACGGCCGAGCAGCGGCGCCTGGTCCTCGAAGGCGATCCCGAAAACGATTACGAAGGCGTGAAAGGTTTTTTCCAGTGGCTGGAGCGCAAGAAATATAAGCTGCACGTCCGCGTTTTTCTGAGCCGTTACCGTGGCTATGCCACCTGTCCTGAATGCGGTGGAACGCGGCTGCGTGCCGAAGCGCGAGCCGTGCGCATCACGGGAAAATCCATCACGGATGTTTGCAAGTTCACGGTCAAGGAGGCGCGCGCTTTCTTCTCGAGTTTGCAACTCTCCGAAGGGCAACTGAAAATCGCAGACAAAATCCTTGAGGAAATCCGCACTCGCTTGCAGTTTTTGGACGAAGTCGGCCTGGATTACCTCACGCTCGACCGCCTCACTTCGACGCTTTCCGGCGGAGAATCGCAGCGCATCCAACTTGCGACTTCCCTCGGTTCCCACCTGGTGGGAGCGCTATACGTCCTCGATGAGCCTTCCATCGGCCTGCATCCGCGCGACACGCAACGCCTCATCGACATTCTGAAATCCCTGCGCGATTTGGGGAACACGGTTCTGGTCGTGGAGCACGACCCCGACACCATTCAAGCCGCGGATCATGTTATCGATCTCGGTCCCGGCGCAGGAGAACTTGGCGGCAAGCTGCTTTTTGCCGGTCCGTACGCCGCGATTCTCGAGGAACCCAAATCGCTCACGGGCCGCTACCTCAACGGTGAACTGCGCATTCCCGTTCCGAACAAGCGCCACAAACCCGCCGGCAAAGTTCTGCGCGTCTTTGGCGCTTACCTGCACAACCTGCAGAATCTCGACGTCATGATTCCGCTAGGGACGCTCACCGTGGTCAGCGGAGTGAGCGGCTCAGGAAAATCCACGCTCGTGCATGACGTTTTGTACAAAGCGCTCGCGGCGAAGCGCGTGGGCGGGAGCATCAAGGAATTCTGTGACCGCATCGAGGGCGATGCGAATATCCGCGAAGTGGTAATTGTTGACCAGTCGCCCATCGGGCGCACACCGCGTTCCAATCCCGCCACGTACCTCAAAGCCTTCGACGCCATTCGCGAAGTCTTTGCGGACACGCCCGACGCCAAGCGCCGTGGCTACGCCGCAGGCCATTTTTCTTTCAATGTCCCCGGCGGGCGCTGCGAAACGTGCCAGGGCGACGGCACGGTCACCGTGGAAATGCAGTTTCTCGCGGACGTCGAGCTGATTTGCGAAGAGTGCCGTGGCACACGCTTCAAGAGCGGCGTGCTGGAAGTGCGTTACCGCGGAAAAAACATTCATGAAGTGCTGCAGTTGACCGTGCGCGAAGCGCTTGCCTTTTTCGTCAACGTTCCAAAAGTCGTTTCGAAGCTGCGCATCCTCAACGAAATCGGTCTCGGCTATTTGCGTCTCGGCCAATCCGCCACCACTCTTTCCGGCGGCGAAGCACAACGCCTCAAGCTTGCCGCGCATCTCACGCAAACAGACAACTCGGGCATTCTCTACATTCTTGACGAGCCCACGACCGGATTGCATTTCGACGACATCGCCAAGCTGCTTAGCGCCTTCCGCAAATTACTGGAAGGCGGAGCATCTCTACTGGTCATCGAGCACAATCTCGACGTCATCAAGTCCGCGGATTGGCTCATCGACCTGGGACCGGAAGGCGGAGACCAGGGCGGCAAGATTATCGCCACCGGCACTCCCGAGCAGGTGGCGCGCAACGCGCAATCACATACGGGTCGGTTTCTCGCTCGCGTCTTGAACGGCAACGGGCAGGCAAAGCGGCCGCCAAACGGGGCATCCAAATCCAATGGCGGCTCCGCTACCATCGCGAATGGAAACAAAACGACGCCGGCTGAACCATGACGCTTTCGCATTTTGCTAGAAACGGTACGCTCGCGCTGTGCTGCACCTTGTCTGGCCCTTTCATCATGCGGGCACAGTCACAGACCTCTCCGAAAACGAAACCGGCGGTCCCCTCGAAACCCCAAAAACTTGCCAATCCTCTTAACGACCTGCTGGATGAAGCGCAGCGCGACATCGACCAGAAGCAGTTTGAAGCCGCCATCGCACCTCTCCAGAAAGTTCTCGCAGAACAGCCGGACTTTGCCTACGGTCATTTTCAGCTCGCTTACGTCTACACTGCGCTAAAAAAGCCGAAGGAGGCGCAGGCCGAGTACGAGCGGGCCGCTGTTCTTGATCCCAAAATGTCGGCGGCTTACGTGAATCTGGGCATGCTGCTGCTGGATAACCGCGAGGACGCCGCCGCGGTCGCTCCGCTTCGCAAAGCCGTCGAGTTGCTCCCGGCAGAGAGCCGTCCTCGCTATCTCCTCGCCGTGGCGCTCGATCGTTCCGGCGACCGCGCAGGCGCCGCCGAAGCATTCGAAGCGCTCTTGCACCTCGATCCCAACGACATCACTGCAATCGAGTACCTGGGATGGGTGACCCTTCGCTCGGGCAAGTCCGCGGATGCCGAAGTCCGATTCCGCCGCGCCGTCGAAGTTCAGCCAAACGGGGCCGACGGAGTCCGCGGCCTTGCGGAAAGTCTGGAAGCGCAGAAGAAGCCGGAGGCCGTTGCCGCCTACCGCGATTACCTCGCGCTCAGGCCCGACGACTCGCAAGCGCACGCCCGCTACATTCGGCTTCTCGTGGATCAAGGACAAAATGACGCGGCGCTCGCCGAACTCGATCGCACCGACGCCGGCAAGCCTTCCATCGAATCGCTGAAGCTCCGCGCAGACATCCAGATTGCGCAGAAAAAATGGACCGACGCCCTCGCGACGCTACACCAGGCGGTGTCTCTTGCTCCGAACGACGCACAACTTCGCGGCGGCCTGGGCCGCACATTTTTGCAAGTGCGCGATTTTCCCAACGCGGAAAAGGAACTCAAAGCTGCCATCCAACTCGATGCCAAGAGCGTTGATTACTGGAAGGATCTCAGCTCCAGCTACTATCTTTCGAAGAATTATCCCGCCGCCTTGGCGGTTCTCGACCGGATTGATAAATTCGAAACTCCCGGAGCCGGGAGTTGGTTCATCCGCGCACTCTGTTACGATAATTTGAACCAGCCGAAGCCAGCCCTGGAGGCCTACCAGAAGTTCCTTGACCTCGACCAGAACAAGCATCCCGATCAGGTCTGGCAGGCTCAGGAGCGGAGTAAGGTCTTGCGACGAATGCTTGAAGGCAAAAAGTGACCCTATGACGATGCTCCGGAAGTTCCGGCAAACACTTGGCTGCGCAGCGATGATTTCCTTGATGCTTTATCCGGCTGGTGCGCCGCAGAGCGTCGCGGAATTGCAGGCCAAGTTCGATCGCGAAAGCAATTCCGTAAAGAAGGCGAAACTCCTGGTCAAGCTGGGCGATGCGCAATTTGAGGAAGCGCGGCGCGCGGAAAAAGAAGACGATCACAACACCGTAGACTCAACGATGGAGAAATACCGCGACAATGTGCGCGCTGCCCTCGAGGCTTTGAAAAAGCAGCATGCAGACGCTGAAAAACACTCCAATGGCTACCGCCAGATGGAAATCCATGTGAAGCTGGGAATCCGCGAGGTGGAAGATTCGATGCTCGCCGCCCCCGCGCCCTACAAGCCGCCGCTTCAAATCGTGCGTCAGGACCTGATCGCGATGGACGAAGAAATGATCCGGCTGCTCTTTCCTCACCGGCCCGCCGATAAGCCGGTCCCTCCTCCTGAGGTAAAACAGCCATCATGATGAAACAACCATGAAACGCAAATCCCCAATTCTTCTTCTGGCTTCTTTGCTGCTCTTGATCTCTCGCCCGATTTGCGCGAAAGCCTCACAGGAAAAAGACTATTTGAGCTCGGTTGAAGCCGACAAGATTCGCGATGCGGAAACCTCCAACGACCGCATCAAGCTGTTTCTCAGTTTTGCCGAAGACCGCTTGAAGAAATTTCAGTATGAAATCGAGCATCCTTCGTCGAACCGCCACGCGGAAATGCTGAATGCTCTGCTGAATGCGTACATCGGCTGCGTGGATGACGCAGCCGATGTGATGCAGCTGGGAATCGAAAAGCAGGAGAACATCCGCAAGGGCATCGACCTGATGGCTTCGCGCACCAAAGATTTTCTTCCCATTCTCGAAAAGTTTTCTACGAATGGGCCGGAGCTGGAAATCTATAAGGACAATCTGGACGATGCCATCGAAGGCACGCGCGACGCCATGAACGACGCGGAAAAAGCAAAGAAGAAGGTAGCGCCTCCTCCTATACGCAGGAAACACTAACCGTATGTCGAGCGCCTTCTTTGTCATTCCGAACCCCGAAGCGGGTGAGGAATCTGCTTCTTTCCAACGTATCCAATATGGGCCTTGTTCTGCACGCCGTTTCGTGGAGAAATGAATAGCGTGACGAAATCTCGCTGCAACCAAAACTCTTCCGTCCCCGGTGGCGCGGCCCTCTTTCAGCGCATGTTTACGCGCCTGGGCTGCGAGGGCCGCCCGCCGCGCTTCCGCGTCGAGTTTTATCCATATTCCAGCCTGACACTTACAATTCGCCGCCGCGAAGAAGTCGTCTTCGTGCGCTTTTCCGACCTCTTGCGCCGCGCGCCTCTTCCTGTGCTCGAAGCGGGTGCGGCCCTGCTGCTTTCGCGTGTGTACCGGCGAAGAGCGCCCGCTGCGCTCGTCGAACCCTACTTGGAATACTCGCGCTCCGGCCGCACCCGCAGCCGCATGAATCGCATGCGCCTCCGTCGTGTTCGCCCGCGTCATGCAGGAGCGCGCGGGCTGCACTTCGATCTGGAAGAAATGTTCGATGAATTGAACGGCAAGTATTTCGCGGGAGAACTGCAAAAACCGCACATCGGTTGGAGCTTGCGCGGCTGGCGGCGGCAATTCGGCTGCTACGATCCCGGCCCGAACCAGATCCTTCTCAACTGCCGCCTGGATCATCCGCGCGTCCCGCAATGCGCCGTGGAATATGTACTATTTCACGAGATGCTGCACGTCAAGCATCCCACGCGGCGCTCTGGCTGCAGCCTGGTTTCCCATTCGCGCGAATTTCGCGCAGAGGAAAAGCGCTTTCCCGAATTCACGCGCGCCCGCCGCATCCTCGACCGCTTAGCGCGCTAATTCCTTCCAGCGCCATTTGAATCTGAGGAGTCACGTTCCTTGACACATCTGATTTTGAGACGATTCCACTTGACCGGTTGAGCCGGCAGCGTTAATCAGATGGAAGGACTTGCCAAAAAGCTGACGACAAGAACGCGTCCGCTCAGATGCAGCACGCCGCTCTTAGCTTGTAGATGTCAGCATTCCGGCTTGCTCAGCGGTACTGGATGCGAGTCGCCTTCGCAATCGCCACGGCACGAAATACGCCAGGGAGGTGGATAGGCCGTGTGCCACCCACATGCTCCCCAATACAGCCAGCAGCATCCACAAGGGGAACTCTGCGCGCGCACTCTGATCGATACACAGACCGACTTCCCAGATTGCGCCGAAGGCCAACGCCGGAAGTGAAACCACGACCTCCCACCATCTGATCTTCGGCAGCAGAATCTTGTGTCTTGAGAAGAGCAAACCCT
>Ga0137382_10000763_pt1 | contig 13461 bp, 9 predicted proteins | sample SagtaG_15_FD_104816 | JGI IMG/M metagenome (GOLD analysis project Ga0137382, IMG submission 104816) | Vadose zone soil microbial communities from Sagehorn Ranch, Mendocino, California, USA - Sage2_R_20_16 metaG | ecosystem: Environmental > Terrestrial > Soil > Vadose zone | place: USA... | reverse complement strand
GCGCCGCGGTGATCCTCGGGCCGGCGGACGTGCCGCTCCGCGACATCATGAGCTCGCCCATCGTCTGGCAGCTGCGGCTCCCCCGGGCCGTGCTGGCATTCCTCGTGGGCGGCGCACTCGGTGTCTCGGGCGTCGCGCTCCAGGCCCTGGTCCGGAACCCGCTCGCCGATCCATTCCTGCTCGGCCTGTCGGGCGGGGCGGGACTCGGGGCCGTAGCCGCCATCGCCCTCGACCTTCCGGGCCCGTGGGCCCTCCCGCTCGCGGCGTTCGTCGGGGCGGTGGGCGCGATGGCGCTGGTGTACCGGCTCGGGCTGATGGGCGGCGCGGAGCTCGACCCACGCATCCTGCTGCTGGGGGGCGTGGCCGTGGGTGCGTTCGCGGCGGCGATCACCACCGCCATCGTTTCGCTCGCCCAGGCCACGGAGCTGCGCAACGCGTTCCTGTGGCTGTGGGGCGGGTTCTCCGGCGCATCCTGGACCACGGTGCTCGTGATCCTCCTGTACGCGCCGCTACCGCTCGGCGTCCTCGCCGCGGCCGCGCGCCCGCTCGATCTGCTCGCGCTCGGCGAGGAGCCCGCGCAGTACCTTGGCGCCGACGTGCGGCGGCTGAAACGCCTGGTCTATCTCGCCGCGTCGCTCCTCACCGCCGCCGCGGTCGCGGTCGCGGGCGTGATCGGCTTCGTCGGGCTGATCGTCCCGCATCTGTGCCGCCTCGTGTGGGGCCGGCTGCATCGCGCGCTCTTCCCCACCGCGTTCCTCGCGGGCGGGATCCTGCTCGCGGCGGCCGACACCCTGGCGCGCACCGTGGTGGCCCCGCGCGAGCTACCGGTGGGCATCGTGACGGCCCTGCTGGGCGTTCCCGTGTTCGCCTTCCTGCTGCGCCGATGGACCGTGAGTTGATCCTCGCCTTGAGCGGCGTCACGTGCCGCTACCCGGGCGCCCCGCGCGACTCGCTCCAAGGCGTCTCGCTCGAGGTGCGCGCGGGCGAGTTCCACGCCGTGCTGGGGCCCAACGGCAGCGGCAAGACGACGTTGGTGCGCGCGGCCCTCGGCCTGGTCCGGCCGGCCGCGGGTCGGGTCGAGATCCTCGGGCGGCCGGCGAGTGGCTGGTCGCGCCGCGACCTGGCGCGCGTGGTGGGCGTCCTGCCGCAGCGCGAGGACAACCTGTTCCCGCAGCGCGTGCGGGAAACGGTGCTGCTCGGTCGCTACCCGTACCTCTCCCTGCTGGGCGGCGTGCGCGCGGAGGACCGCGCGGCCGTCGAGCGGGCGCTCGTGGTGTGCGATGCGGCGGAGCTGGCGGACCGTTGGCTCTGGACGCTGTCCGGCGGCGAGTACCAGCGCGTGCGCCTCGCGCGGGCTCTGGCCCAGGAACCCCGGCTGCTCGTGCTCGACGAGCCCACGGCGTCGCTCGACCTGCGGCACGAGATGGAGCTGTTCGAGATGGTGCGCGCATTGGTCGATGGGCAGGGGCTCGCCGCGCTCGTGGTGACGCACCATGTGAATCTGGCGGCACGGTTCGCCGATCGGGTCCTGCTGCTCGCCGAAGGGCGCCCCGCAGGCGCGGGTGCGCCGGGCGACGTGCTCACCCGCGAGACCGCCGAGCGCGTGTTCGCGTGGCCGGTATCGATCGCGCCGTTCGAGGGCCGGCCCCAGATGATTCCCTTACGCCAGCGAAAGGACGCCCTATGAGACTCGCCCTGCGCGCGCTCCTGCTGCCCGTGGTCTGCCCCGTAGCCCTCGCGGGCCAGACCCCGACCGACACGGTCGAGCTCAACCCCGTGGTCGTCACCGCCACGCGGATCCCCACCCCCGCCCGGGATCTCCCGGTCGCGGTGTCGGTGATCAGCGGCGCTCAGCTGCGCGAGCGGGGAATCCGCACGGTCGCGGACGCGTTGCGAACCGTTCCCGGCGCGAACGTCGTTGCCACGAACGCCTACGGGAGCCAGACCTCGCTGTTTCTCCGCGGCGGGGAGAGCGACTACGTGAAGGTGTTGATCGACGGCGTGCCGCAAAATGCGCCGGGGGGAGCCTACGACTTCGCGAATCTCACTACCGACAACGTGGAGCGCATCGAAGTCCTACGAGGACCCGCGAGCGTGCTGTACGGGTCCGACGCCGTGACGGGCGTGGTGCAGATCTTCACGCGAGACGGCCGGGGGCCGGCGCACGGCGCGGTCACCGTGGGGGGCGGGACGTACGGCGGCAGCGCGCTCGATGCGACGCTCGCCGGGGGAGGCGAGCGTGCGGGATACAGTGCCGGGGTGTCGCGCTTCACGAGCGACGGGGTGTATCCCTTCAACAACCAGTACCGCAACGAGGTATTGAGCGGCCGGGTGCGGCTCCGACCCGACGAGCGCACCGATGCCGCGCTGTCGCTGCGCTACGGGGATGCGCTCTATCACTTCCCGACGGACGGCGGCGGTGACCCGGTCAGCCACAACCAGCATCAAGTCGATCGGGGACCGTCCGTCGGGCTCGACCTCGGTCGAACCTTCTCGCGCCGCGTGGCCGGTCGGATCACCGCTCAGTGGCATCGGGACAATCTTCAGTATGCCATTGACAAGAACGGGCCGGCCGACAGTACGACGTTCCCGTACTCGAGCTCCGATTGGATGACGCGTAGCGGGCTGGATGCGCGGCTCAATGTACGCCCGCTCGCGGCTGCGATCGTCACGGTGGGAGGAGCGTTCGAGCGGGAGGCGATGAGCGGCACCACCCTCGCTACCTCGCGAGCGCGCAACGACGGCGCGATCTACTTGCAGGTCGTCACGGCCCCGGAACGGCGGGTGAGCAGTACCGTCGGAACGCGGCTAGAGAGCAACCAGCGCTTCGGCACCTATGCGACGTATCGCGCCGGCATGTCCCTCCGGATCGGGGGCGGCGCGCGGGCCACCGCCTCCGTCGGCACGGCCTTCAAGGAGCCGAGCTTCTACGAGAACTTCGCGACCGGCTTCGTGCGCGGGAATCCGGACCTCGCACCCGAGCACTCCCTCAACTGGGAAGCGGGGCTCGAGTACACGGGGCTGCGGGGCACGTTGACGATTCGCGCTACGTACTTCCACCAGCGGTTCCGGGACTTGATCCAGTACAGCGGCGCGCCGCTGGGGCCGGACTCGGTGAACTACAGCAACGTCGCGGACGCGGCCGCGCAGGGCGTGGAGCTCGGCATGCAGGGCGTGCTCGGCGCTGGGCTGTCGCTCGACGCCGGCTACACGTACCTCGACTCGCGTGACGTCGCGACGAACCTGCGGCTGCAGCGCCGGCCCGCGCATTCGGCCAGCCTGGGGCTTGGTTACGGCCTGGGGGCGCGGGGCACGGTCACTCTCGTCGCCGTGTTTACGGGAGACCGCGACGACTACGACTATGCGACGTTTCCCGCACCCCGGGTCACCCTGCCACCTCACACCCGCGTAGACATGTCGGGCACCTACGAGCTGATCCGATCCCGCGGTACGTTGCCCGCCGTGGGGCTCACCGCCCGCGTCGAAAACCTGCTGGGCGCTCGCTACGAAGACGTGAAGAACTTTCCGGCCCGCGCTCGCACGCTGCTCGTGGGTGGGCGGCTGGACTGGGGCAGGTGAACCGCATCGTCTCGCTCCTCCCCAGCGCGACCGAGATCGTGTACGCCCTGGGGCTGGGCGACCGGTTGGTGGGCGTGTCGCACAGCTGCGACTACCCCTGCGAGGTCCGCGGCAAGCCGGTCTTGACGCGGCCGCGGTTTGCGCCGGAAGGGCTCTCGAGCGGAGAGATCGACGCCGCCGTGCGCGACGCGCTGCGGCGATTTGGCAGCGTGTACCAGGTCGATGCCGAGGGACTGGCCGCTGCGCAGCCCGATCTGATCCTGACCCAGGGCGTGTGCGAGGTGTGCGCGGTCCCGACGCGGGATGCCGAGGCGGTCGCCCTCCGGATCCCTTCCTGCCCGACAGTGCTCACGCTCGACGCCCACGATATCGCGGGCGTGCTCGACACGATCCGCGCGGTGGGACGCGCGGGCGGGGTGCCGGAGCGCGCCGAGGAATGCGTATGCGAGATCGAGCGGCGCATGGCGGCCGTGCGCGCGGGAGTAGCCGGCCGGCCCGCACCGCGGGTGCTCGGACTCGAATGGCTCGAGCCGCCGTTCGTGCCGGGCCACTGGGTCCCCGAAATGATCGGGCTCGCCGGCGCCGTCTCGCTCTCCGGCACCGTCCGGCGGCCCTCGTACGCCGTGTCGTGGGAGGACCTCGCGGCTCTCGACCCGGACGTGCTGCTCATCATGCCTTGTGGGTTCGATCTCGCCCGCGCGCGCGAGGAGGCGGATCGCTACGCGCCGGACCTGCGACGCCTGGCGCCACGGGCGATCCGCGCCGGCCACGCGTTCGTGGTGGACGCCTCGTCTCACTTCAGTCGCCCGGGGCCGCGCGTCGCGGACGGCGTGGAGCTGCTCGCGACGCTGCTCCATCCCGGCGAGTGTCGCGGTGTGCCGCTCGAGGCCAGGGCGGCGACCTGGGCGTAGCGCCGTTTCGAGCCTGAGATGCCCGAGCCGGTGCTGGTGGCCTGGAGCGGGGGGAAGGACAGCGCCCTGGCCCTGCAGGAGATCCTCGGTGCCGGCCGCTACCGCGTCGCAGCGCTCCTCACCACCGTGACGGGCGAGTATGATCGCATCAGCATGCACGGTGTGCGGCGGACACTGCTCCGCCGGCAGGCTGAGTCGCTCGGCTTGCCGCTCGAGGAGGTGGTGATATCGCCGAGCGCGTCGAACGACGAATATGAGGCGAGGATGGGCGCCGCCCTGGAGGGACTTCGGTCCCGTGTTTCGGGTCTCGACAGGGTGGTGTTCGGCGACCTGTTTCTCGCCGACATCCGAGCCTACCGGGAGCGGATGCTCGCGCGCATCGGAATGCGGGGGCTGTTCCCGCTGTGGCTCCGGGACACTCGCGCGCTCGCGGCGGACTTCGTGCGGCAAGGATACCGGGCGGTGCTCGCGTGTGTGGACTCGCGCGTCCTCCCGAGCGCGTTCGCAGGTCGGGAATTCGACGCGGCCTTGCTGCGCGATCTCCCGGCCGGGGTCGACCCGTGCGGCGAGAATGGCGAATTTCACACGTTCGTGTACGCCGGGCCGATCCTGCGCGCGCCCGTGCCCCACCGGCGCGGCGCGATCGTGGTGCGGGAGGGGCGGTTTGTGTATTGTGATCTGGTGGAAATTCCGACGCCATGAGACGACTCTGTCTGTTGAGCCTGGCGCTTACCGCGGCGTGCAGCGATGCGCTCGAGCAGACGAGCTCGGCGGGGCAGGTGATTGGAGTCGTCAACGCCTCGGATCGGACCCTTTCGGTCATCTCGGCCACCGACCTCACCGTGTCCACGCGCGACTGGCAGAGCGGTGGCGCGAGCCCACGCACGATCGACGGTCGGGGGCACGTGTTCGTCGTCCCGCTCGGGGCCGCGGACGCCGTCGGCGTCAGCCGCTTCTTCACCTGCCTCGGTGGCGCCTGCGCGCGATCGGACTATGTGCTGCCGCTGGCCCCCGGGTCGGGGGCCACCGGCGCCGCCATTCAGGACGACTCGATTGCGTGGATTGCGAACCCCAATCTCAACTCCGTGACGCGTCTCAACTACTTGAGCGGTGACACCGCGAGCATCGCGGCTGGAGTGTATCCGCAAGCAGTGGCCATCATTGGTACACGGGTGTTCGTCGTCAACAGCAATCTCTTAGGTGCGACGCCCGCCGGGCCGAGCTGGCTGACGTCATTCGACTGCTGCACGACGATCCCGACCCCGGATTCGATCGCACTGACCGGCGTGAACGCACGATTTACGGTCGTGGGCGACGACAGCCTGTTGTACGTGATCGAGTCCGGCCACGCCGGAGCGGCGGATGGGAAGCTGTCCATCATCGACCCTGTGACGCGGACCGAGATCGCCGTGCTGAACGGATTGGGAGAATCGCCTGGGGCTGCGGCGTTTCACCCGGCCGGAGGTCGCCTCCTGGTCGCTTCCGCTGCCGAGGGCATCCTCGAGGTGAACACGTCGATCCGCGCCATCACGCGAGGTCCTGGAGACGGCGTCAAGCCCGGCCATTTCGGGGTCTCGGGACTCGCGATCGACCCGGGCGGACGCGTGTATGCGGTCGCGGCGACCTGCCCCGAGTTCGCGGGGCTTCGCGGTACCGTCCATGTCTTGACCGCCCCTCCCGACTATCACGAGATCCGCTCGCTGACCGTGGGCATGTGTCCCACGACAGCCGCCGTGGCAGTGACGCCGTAGCCATGGCGCTCGTCACGACCCCCGCCCTCGTGCTCCAGACGTACCGCTACAGCGAGACGTCCAAAGTCGTTCGACTCGCCACACGCGACCTGGGTGTCCAGAGCGCCATCGCCAAGGGTGCGCTTCGCCCGAAGAGCCGTTTCGGGGCGGGTCTGGAGCTGTTGAGCGAAGGGATGGCCCAGCTCTACTTCCGCGAGACCCGTGAGCTCCATACGCTGGGGGCGTTCGATCTGGTCAACTTGCGGCGCGACCTGGCGGCCGACGTGGGGCGGTTCGCGGGGGCCACGATGCTCGCCGAGGTCATGCTCAAGATGGCCCCACCCGCGCCGCTCCCCGCTGCCTACGACGCCCTCACAGCCGCGCTCGATGCGCTCGCCGGCGCACCGCCGGACGCGATCGATGCCACCGGTGTGCGGGGCATCTGGGTGCTCTTGGGCGTGCTGGGGTTCGAGCCGTCGCTCGGGACTTGCGTCCGCGACGGCACGGCCATCGATCCCGACGGTACCGACCCCGTGTGCTTCAGTGTGGCCGAGGGCGGGGTCGCCTGCGCCGGCTGCACGCCGGCGCCGCCGCTCACCCGGCTGCCGCGGCAGGCGTACCGGGACCTCCTTGTGCTGAACGACACCGCGGCGGAGCTACCCCGGCTCGACGCGCCACATGCCGCCGCCCACCGCCGTCTCGTCGCCCGCTTCGTCCGACACCACTTCGGCGAGGCCGGCACTCTGTCCGCCCTCGACTTCTGGGAGCGTCGCGCGTGGGTCCCCACGCCCATTCCAGTCCCGTCCGCCGCTTCGTAATCGGCACCGCCGGTCACATCGACCACGGCAAGACGGCGCTCGTAAAGGCCCTGACCGGCGTCGACACCGACCGCTGGGAGGAGGAGAAGCGTCGGGGAATCACGATCGACCTGGGCTTCGCGCCGCTCCCCTTGAGCGACCACGTTCAGGCCAGCGTCGTGGACGTTCCGGGACACGAGGGGTTCGTCCGCAACATGCTCGCGGGCGCGACGGGCATCGACGTCGCCTTGCTCGTGGTCGCGGCGGACGAAGGGCTCATGCCGCAGACGGAGGAGCACCTTGCCATCGTCGAGCTGCTCGGCGTGCGGCGCGGCATTCCCGTCATCACCAAACGGGATCTGGCGGAGCCGGAGTGGCTCGACCTCGTGCGGTCCGAGGTGAGCGAGCGGCTGCAGCGCAGTCGGGTGCGCTGGGAGCCGGCGATCGCCGTGTCGGCGCTGACCGGCGCAGGGCTGGACGAGCTCCGGTCGGTGTTGCAGCGGGTGGCAGACGACCTGATCGAGCGGCCGGCCGAAGACCTGTTCCGCCTCCCGATCGACCGGGTCTTCGCGGTGGCGGGGGCGGGCACGGTCGTGACCGGGACCACCTGGACGGGGACGGTGGCGGTGGGTGATGCCGTGCGCCTGCTCCCCCTCGAGCGCGAGGTACGGGTGCGCTCGATCGAAGTGCACGGCCAGGCAGCTGACCGGGCGGTGCCCGGCCGCCGCACCGCGTTGGCACTCGTCGGGGTCGAGAAGAGCGAGCTGGCGCGCGGCGACGTGGCGGTGACCGGAGCGGGCTGGCGGGCGACCACAATGCTCGACGCGGCGGTCGAGCTGCTCCCCACCGCCCGCAAGCCGATCGGCTCGCGTACCCGGCTCCGCGTGCACCTCGGCACGGCCGAAGTGCTGGCGCGTGTCGTTCAAGTTCGCTCGATCGGGCCCGGGGAGCGTGGGCTCGCCCGGCTGGTGCTCGAGACGCCGCTCGTGGCCCGGGGCGGGGACCGGTTCGTGTTGCGGTCGTTTTCGCCCGTGACGACGATCGGCGGCGGGGTCGTGCTCGACCCCTTCCCGGCGCCGCGCCCGCGCCTGCGCCAGCGGCGCCTCGCGGCAGAGCAGTCGGCGCTCGAGCGGTTGCAGGTGCTCGCGCACGAGGCCGGGCTCGCCGGGCTGCCCGTCGACGGCCTGCCGATGCGACTCGGGCTGCTCCCTGGACGAGTACCCACGCTCCTCGCGGAGGCGGGCAATGACCTTCTCAGCCTGGGCGCAACCGTCGTGGCGCGGCCGGTCGTGGCAGCCGAGGCGACTCGGCTGGTAGACGTGCTGCGGCGCTACCACAAGGAGCATCCGATCGATCCCGGCATGTCGCTGCAGGCCCTCCGAGCGGCCGTTGGGGCCCCGGCGCCGCCGCCGGCCGTGCTGGACGCAGTGCTCGAAATCGGTATGCGGGCGGGGCAGCTGGAGGTGACGGGGAGCGTGGCGCGGCTCGGGGGGTGGCACCCCGCCTTCGATGCGAGGACGAGCGACCTGCGAGACACGCTGGCCCGCCGCCTGGTGGACGCGCGCTGGGAGGTGCCGACGCTGGGGGAGCTGGAGCGTGAGTTCCCGGGCGCGCCGATCCGGGCCTTGCTCGCGCACCTGGCCCGGGAGGGGGGGGCCGAACAGATCGACCAGGAGCGTTACGCGGCGCCGCAGGCAGTGGCGTCGTTTCGCGCCGGTCTCGAAACGGCCCTCTCCGAGCTCGGCACGGCGACCCCCGCCGAGTTACGGGAGCGCTTCGGGCTCACCCGCAAGTACTTGATCCCCTTGCTCGAGTGGGCCGACCGGCGCGGCATCACGCGCCGCGCCGGAGACGCCCGCGTCTTGGCACGGTTGACAGCAGGGAAAGATGGCCCATAGTTTTGGGCGAACGTCCTAGATCGGTTCACCCGCGACAAGGAGTGCGGTCCCAAGGTTCTTTCTCGTTCGCAGAGGAGTGGTGGATGAGGCGGTGCGCCTGGGCGGTGCTGGGGCTCGGGCTTTGGGCGGCGGGGGTGGGGGGGGTGGCGGGGCGGGCATGGGGGCAGAACCCCCGACCCACGGTTGAGCTCAAACAGAATTTCCCGAACCCGTTCAATCCGGCGACGACGATCCCGTTTTCGCTGGGCGGTGACCTGTTTGCCAACGGTCACCGGCCGAAGGTTTCGCTCAAGATCTACAACGTCTTAGCGCAGCTCGTCGCCGTCCCGATCCTGCAAGGGACCGGCGAGGCGCTCGACAATCTCGAGCTCGTTTGCTCGAGCGCGGAGGGGTGCGCCTACAGCGCCTACTGGGACGGCAACGTGCGCAACACCGGCCAGCAGGCGGCCTCGGGAGTCTACTTGTATCAGCTGGTGGTCGACGGCCAGCGCTTCACCAAGAAGATGATCATCATGAAGTGACTCACCGCGGGTGCTCCAGCACGATGTAGCGCACGTCGTCCCGCCCCATGTCTTTCAACCACTGAATCAGCTCGCCGATGCGGCCGGGGGGCTCGATCCCCTTGCGACCGATGAGCGTGCGGGCGACGTGCAGCACGCGGCCCGCCTGGCCGTACTCCGCGCGATAGTTCCCAAACGCGCTCTGCGCCGTGACGTTGGGCGGTAGCTGGGCCCGCCAGCCTTCCGGCAGCGTGAGCGTCAGCTCGGCCGCTTCCTCGTGCGGCCCGGCGACTGCGGCGACGTCGATCGGGAAGCGCCGCGGCCCGCGGGCCTCGAGCTCGGCTGCGAGGCCCTTCAGCTCGCCATAGTTGTGGATCGGCAGGGTCAGAATGTCGTTGCTGCCGGACGTCGAGGTCGCCTGCGCGTCGCGCACCACGACGGAGATCCGCGGCTCGGCACGGAGGTCGCGTCCATCGAACAGCTCGAGGCTGTCGCCCGTGGCGCCCGGAAACAGCATGTTGACCGCGGCACGCGTGATCCGCTCCCGCTCCGTGGCGCCGAACTGGGTCGCGAACGTGCGGCGCAAGCCGTACTGCTGGTCCCCCGTTGCGACATGGACGTAGCGCCCGTGAAAGACGCCCTGCGGCGACAGCTCGCCGGTCAGCCGAGCGACGTCACGGTTGGCGGTCGTCGAGTCCGACGGGAAGGTGACTTCCTCCCCACTCCCGTCGGGGTGGACCATCAGACCGAACTCACCTTGTTCCGACGGCGGCAGCGAGCCGAACGGGGTGAGCTCGGATGTCAAGTCGAGGTAGAGATAGCGGCCGGAGCGCTCCACCGCGGCGATCATGTGGTCGAACGCCAGAGCCGAGGGCCGATCACGCGCAATCCCGCCCGTGCTCGACAGCAGCACGGGATACGCGCGCAGCCCGAACCGCCGGGCCAGGGCGATGAACAGCGTCGCCTTGTCCTTGCAGTCGCCGTAGCGGGTCGCGAGCACCGCCGCGGGCAGACGCGGTTGAAAGCCCCCGATCCCGAGCGAGAGGGAGACGTAGCGAAAGTCCTGCGCCACCCAGCGATGCAGCGCCCGCAGCGAGTCGTCGAGAGTGCGGGCGTTCGCGACCACGGTCGCCAGCGCCGAGTCGAGCACCGCAGTCACGTCGTAGCGGTCACGGGACAGCGTGCCGTACCAGCGCGCCACGTCGCCCCATTGCATCGGCGCGGCGACGTCGATGTACTGGTCGATGCCGTTTGAATCGGCGGCGAACGGCTCGCGCTCGATCTTGGGCACGTCGGCCGTCGCCCACGTGTACACGCGCCGCCCACCCCGCTCCACGACCTTCCGCGGGAAACTGAGGTTGACTTCCTTGATGCGGACGGCGAGGTTCGCGGGCACCTCGAGCACGTAACGCGACCGGCGGGTCAGCCGTCCTGTGGTCACCCGCCAGCCGCGGTCGAAGTCACCGGGCATCACGGGCTTGAGGGTCTCGACCGTGTAGCTGTAATCGAGCAGCGTGCCGGGCACGATGCCCCCACTCGAGACGCGCCGCAGCTTGACGTCGGAGAAGACGGGCGCTTCCTCCGCCACCGGCGCGATCGACTCCTGCTCGTGCGTCGGCTGGGCGCTGATCACTTCGCCGGTCGGCTTCACCACCCGCACCCAGTTCAGGGTGAGCCGCTCACGCCCGCTCACATACGAAAACGACTGCTCGCCCCAGTTCTCCGCGGCCTCCCGCGTGAAGATCTGCACCACTTGTCGGTACGTCCGGCTGCCGCGGCCGTCGGCCTCGAGGCGGACGACCCCGTCGTCCAGCAGGTACACATAGTCGTCGTCGGGGTGATCGGCGCGGTTCACCGCCAGGCGGTAGATCGTATCGTCTTTGACCGTGGGATCCCCGGCCGGGGTGATGCGGGGAGCCTGCGCCAGGGCGGGAGCCGTCAACGCCAACAGCAACACCAGCGAGCGTGCCAACACAGCGGGATTCCTTGAAAGGGTCGGTCGGCCGGAACATGACACAGCCGGGGCCCCAGCGTCAATCGATGGCGGTGGCGCACAGGATCGGACGGTTTTGACTTGTACTCTGCCGATTCGGCATCTTTCGGCGGGCACAAAGGTTGCCCGGAGGCCCGGCGCTATGATCAGACCAGAACGATTGACGGTAAAGGCCGCTGAGTCCCTGCAGCAGTCGAGTGCGCTGGCGCGCCAGCGCGGTAACCCGGTCGTCAACGACGCCCATCTCTTCCATGCGCTGCTGTCTCAGGACGACGGCATCGTGGTGCCGCTGCTCCAAAAGGCGGGGCTCAACGTGGCCCGGCTGAAGGACGAGACGGAACGCGAGATCGACCGCTTCCCGAAGCAGTCGGGGACTCAGGCGGAGCCTACGCTGTCGCGCGAATTCAGCCGCGTGCTCGACCGCGCCGACGACGAGGCGAAGGCGCTGGGCGATGCCTACGTCTCCACCGAGCACCTGTTGCTCGCGCTACTCGAGGAGAAGGGCACGACGGCGAAGCAGCTGCTCTCCGCCGCCGGCATCGATCGCGGCGACGTGATGGCGGCCCTCGAGGGCGTGCGCGGCCCGCAGCGGGTGACCGACCAGGAGCCGGAGCAGAAGTATCAGGCGCTGGAGCGGTTCACGCGCGACCTCACGGAGCAGGCGCGCAAGGGCAAGCTCGATCCGGTGATCGGGCGGGACGAGGAGATCCGCCGCGTGATGCAGGTGCTGTCGCGGCGGACCAAGAACAATCCCGTGCTGATCGGAGAGCCCGGCGTCGGCAAGACCGCGATCGTGGAAGGGCTGGCGCAGCGCATCGTGAACGGGGACGTCCCGGACTCGCTCAAGAACAAGCACCTGGTCGCCCTCGATCTCGGCGCGCTGGTGGCGGGCACGAAGTACCGCGGCGAGTTCGAGGAGCGTCTCAAGGCCGTGCTGAAGGAGATCACCAGCGCCGAGGGGAGGTACATCGTCTTCATCGACGAGCTGCACACGCTGGTGGGGGCGGGTGCGGCGGAAGGGGCGGTGGACGCGTCCAACATGCTGAAGCCGGCGCTGGCGCGGGGCGAGCTGCACGTGGTGGGCGCGACCACGCTCGACGAGTACCGCAAGCACATCGAGAAGGATGCGGCGCTCGAGCGGCGCTTCCAGCCCGTGTTCGTGGGCGAGCCGTCGCTCGAGGACACGATCGCCATCCTGCGCGGGCTGAAGGAGCGCTACGAGGTCCATCACGGCGTCCGCATCACGGACAACGCTCTGGTCGCGGCGGCGACGCTGTCGCAGCGCTACATCGGCGACCGCTTCCTCCCCGACAAGGCGATCGACCTGGTGGACGAAGCGGCGAGCCGGCTGCGGATCGAGATCGATTCGCTCCCGCAGGAGATCGACGAGGTCGAGCGGAAGATCGTGCAGTACCAGATCGAGCTCGCGGCCTTGGCGAAAGAAAAGGACAAGGCCTCGAAAGAGCGGCGCGAGCGCGTGGAGCAGGAGCTGAAGGAGCTGCGCGACCGGTCCAATGCGATGAAGGCCCAGTGGCAGGCCGAGAAGGATGCGATCACGAAGCTGCAGGCCAACAAAGCGGAGCTGGAGCAGTTGCGCACCGAGGCGGACCAGGCGACCCGGCGCGGCGACCTCCAGAAAGCCGCGGAGATCAGCTACGGCCGTATTCCGGCGCTCGACAAGGAGATCAGTGCTCTCGAGAAGCGCCTCGCCGATATACAGAAGAAAGGGAAGTACCTGAAGGAAGAGGTCGACGCGGAGGACATCGCCGACATCGTCGCCAAATGGACCGGCATTCCGGTCTCGAAGATGCTCGAGTCGGAGCGCGAGCGGCTCACGCGGCTCGAGGCCGAGCTGGCGCAGCGCGTGGTCGGCCAGCCCGAGGCCCTGGCGGCGGTCGCCAACGCGGTGCGGCGGGCGCGCGCCGGCTTACAGGACCCGAACCGGCCGACCGGATCGTTCATCTTCCTCGGGCCCACGGGGGTCGGCAAGACCGAGACGGCGCGCGCCCTCGCCGAGTTCCTGTTCGACGACGAAAAGGCGATGGTGCGGCTC
>Ga0137382_10000755_pt1 | contig 13517 bp, 9 predicted proteins | sample SagtaG_15_FD_104816 | JGI IMG/M metagenome (GOLD analysis project Ga0137382, IMG submission 104816) | Vadose zone soil microbial communities from Sagehorn Ranch, Mendocino, California, USA - Sage2_R_20_16 metaG | ecosystem: Environmental > Terrestrial > Soil > Vadose zone | place: USA... | reverse complement strand
GGCCTGCAAGGGCGGCGTGGCGCATGGGCATCGTCGGCTCAAGAGACGGACAGCCTTCCACTCGCATGCCGTGCAACCGGTCACATCATGAAAGCTGGATCGTCATCCGACTCTACCGCTGCATCACTGTTCTGCTCTGACCTCCGGGCGGGACTGGGTACGTTGAGGCGCAGGTCGAACGCAACTTCATCGATAATGTCCGGCGGCACCTTGGTTAGCTGTCTTAAGAAAGCAGTGGTCAAGGCGTTTTCGCAGACTGTATTGATCAGTCGTGCGATGCCCCGGGAGTGACAATAGATTCTTTCGATCGCTTCATCGGCGAAAAGGTCGCGCCCATCCGCGTTGGCGCCCGCAAGATGCATCCGGTGCCGTATATAGCCGCTTGTCTCTTCCAAGTCCAATGGTTCAAGGTGTGAGCGCATTGCTATTCTTTGTTTCAATTGCCTCAGCTCAAGCGAATCCAGCTTCTCGTCCAGTTCCGAATGCCCCACAAGCAATATCTGGAGCAATTTCTCTTCTGCCGTCTCCAGATTTGTCAGGAGTCTGGTCTCTTCGAGAGCTTCTGTCGATAGATCGTGGGCCTCGTCCACTACAATCACAGTCGTTAGTCGTTGTTGATGACGGGCCACAATGTATTTGCTGAGTTCATGGAGAACTTGCCCCTTGGTTTTGCTCCACGCGTCTAGGCCGAAATCGGCAGCAACGTACTGCAGGAACTCCAGCGACGACAAGCGGCTGTTGAACACATATGCGTAACCGATGTCACTATGTTTGAGTAATCGCAAAAGGCAACAGATTAGTAAAGTCTTGCCTGTACCAGCTTCGCCTGTCAGGACGCCAATTCCCCTCCGCCGGCGTACACAACAGCAAAGTGCAGCAAGAGCCTCCCTGTGTCCCTTTGTAGAAAACAGAAAAGAAGGATCGGGAGTAATCTCGAAGGGATTACGCCAACATTTGTAAACGCCGTTATACATGCCTAGCTAACTCAGTGCACATCGCGCGAAAACTATCCCCAGGATCCGCTCGCACACTACAGAGAGTCCTCATTGGGCTGGAAGCCATCTGGTCAGCGGGAAATGCCTCCCAGACCGCACGCTTGGACACCCGCTGGTCTCGACGGACCGGGTGGGCATGGTGTCCGGCTTTGCATAGCTCTCACTGTCATCTCTTGGAGTCTGAAGTCCATTGTTGGTGTACGTGGTAGATGCGGAGATCCTCGTTCTCAACAAATACATCGGCGTCCGGGTGGGATTGCCGGTAATTCTCGCACAGTCGCAGCGCTGCTGCCTCCAAGCTGGCCCGCCCTCCAGGCGAACGATAATTCCGGTACGTAGGATCCGTCAGCACTGAAAAAGAGACTATCTCAGGCTCGTGGGCAAAAATCTGAAATGGTCTTTTCTCCACGTAGATGAACAAATCCTCCTGCTTCTCCTCAAAGTGGAAGTCCGGGCTCGGGGCCCGGCCCTGATATTTCTCGACAAATCCCGCCAGATCTTCGTATGCTCCTAAGCCTAGCGTTTCGGCCAACTGTTCCACCGGTGCGACCACAACCCACGTTTGGCGAGAAAATCTGGATGCGATTTCTTGGGTTGCGCGTGCTGCGGCTTCATACTCAACGTATCGACCAACCAACCCTTGCGGCCGTAACCAAATCATCGCAACGCACACACAAGCACCGAGAAGTAGTGTTTGTCCTGTTCTGCCGGCGCGGGCGAGTAGTTTGTCTTCTATCAGCGCCAGAAAGCAACCGACGACGATAGCAGCAGCAACCGGCAAGATTGCGCGCACTTCATCGCCGACGGTGACGCTGGTCGACAAAGTCAAGTAAGCCACTAAGCTGTAGCACACGAACCCAAAAGCTACCAGGCCCACCATGGGACGTAGCAGCACAACCCCGCCCACCGTCACCAGTATTAGCAGTAACAATTGCGAAACAATGCCTGTCAACACCAGGCAACAAGCGAAATCCAGCAGCGAACCCCAACCCCTCTCGTTCCGGTACCAATCCGCCAGAAACGCTAGAGCCAAAAGAAGGAACAGCAAGCCAAGTCCAAATTCGGTACTGGCTCGCATCGCCGCGGGAGAGCCGCTGAGGAGGCTTTTGACGTTTTGTATCGCGGAAATTGCCATGGCTGCGTGATTTCCCACCGGCGGGAACGCAGCTGCTCCCAAGCAATACACTGCGGCGACAGACGAAACACCAGCTCGGGCACATACATGAATAAGCAAGCCGGTGGCCGCGACAACTGACAGCTCAATCACAGGCGATAGTACACGCGTGACCTGGATCGGATCCGCACCGCTGAGAAAAGATATGGTCGCAATCACCGCAGGAAATACGAACGGCCGGTTGGCGGGGTGGAGATTGAGCATCAATTCTCGCGCACGCAGGAGAAGAGAGTATTGGTCGGACTGATCAAACCGCAACTCGCGAACGGCATGCTCGCCGCGCAGAATAACAGTTGTTATCAGAACGACTGCAAGGGACACGACCAGCAGTTCTCCGCCATCTAAGCATTTCAGCCCCCGATTAACGCATAACCGCCAGGATGAGCGAGCAGGTGCCAGCGGTGCTTTGCGGGCGATGAGGTGCAGCCCAAACGACCGAGCTTCAATCTTGCGCATTATCTCGATCGTGGCTGCTTCCAAGTTCATTAGCAAACCGCCATGCATTTTGGCGCGCCTTCGAAGCCAATCGATGGCGAACGCTCCCACAAAGACAAAAATAACTGTGAGTGCGTTAAGTAAACGCAAACTCGCCAAGAGAAGAGTCGCAATCGTCACGCAGAGCACTGTGCGGGCCCATTTGCCGGCAATCTGCATGACCGTGACGGACTTCGATCTTCCCGAAAAGAGATGTGCCGGAAACCAGAAAAACACCATAATGAAGACGGCTAAAATCCAACACGCTCTAAGGGCGTCCAGAGCAGGCACCAGGAAAGCCTCACGAAATTGAATAATGATAGGCTGGGTTGACCAGGACTTCTCTCACCGCCGCATTACATTTCCAGAGAACGACAGCCGACCCTACGAGCAGCCCGGCGGCGGCAAACTGTACTCCCCACAAATGGCTGAGTCCGTACCCAATCAGCAGATTTACTCCGACTCCAAGTCCCAGGGCGGGCAGCGCCTTCGAAATGGCATTCATGCTGGCGAGAATGATGGTCTCTAGCAGAGCAATACTTAACATGGAATAACCAAGGCCGCCCAGTACGGCTGTTTGCAATATTCTCAGGGTGGGGGCAACACTGGTCGAACGAGAGAAGGTGACCCATGCGCCTAAGGCAGTCACTATGAACACAGTAAAAATGACAAATATCATTCGCGAGTGGCGTCTACGTAGATTTACGACTAGTGTTTCGCTTGCGGCTTGTGGCAATTCCATAGCCAGCCTTTGCCAGAACCGCAGGAATGAGTCCCCGAGATATTCCACCAGTGCTGCCGTAATCAGGAAGGCTAGGAGGACCAAATCCATACCCTTCTTGTATTCGGGGTCGATTCCGAAACTTAGACCAGAGACCCATGGGATCGCACTTCCGGCGGTCAACCGGTCGGCAAAGAGGAAGCTGAAATACGCGGTTCCGTAGACATAGAAGGGAATCAGCGAGATGAACATGACACTCACGCGTGGGCGAGCGCTCTCTGGTTCGTCTGTGTGCCTCTTTTCCTCGCGATGGAACCCGGTCTGCACACAACCGAGAGCGCATAAGGTAGCCGTCCACGGCCAGAGCATCGCTAGAGTGGAGCCACTCCAATCAGCAAGAGAATTTATCACGGTGCTAATGAGAGCACTGAATGCAAAGACGCATGGGATACACCAGCCGATTCCCTGGACGGAGAGCACTGCGCAGAACATCCAAAGAAGACTTAAGGCCACGTAGTTGGTGGCCGCCAGCACAACGTAGTTGCCGGCGAATAAGTGAAAGTAAGACCCTAGGGCCATCGCTAGTAAGGTCAGAAAAAGACTGCTAGTCAATCCCACGTTCAGGAGTGACATGCAACTGCGACGCGCCAAAAGGGGCTGTTTCAGACCGTAATAGAAGTTTCCACTGCGGGAGATCATCTGGATCAACCCGCCTGTCGTTATAAGACTGGCAATGAGAGAAAGACTCAGTGCGCCACCCAATTCCGGGGAAACGCGCAGGACGTCCGGCCGCAAATACTCTAAGGCCAGCAGCGCCATCCAAGGAATAGAGTAGCCGACATTGAGTGACAACTTTTGCATTGCGCATCTTGTTTCCGCCCAGACAGCAGATCGTTTATGATTTTGGGAAGCATCCTGCTCCGACGCCATATCTTGCTGAAGGCGTCCAAAGAGATTCTCTGCTAGAGAAAAGATGTTCGGAAAATCCTTCTCTCTGGCGAACCGGTCGTTACACCCAAAGGACTCAAGTAAGGCGGCAACTTCACGGGCATGGACAACTGGCGCCCTCTGCTTTCTGATGCCAGTTAGCAGATCCTGGATTTCTTCATCGCTCATGGATTTCCACGCAGGTCATCAGAGGTATTGCTTGAGGAGAATTGAACAACGCCTCAACCTCTGTCAATTTCAGGCGGCCAGTGGAGGGGACTCGACGGACAGAATGATTGCGGCTATCTACGACAATGAAAGAATTACCTGCCCTCCTCCAGAATAGGGTGTTATTCGAACCCACTGCATCAGAACCCACTGAATGAGAATTTTGTATAGCGCCGAGCACCGCACTCTCTAAACTGCAGCGACGATCCGGTAATTCGTTACTCAAAGCAGCGAAGTCGGGTTCTCCCCAGCCAAAACCATCGAGACCGAACAGAAGAGCTGTCCACCACGCATAATTGAACTTTTCGGTATCGAAGGGCTTCAGCGCCGTTGTCGTGGTGGTGGCCAAAATGCGGGTCCCATAGCGTCGCCGAAACTCGAGTGCTTGGTTCAAGCGTGCCCGCCACGCGGAAACGCTCTCGTAGGTTCCATTGTTCACCTGGAATGATTCGAGCAGGAACATGTCGCGCTCATCTAAGAGCGATGGCAAACGTTTAGGATTCTTTCCTGTGCCATTCGCCTGTGCGACTTTGTCTTCTCGGCTGAACAAATGGTCTAGGAAGTACGCATTCATGAACGCTCTGAGGCCGAGCTCATGGATAATCCTGACGGCCAGATTTTGTCGCTCGCGCGTGACTACTGGAAAGTCGTAGCCAGCTTCATCCAGAAAAATGCCCGCCACGCCCATATCCTTCCAGAGATGAATACGCTCTTCTATTTGTTTGGGCGTGAGAGATTTTCGTTCTCGCTCCGCTGATGGGATCTCACCCAAGCAGACATAGCCATAAAAGTGGGTTCCGGGGCTACGGTCCCGGACGGCCGCGATTATCCTCAGGGCTTTCTGGTGCTCCTCGGGATCGCCCGGTGGGAAACGCCCGGGCTCTCGGTCTGGGAACTCAATGCCATCGCCCCATACCACCACGTCGTACGCGCTGAAGATACTGGCCGCCTTCTCCATGTCTCCATTGGATCCATTTACTAAGCTGGGATACCCGTAATAGATGGCCAAGCGCGCTGGAATTCGGGCAGGGGCGGGAGCCGTGCTACGCGTGAAAAGGAAACTTGTGTCGGTGAGCGTCATGCCTACCGCCCCCAACCAGAACACCACCACACACACGCTCATCATGAGTAGGCTCCCAAGAGCTTCGGCGGCCGGAATGACAGCAATTTGCGGTAAACGTTCCCGTATGAACTCAGGAATTGCTCCTCCGTAAAATGTTTCAGGGCCCGCGCTCGGGCCATCTGGCCTAGTCGTAGTCGCTCAGCTTCATTCCTTAGCAAGAACGAAATCGCCTCCGCCATCGCATGCGGCTTTCTTGCAGGCACGAGCAGCCCACAATCCCCGAGAGCTTCCCTCACTCCCCCTACGTCCGTAGCAACAACAACAGCGCCGCATGACATTGCCTCCACCACCGCGTACGGAAAGGCCTCTGAAATACTGGAGAAAGCCATGACATCCGCATCGTTGTACACCTTCCATGGTTCCTTTGTTGACCCCGCAAAGTTAACGCAGTTCTCCAGTTTCAACTCAGCAACCTTGCGAATACAGCCATCATAATATTTACGGTCGGTCGGCGCCCCGTAGAAGCGCACTTCTAGGTTGCCGAACTTGGGTTTGAGCGCGGCCGCCGCCTCAATCAGATCGAGCTGGCCTTTCAAGGGATAAATAACGCCGACAGTCGACACCAGCGCTCGGCCACCATGTTGCCGCTTGCTGGGGTAAAATTTTCCAGGATCAACTCCATTGAAAATGACTTTGATCCGGTTCGCCAACACGCCCAGATGTTTCTCCCATCGCGAATTGTAGGCACACACCGGGCAAACCAGGTCGGCAAAGTAATAATTCAACCCGACCACGTTTTCAACCAGCCGATAAAGGAACCAGCGAACAAAAAACGACTTCACCTGACCACGTAGGTTCAAATACTGCTCGCGAAGATAGATCCCATGCTCACTCAATAGATACGGTGTGCCCCTCGCAAGCTTAGCCAAGACGCAAGGCAACCCACAGAAAGATGCCGCCGACGAATGTGTAATGTCTGCATAAGGAATGGGAAAGTGCAGGACCATCAGCAGGTGGTATAGCAGGCGGTACGCTTCTTTCACCTCTGCAAGACTTGGATTTCCTGTGGCCGCAGGACGACATTCCCATGTCGCGCGCACCACGTGTTGGAGGACGTTCCACGCCTCCACAGAATTCATGCTCTTCTGATAGTCGTAGTGCTGAAAGTAGCTTTGCAATTCAAGCAACACCTTGCCAAGTTCCTCCTTGTCGCAACAAGAGGAAAACACAAGAGCAAGAAATCGCTCGAAGAGCGGTTGGAAACGCGCAGCAATAACCTGTGGTGTTGTATTCCAGAAGCTGCGTAACACGACAGAAGTCGGCTGATGACTCGAATATTCTGCTGGCTGTAGTAGTCCCCATTGGGGCACCTTGATCACTGACTGCACATTGGGTGCGAGGTTGTATTTTGGCTGTGGATACGGGTTAGTAACCACCGCTAGTATGCTGAAGTCGATGTCCGGCAAGCCGTGTGTGAGCTGGTGGCACCACGTGCTCACACCTCCGCCGTAGAAAGGATATGTTCCTTCCGTTGTCAGGAGAACAGAAATTGGTTCTTGCTGGCTTATGGCGTCAGAAACCTGACCTCTGCCGGCTGTCCCGCTAGCAGCAACAGGGTTGGATTATCGAATTCAACTTCGACCAAATGAGTCATGTTGGCGGAAGGAAGCGGATTGATGGCGCGAATGTGCCCATCCACCTCGCGCGGGGGCAAGGACGATAACCGTACGCGAGCCGGTTGGCCAGCTTTCATCTTTGAAATGATCTGCGCCGCTACAGGAACTTCCGCGATCATGCGATGCAGTTCCGCTAACCGCACCAGGGCCGTACCCCCTGGAACACGGTCCCCGAGGTGGACGGGGATTTCGGAAACCACACCGACTGTTGTAGCACGCACAACCGTTGCGTCGAGCTGGTGTATGGCGCGCTCATATCCTAATTCCGCTTCGTGTAATTGCTCTTGTAATTCTGCATGCGTGACTTTCGCCTGCAGGTTGACTTGGTCGGTCTGATCGTGCGCCAGCGTGGTAGATACGCGGGCTAGTTTTTTGGCGTTCTCCAGGTCATCCCGGGCCACCCGCAATTCAGTGCTTCGAGCGTCCAGTTCTTGTTGGGCAACGACACCGGCGTCGTACAGTTTCTTCGCACGGTTGTAGTTGGTCAGGGCTAGGTCGTAAGCGGCTGCAGCCCTTTCTGGAGAATCCCGCCATTGGCGGCTGGGCACCAACTGTTCTTGCCGTTGCGATATCGCCACACGGGCGTTCGCCTCAGCCAACTCTAGGCGAGATTTGTCAAGTTTCGCTTTAGCCGTCTCGAGCTCTACTGCTGCCTGTTTGGCGCCCAATTCCGCTTCGCGATCGTCCATACGAAGCAGTTCCTGCCCCTTTTGAACATTATCGCCGACTTTGACTAAGATATTGGACACCGTACCGGGTAACTCGGCCGTGATCCGGATCTCATTGGCCGGGTGCACCGTTCCTTCAAACGCCACCCCGTAGATCGGCTGGCCTGTCGCAAATGCGTTTCCACGCGGGTGTAACGCATAGTTCGTTCCCCCCAGCACGAGCGCCACTGCAAAGAATGTGAGGATGAGGTAGTACCTGACCTTCTTATGTGATAGGGCGACCTTGCCTGGAAGTTGAGCAATACGGTTTTTCAACCGGCCAAAGCCATCAACATCGGTGGGAGCGACGGGCCTCTGCCAAACATCGTGGGCGCCATCTGGAGGCTCCACCTGTGTGGGTGGCAGAGTCCTTACTCTTTCTACGGCCTGATCTTCCCCAACGACTAACTTGTCAAATATCTCGCTCACACTAATCCCTTTCTATTTGCGAACAGCTCCGGCAGTAGTGCTTTTGGCCCATGCTTACCTGTACATGTGCGGATGTGTTGCTCCCAACAGGTCTCTGCTCCAAGGGCTTCAGCCGACAACTGTTAACGTTTCCGGGTTGCTATGGTTGCTATAGCAATACTGCAAGACTTGCTGTTTTAGTCGTGTTGTTATAAGAAGCCGAGATCGTGGCAGTGGTTGATACGACAACAATCGACGTGTTCACAGTGAAGCTTGCGCTGGTGCTGCCAGCCGGAACGGTTACGCTGGAAGGCACGCTGGCTGCCCCGTTACTTCTAGAAAGCGTAACTGACGCGCCGCCTGTGGGAGCCGGCCCACTCAGCGTCACCGTGCCCGTGGAGGTTTGCACGCCGCCCACGACACTGCCAGGGTTCAAGGTCAGCGAAGAGACGGTCGGAGGAGTCACGATCAGCGACGCCGATGTGCTCCCGCGACCATAGGACGCGGAGATAGTGACCACGGTCGATGTGGCCACCGGGCTGGTGCTGATCGTGAAGGTTGCGCCGGTGCTTCCTGCCGGAACCGTCCCGGTCGCCGGAACGCTAGCTGAAGCGCTGCTGCTGGAAAGCGTAACTTGCCCACCTCCCGCGGGAGCGGGTCCGCTCAGAGTCACCGTACCGGTAGAGGATTGCACGCCGCCAAGGACACTGGTGGGGTTCAATGCCAGCGAAGAAACTGTTGGAAGTAGTGGAGGTGTCACAGTGAGCGAAGCTGACGTGCTCAGGCCACCATAGGACGCTGCGATAGTGACTACGGTCGACGTGGCCACCGCACTGGTGCTGATCGTGAAGGTTGCAGTGGTGCTTCCGGCCGGAACCGTCACGCTGGCAGGAACGCTTGCTGACGCGCTGCTGCTCGAAAGGGTAACTTGCGTACCGCCTGCCGGAGCTAACCCGCTCAGCATCACTGTGCCGATGGAGGGTTGCGGGCCGCCTCCTGTGACGCTGGTTGGGTTCAAGGTCAGCGAATAGACACTTATAGGAGGTGGAGGTGTCACAGGCAGTATGATCGTATGCCCCCGACTTACTTGCACGTGCGAGATTTGTTGTCCCCCATAGCTTTCCGCTCCAACTGTGTACAGGCCGGTGACCGGAATGATCGCGCTCGGAACGGTAGCTGTCGCGGGCACAGTGATACTGATGGTCAGATTCGATCCCTGTGCGCCCGTGAGACTTGCCGTGGCGGTCGACAGGTTGTAGGCGTTCCGGTTTTGCATGTTCTGCCCCAACTGGTCGAGCGTGGGGCTGACGACCGGCAGATTGTAGACGTGTTCGTATTTGCTGATAGTCTGGTCGTAGGCATCACTCAGCAACGAGTGACCTTGTCCGTCATAGTCGTGCAGGTTGTTCTGGTGGAACATCTCCGGGTCCATATCTCCCATCAACATGTTCGAGACGAAGCCTGAACTCACGTAATCGAGAATCTGTGGCGCGGTGAAGCTGTTGAAAGGCGGTTGCACGGGATTGTTGTAGATGCAGGAAAACTCCGCCTGATCGTCGGCCCAGTTCACTGCGTTGAAGAAGATGTCGTTGGGATGCCGTGGCACCTCGTAAAGACTGGGCGCATAGCTGTTAACAATGCCCACGTTCGGGGATGGATTGGGTCCGTTATTCGCCTGTCCGAGGACCGAGGTGTCGGTCACCACGTAGCTGATGCCATCCTGAACCAAATAAGACGGAACCAAAGTATCGTTCAGGCCTGTGACGCCCGGAGTTATGAGGTTCGCCGGATTGAAGTCTGTCAAATGAATCGGGTTGACGCTGTCGCTCGGATCCGGATCCAGGTTCTGGCCGGTGCCGTTTGCCACATACTTGTTTGTCAAGACCTCCAGATCGATGGAGTCCACTTGTGGAGTGTCAGGGTCACCTCCAGGGTCAGATTTATGCAAGCCGTTCAGGGTGTTTGGGTGATCGTAGGTGTGACTAATCCAGTGGAAGTATTGTTGGTAGTTTTGAACGTTAGTGGTTAAGTCGTCATTAGCAATGCCCGGGGTAGGGAGGCCGGTCCAGTCAGTGTTGCCCGTCGTGCCGACGCCGTTGAAGGCCAGGGTCAGTTTGAAATTTGAGAGTAAGGGGTCGCTTCGAAACTTGTTCTGCCAAGCCACCAACGAAGTCATGTCCGCCGCATTGATCCTGAAGAACGGCAGCGTTGTGGAATCCGGCGGGGTGCGGTCGTGAGTCTTGGGATCGGTGCACGGCGTGCCGGGTATCCATTCCGAGCCATTGATGAAAAGGTCATCCACCTGCGCGGCGGCGTACACGTGGTATTCCCCAAGGTGGATGCCCCTGGTCAGCCAGTTGATCAGACCTTTCGCCAAGACTAGATCGTGCGCCAGAAACGGACTGCTGTCGAACGTCTGGGTCAGATATTCCCGCCCATCCCCAATGGTGTAGATGAGGGAGAGGACATTGCCGGAGGTGTCCGTCAGCAATGTCGTTACAGAAGCTCCGGGTGGCAACGCTGAAGCGCTACGGGGTGTGCCCAGGTAGGTGTAAGCGTTTGAGATGGTCACCGGGTTAGCGGTGTTCGCGTACCAGAAAACCGAAGCCCCGGCAGAGGTAAAGCTAGCGCTGTCGGTACCGGTGGAGTTAATTGTTCCGTTATACGGATAGTTGAACCCGAAGTCGTTGTTCGGATACATATACCAGTTCAATTGGCGTATGCCAAATGCTTGTTCGTAGGCGGTCAAAGTCGACATCCCGGGCAGTGTGTAGATGTAGCCGCCAAACGCGAAGATCACGCCCTGATAGTAGCCATGGCAACTGCCATCGGACAACATCGCGGAAGTGATCCCTGCCGTGTTGACCGTCATGTCCAGCACGTCGTATGGCGTGCCCAGATAGTCGAGGATCTGCTTGATGGCTGGAAAATCCGCCTCAGTCTTTCCATTGCTGACCACCAGCAGCTTCATGTCGATCGTCGGCGTCGAGCAGGTTTGGGCTTGCGCCGTTTGCATCGCGACCGACAAGACAAAGAAGGAGACGGCAAGAACTACAGTGGAAATAGAGGAATGGTGGAACGACCGCTTCGTCATGGCAAGACCTCCTAACCTCAGGAGATGTCGAATCTCCAGCCTGGGAAAAGTTGTCATAGCTCCGGCTGCTGAGTCACATTCTGTGGGTGCGAGTTCAAGCACCCGGAACTTGGAGTTGCAAGCCTAGGCCGAATTGGCCGCCTGAGAGTGGCTCGCAACGCAACGCGAGCAGAGTTCGAAAGCTCTGTGCAGCCGAGTTCGGGAACAATCCGTTCTAGACTCCTTGGGGGTACAGGTCTGGGTTGCGTTGTATTAGCGATAGGTCCGAGGCGGCCGGTTGGGGATCGGGCCACTCATTTCCGGCAAACCCTGCAGGTGTTCCGGCCGTCGATTGACGCAGAGCGCTGAATGAAATCGATCGAAACGATGATTCGCGTCTGACTGTTTTGGCGAAGCACCACTCCTTCGAGACCCTGCAGTGGGCCGGAGTGTATGCCTACGCGCCTCCCGGCTGCAAGCTACGGGCATGGCTCGGACCGGCAAAGTTGAAGAGCGGTATGCAGACTTTCAATTTCCTCTTCCGGCATCGCCACCAGGACGCCGTGGGAGGTCATGATGTGGACGACACCGGGAACCTCCAGCACGCGCAGGCGCTCAGCGGCAGGGATACGAACAAACAGATAGCTGGGGAAAACGGGCACCTCTACTTCTGCCTGGCGTTTCTTCCAGTAGTGAACCGTGTGATAGCGGGGCAGAAACGACTCCATCGACCTGCGGACCAGTTGCCCGGTGACAGCTTTCTCGTGCCTGGCAACCACGTAGGCCGCGTACCAGTGGGCTTTGAACGGCTGCTCGAGCAGCGTGCCTTGGCCCCGAGAGAGGGGCGCAGGTACGTGCATAATCGTCTCTTCTATTTCAGGGGGGAGTTTGTTCTACGAGGCTCGAACTCCGACAGCTTCGCCACCTTAACTGCAAAATCCCAGTCGAAGAGGGAGCGCTTCACTTGCTCTGTTCAGGGCAGCGGAGGCTGCTGGACTTGAGCGGGCAATGTAGCGTTTTCGGACCCGCAGCCTGGAACGCCTTGAGCCTACCAACCTACACGCCTCGCCGCCAATACCGTGATTTCCGCAATCTGAGTACAGGAAATTCCGCAAAGGTAACCGAGATTCCCCCGGAATTTGTGGCGGGGCCGACTGGCAGGGTCGTGACTGTGGCTGGTGCGCGATAAATCGCTGCGGCGCAACGGAAGTCGATTCGTGGGTGTGCGGCTACGATGCGGTCTAAGAACTTGCCAGTACTCTGGTGCACCAAGCTTGCAAGGCCGAATTTAGAGACTTCAAGAAGATGATTAGCTCCTAGACTAGCGAGTCGTAGAGAAACTCTCCCCAACTCAGGGTGGTAGTTCACTTCTGCCTCTCCAAGCCGAGGAATGTACTTGGCCCTGATCCCCAGTTGGGCTCGGTCTCCGGAATGCTAATGACTCGCCACTTGAGCAGTTGATAGCCTTGAGAGTCAACAAATATTGAAGTCCAATTTGAGAGATTGAGCCATCGAGGAGAGCGGCACTACTTGTTCGCCGACAGACTTCGAGGGCAATCTCGGGTGTAAGGTTCGCATCTAGGGCTGATCCATCATGCGTCAGCGTGGGCAGAAAATAGGGAAAAAAGTGACGTTCAACGAACTCGCGAAACATCACATCGGAGAGCGGAGAAACATCCCACCGATTGAGCGGGAGCAAGTGGTCTCGAGCGAGCTTCCACGCCTGCTTGCGGGTAAACTCTGACCTAGAATCATGGATTCCCGCTTGCGTCCGAATGTCCGATCTAGGTTGATAACGTCCGCCCACCGCACCCAATCGAGAAGACGCCTGCTGTCAGGTGGTTAGCTCAACGGAGAAACTTTCGTCGGACTTTCACGCACTTCTGCAATACGCATCGCCACTCCTGTGACTCGCCCGACGATGGTGACGTCGCCAGGATAATGGATACGCCGGGCATGTCCATGGGAATGCGCAGTAGGAACCAGAATCAAGTGGCTGCCATACAATTCACACCAACTGCAGACGTAGCGATCGCGCAGTTCGAAGAAAAAGATCGGGCGGTCAAAATCG
>Ga0137382_10000752_pt1 | contig 13525 bp, 8 predicted proteins | sample SagtaG_15_FD_104816 | JGI IMG/M metagenome (GOLD analysis project Ga0137382, IMG submission 104816) | Vadose zone soil microbial communities from Sagehorn Ranch, Mendocino, California, USA - Sage2_R_20_16 metaG | ecosystem: Environmental > Terrestrial > Soil > Vadose zone | place: USA... | reverse complement strand
GGCAAGACTCCGGAGGGTTTCGCGTCGGCCGTACGGTGGACCCGTTCACCGGCAAGCCGAACCCCCTCTTCTTTCCAGCCGACGCGGGCCTACTGGCCATGGCTGAAAAGGCCGCACTGGAGCTCAAGCTCGCGCCCGTGAAGACGACCTCAGGCGAGAGGACGCCACGGGTGGTCACGGGGGTGATAGTAACCGGAGATGCGTTTGTGGCCTCGCCCGCGAAGAAGGACGCGCTGCGCAAAGAGTTCAAAGCCGACGCGACCGAGATGGAAGGCGCGGCGGTCGCGCAGATCTGCTGGCAACGGCGCGTACCGTGTCTGATCCTACGCAGCCTCAGCGATAGCGCAGGCGCTAAGGCACAGGAGAACGTACTTGTCTTCGAGACGAGCGCTGCCCGGAACGCAGCGCTGCTCGTTACCGGTATTGTCGGGCGTCTCGAACCGCAGTGAGCACTCCTCGCGATTGCTCAGGCGGCCCAATTGGACTGGGCACCAGGCGGATTGCCCAACGAAGCTTAAGTCGTCACACTGAGGGTCAGGCTTTCTATTCTCCAACCACCTAATCCTACAAGAGAGGACTGTTGCCTCGTACAATTCAAAATGAATTCAATCGCAACATCGAGGCGCTTGCCAAGTGGATAGGAGGTGCAATCCAGCGCTTCCGCTCAGGCGTGAAGACCTTGCGAGTCATCGAACTGCATAACACCTGCCACTACGTGTTCATAGTCGACGAAGCGTTGATCGTTCGAGAAATGCGCAAGTTCTCGCTTGATGAATGAAGGTGCCTATGCGCCGATGATGCACTTTACCTGTCCTGGTCCGAGCCTGCGCACTGCCGCAGAAATACTCTGGTTCATGAGCAGCAATCCCGTGCTGCGACAAAAAGAAGCGCCAACGCTGGCGAAGGCGGACGACGTTCTCGACAAATTTGTTGGTGAGCACATCAAAACCGGCGATGCGAACGACGTGCTCTACGCGGTCGAAGCGTCACACGATTACGATCCCGGCCGAATCTCGAAAAAATTCACGCTCCCGCTCTTGGCGATTAATTCTGCTGACGACCTGATCAACCCGCCGGAGTTCCGGATCCTCGAGCGCGAGATCAAACACGTCCCACGCGCCCGCTGTCGTGATTCCATCGAGCGACAAGACGCGCGGCCACGGCAGCCACACTCTGGCGGCGTTGTGGAAGGAGAAGTTGCCGAAACTCCTCAAGGAAACGGAAAAGTAACCGTGGATCACCCGCCGCAGCGGGCAGGCTGCGGATACAGCGGGTTAAAAAAGATGATGAGATTTTCTCCCGCCGATATTCCGCTAGCTAACAACGGCGTACTTTGGGCTTGTAAATTTTCGGTTATCCGAATAAAAAGTGCAGGATGCCTGCAGCGTCGTCTCCACCAACGCGGGACAGCTTGTTCGCATCCACACGGTGGACAGTTGTATATCAAGCCGCCGATTCCAAAACATCATCGGAGCATGCGCTCGGCGCGCTCTCGGAGCTCTGCCAAATTTATTGGCGCCCGGTTTATCTTTTTTTACGACGACAAGGAACCGGACCACACGATGCGCAGGATCTAACGCAAAGCTTTTTTGCAGAGCTGATCGAGAACCGCGCTTACGCCAAAGCCGATGAAATGAAGGGGCGATTTCGCTCGTTTTTGCTCGGCACACTCAAGCATTTCTTGGGGCACGCGCGTGACTACGACCGCGCGCAAAAGCGCGGCGGCGGCGCCCTGCCCGTGCAATTAGACGAGGCCGCGCTTTCGGAAGTCGAAACGCATGCGGCACGCTGTCAGAACTGGAGCGCCGATGGAGTGTTCGAGCGCGAATGGGCGGCTTCACTCTTGCGACAAGCTCTCGACCGTCTGGCGCAGGAATGCGCGGTCGCAGGCAAAGGCGAGCTTTTTGATGCGCTGAAAGTTCATCTCGGAGCGGGCGCAGCCGCAGCGGTCCCCTACGAAGAAATGGCGAAGCGCCTCGGACGCGTGGCTACGACGCTGCGCAGCGACGTGGCCCGTTTGCGCGCGCGGTATCGCGCAATTTTGCGGGAAGAAGTCAGCGGCACGGTAGCCGATCCGCGTGATGTCGATGGGGAGTTGCGCTATCTCCGCGAGGCGATGGCCGCATAAGAAAAAAAGTCGTAATGCCTGCCATTAGCAAAAGTGCGGACGTTTGCGAAACCTGCGGGACACCGATTGAGACGACCAGCTCAGGCGATTTCGGTTGCATGGTGTGCTTGTTCGATGCCGCATTAGATCGCGACGTCGAGGAGGGCGAGGTCCCGTTCGCAGCAACAGCAACAGCCGATCAGTTCGGTGCGTACACGATCGAGCACCACGCTGACGGGAGCATTTGGGAGCTCGGCCGCGGGGCGATGGGCGTGACCTATCGCGCGGTCGATAAAGTACTCGACCGCCCGGTCGCGCTAAAAATCATCAACATCAATCTTGGATCGCGCAGCGCGGATGCCCGCGAACGGTTTATGCGCGAAGCGCGCGCCGCGGCTGCGTTGCGCCATCCGAATGTTGCAACCGTGTATCAATTCGGAGTTCGCGAGGAAACCGGCCAATTGTTTTATGCAATGGAATTGGTCGAAGGCGAAACGCTGGAGGAGCGGGTTCGCCGCCTGGGGCCGCTCGACGTTCTGACAACGATTGATATCGCCCTCCAGGTAGCTGCCGCCCTGGCTGCCGCGGAAGAACGCCGGCTGGTGCATCGCGACCTCAAGCCGGGCAATTTGATGCTCATCTCGAGCGATCATGCCGCAGCCGGCGGTTCGACGCAGCGAGGCGGCTACAACAACATGCGCCGCGTCGTAGCCACGGCGCTGTGCCGCCGTGATGCGCGCAACGGAATCGGCGCCGATGAAAAGAATCAGAAATTAGTAGTCAAGGTTATCGATTTCGGTGTGGCGAAAGCGGTGGCGGAGAAAACGAACACAATGGCGCTGACGCACGGCGGCTTCGTTGGCACACCTGCGTTTGCCAGCCCGGAACAATTCATGAACGCGCCTGTCGATGTGCGCTCCGACATCTACTCGTTAGGCGCGACGCTCTGGTTTTTGCTCACCAGTCATGTGCCTTTCGCTGGACGGACAGTCGAAGAAATTCGGGAAGCCCACGAACCAAAACTGTTGCCAATCGAGCGACTGAAAGCGGCACGCGTTGCACGAGGGTTTGTCGCATTGCTGATGTCGATGTTAGCGCTCGAACCAGCAGCTCGGCCCGCTGGCGCGCGTGAACTGACTGCAAAATTGCAGAAGATTCGCGCTTCGATCACAGACCGACGCAAAATTGCCGCGCGCTTCGCAGTTGCAGCCGCCTTTGTTGCTTTGGCGGCAATTATCGCAGTTCGTGTATTCGAGTCATACCCAACGAAAGCGACGCCGTCTACGGTTGTGGAAAAGAGCATCGCGGTACTGCCATTTGAAAACCTGAGCAGTAACAAAGAGGACGCCTACTTTGTCGAAGGCATTCAGGACGAGATTCTGACGCGCTTATCCAAGATCGCGGATCTGAAGGTAATCTCGCGGACTTCCACGCAGCATTACAAAAGCGCGCCGGACAACTTGCCCGAGATCGCAAAGCAACTCGGCGTCGCCCACATCCTGGAAGGAAGCGTGCAGAAGAGCGGCGAGGTCGTACGCGTGAACGTGCAGCTGATCAGAGCGGCCGATGACTCGCATCTCTGGGCCGAGACTTACGATCGGAAGTTGAATGACATCTTTGGCGTCGAGAGCGAGGTCGCCAAAGGAATCGCCGAGTCCTTGCAAGCGAAGCTCACTGGTCGCGAGGAGCAAGCGTTAGCAGCTAGACCGACCAACAATCCGGAGGCTTACGAGGCGTATTTGCGCGGCGTGGCGTTCCAGGGACGCATCTACTCGTCAATCCATACCGCACTGAAAACCATCGGTTATTTCGAGCGGGCGGTGCAGCTTGACCCCAATTTTGCGCTAGCCTGGGCACGACTTTCTCGCGCACACGCATATCTTTACTTCCAACGCGTTGACATCGCTCGCCCCGATGTTGCCAAAGTTGCGTTGGAGCATGCACAGAAACTCCAACCAAACTCACCCGAGACCTTGCTCGCCCTGGGTTATTATCAATACTACGTGCTGGGCGATTACCAGCTGGCCAAAGCCACCTTCCGTCTCGTTAACAAACTGTTACCAAACAACAGCGAGGTTGCATGGGCTCTCAGCGCAGTTAACCGACGCATTGGAAAGTGGGATGAAAGCCTTACCTGGGTGGAGCGAGCCCTCGCCATGGACCCGCGCAACGGGGAGTTAATAACGACTGCAGCGTGGACTTACGAAATGCTTCGACAATTCCCAAAGGCCCTCAAGCTCTACGATCGGGCGCTGGACATTGTCGCGTCTGATCCGGATCTGTTGTCGACAGAGGCGGGCGTTTATCAGGCCGAGGGTGACTTGGAACAGGCTGGCAAATTGTTATCAGACATAACCGCGGAGACTCCATTTGAGGGTGCCTTTTTCATCAAGGTGCTTCAATTGAGACTTGAACGGAATCACGAAGAGGCCGTTCGCTTGTTGCAAGCCCGACTGGCGCAATTCCAGTTTACTTCTGAGATCAACAAGGGCATTACACAGCTTCAGCTGGCTTTTGCCCAGCGCCTTGCCGGGGACACTGCCGGCGCAAAAGTTATCGCCGAACAGGCACGCAACACGCTGGCGCCGCTCTGCAAACATCAACCAGATAACTACAATTTTGCAGCATGGTTGGGTCTGGCTTATGCGGCTTTAGGGGAAAAGGACTTAGCACTACAAGAAGGCGAACGTGCAGTCACGCTAATGCCAAGTTCTAAAGATGCAGTTGAAGGACCTGGTGCCGAAGAGAACCTCGCGTTAATTCAGGCGTTCTTCGGCGAAAATAGCCGCGCGATCTCAACTCTCAGGCGGCTGTTACAAAGGCCACTTCAAAGTCAGCTTTACGGCCCGATGCCTCTTACTTCGGCCTTTCTCAGGCTCGATCCGCTCTGGGACCCCTTGCGCGCCGATCCCGCTTTCCAGCAACTCTGCGAGGAGAAGCAGCTGTAAAGCTGCAACCACGAATAGACACTAATGAACACGAATCCGGGCAGTTCATCCCTCCTGCAACATAATTTGTGTTGATTAGTGTTCATTAGTGGTTGGTTTCCGATCGCCCTTCCTCTCCTTCTGCTTTCCGGCTTGATCGTATCCGTGCCATCCGCCACCTGCCCGCCGTAGCTCTTGAGGCGAAGGCGCCTCAAAAAAATCAAGCTTCCCAAACTTTTTTCGCAACGCCGGCCAAAATTTTCGGAAGGAGTAGGTGAACGGCCAGAAATGAGTTCTCAATAACGAGAATTCACAGACGGGCCAAAGATAAATGAAAGGAAATTAAATTATGAAAAGTCGAAAGACCATATCCACAACGATTCTGCTCGTGCTCGCCTGCTTTTCGCTTTCGGTCACAGCGAATATCGCGATGGCTGATCAGAACCTCAGCTTTCGTGTCCGATTAAGACCCCATGTTTTCGCGAATGTGGTTTCAACGGTAGTTACCAATCCTTCTTTTCCAACAGGCGGGATGACGGCGCTGACGGTGCATGGTTTCGGTCATACGGGCAGTACTTTTGGGAATCTCACGCAAGCTATTTTCAATTCTGCGCAATATAGATCTTCCGTTTCGAATGTAGTGTCCGTGAATTTACCGGGCCACGGGCTGAGCAGCGGACCGATCCTTGAAGACGGCGGCCAGCTTAAATATGGCGAGCTCTCCATTGAGGATTATGCGACTGCGGTCACGGAAACGATCCGGCGATTGGATGCACTCCAGTTGCGGCCCCAGGTGGTCATTGCTCACAGCATGGGCGGGTTGGTGATGACGGTTGCCCAGCAGGCGCTCATTTCGAGACAACAGAGCCTCGGTGTTGATTTGGGAGTCCAGAAAGTAGTGCTTATGAACGCTGTGAGCCCTTCTCCGGCACCGTTTTTTTTGGCCGACAGCGGCGTGGGAGCGGCGCTCGTGGCTCCCTTTGTTTTGAGTGATCCCGTGAAGGGACTATACGTCCATATCCCGGTTCCCAATTGGCTGGGATTCTTTTTTACAGATCATTTCGGAAATTTCGTGCCGGGCACGCCTTCACCGCAAGAGGCGGTGAGCCGGGGTTACATCTCCGACGAACCCTTTCAGGCTGGGGCTCAGGTTGTCGCGGCTGCCGGCAGGCAACGTCCGACCGTGAGCGAAGGAATTTTTCTTCCGTCGTTGCAGACGAGCGTAGTCGTCGTCAGCACGGAGCAGGACATCTTGACGGTTCCGTCTGAACTTCAAGCCCTCTACACCTTCCTGACGGAAGATGAAGATCTGTCCGGATTCCGGTTCATCAGCGGAGCTGATGCGGTCCACGATACGTACATCTCCAACCCGAACGCTCTTCTAGACGCCATCTTCGGAAACTAATCATGATGGGGGGGGCCGCCTAGGGAGGCGGCTCCAGAAGACGCTTGGAGGTCGCACTGAGACGTGGTGCGCCGGTGGAGCCTCTTTTGCGTCGCAGATGCTGCTGAACGAGTTTCTCAAAGAGCATCGCGAAATGAACGAGCAACAAAAACAGATTGACGCTCTAACGGCGCAGCTCAAACAGCAGGCAGCACAAATTCAAAAGGTGAGCGCGCAGATTGGGCTGAGCCAAGCGGAAACAAAAGTCGTTCTCAATCATCCGTAAGGCTGCCCAGCTGCAACCGAGGAGCGGCGGTTTTCAAACCGCCGCAGGTGCCTTGACCGCCTTCGCTAAGGCTACGGCGCGCCGGGGAACGCGCCGCTCCTTGGAGGGTGGAGCTCTGCGACACCCAGGCTGCTCCCATCCGTGCCATTCGCGTGATCCGTGCTTTAAGAAATCTCCAACCTAAACTTTTTTTGCAACGCCGGCCAAAATTTTCGGAAGTAGATGGGGGAACGGCAAGAACTGACCCCCGCTGATGACGAGTCAGGGGAGGCCAAACTGAATGAACGGAAACTAAACTATGAAAAATCGAAACGTTTCATCCACAATACTCCTGGCGCTTGGCTTCCTTGCGCTTTCCCCGATCGCACAAGCAGTCGTCCCGGTTCCGGACGGAGGCTATCCCAACTTCAACACCGCGAAGGGGCAAAACGCCCTTAAAAACCTCAGCACCGGCCAAGGGAACACGGCAGTTGGTTGGTTTTCGCTCTTCAGCGACACGGCCGGCAGCTTTAACACAGGCGTTGGCGCTGGCGCGCTTGCGCTCAACACCGCAGACGCAAATACGGCTACTGGCACTGTAGCGCTTTTCCTCAACACCACTGGAACGAACAACACGGCCGACGGAGCGTTTGCCCTTTTGCACAACAGCGAAGGCAGCGACAACACGGCCACCGGTTTTCAAGCGCTCTTTAATAACACCATCGGTGGCGGGAACACTGCCAGCGGAGAGTTTGCGCTCCTTAGCAACATCACCGGCAGCACGAACACGGCCAACGGTCTTGCTGCGCTCGAATTCAACATGGCAGGCGACGACAACACGGCCATCGGTCATAACGCTCTCTTTAGCAACACTACTGGCGTCCACAACATCGCTTTGGGCTTTAGCGCCGGCGTGGGTACCACGGGCAATTACAATGTCGATATCGGTCATCCAGGTTTTGCGGGCGAGGACGGCACGATACGCATCGGCATAAACGGGAATCAAACACGCGCCTTTATCGCTGGCATTCGCGGGGTGACAACCGCCAATGCCGCTATACCAGTGCTGATAGACACATTGGGTCAGCTTGGCACCACCAGTTCTTCGCGGCGCTTCAAGAAAGAGATTAAAGCGATGGACAGCGCCAGCGAAGCTATTCTGGCGCTTAAGCCGGTGACGTTCCATTACAAGACCAACAACACCGGTACAGCGCAATTTGGCTTGATCGCTGAGGAGGTGGCCGAGGTAAACCCCGACCTGGTGGTGTGCGACGACAAAGGCGAGATCTACATCGTGCGCTACGACGCGGTGAACGCGATGTTGCTGAATGAGTTTCTCAAAGAGCATAAAAAAGTCGAGGAACAGCAAGCGACTATCGCGCAACTAAAGTGTGACGGCGCAAAAGGGGAAGCGAGCGTGGCTGAACTCGACTCGAGAGTGGCAAAACAGGAAGTCAGCATCGCCGAGCAACAGAAAGCGATGGAAACGCTGACGGCGCAGCTCAAAGAGCAGGCCGCGCAAATCCAAAAGGTGAGCGCCCAGGTTGAGATGAGCAAGCCCGCGCCGCAACTGGCGAGAAACAGAACTGACTAACAGAAGGAAACGAAGCTAGCAAAGAAGATCTGCATGAAGCCAAAACTCCAAGCTTCGTTCCCTTTGTTGCCCAGCCCGCAGCAGCTTCGCGCAGCGATGCGGACGTGGCCTTCTGTAGGAGCTTTTCTGCCACCTCCGCTGGATCTCCGAAAACGGAACTCCCATGAATTCATCAATATGCTGCAAGCCGGCGCATGGCAGGGTCCACGCGCTCCGGCGCCATCCCAAAGCGCTCAGGGCAGCGCGGCGTCCTTCCAGTGGATGCTGCGCGAAGTCGGGTTCGATTCACTCGATTCCTTGATCAATGCTGCGATCCCCAAAAATATCCGGCTGGATCGAGAACTAAATTTGACGGAAGCGAAATCGGAGAGCGAAGCGTTGGCCGAGCTCCGCGCGATGTCCAGAAAGAACATGGTCGCGCGCTCTTTTATCGGCGCTGGCTACTACGACTGCATTATACCGCCGGTCATCCAGCGAAATATCCTGGAAAATCCAGGCTGGTACACCGCTTACACGCCTTACCAGCCGGAAATCGCGCAAGGCCGGCTGGAAGCGTTGCTCAATTTTCAGCAGATGATTATGGACTTAACTGCGCTCGATATTGCGAACGCATCGCTCCTAGATGAAGCGACTGCGGCAGCGGAGGCGATGTCGCTTTGTCGTGCGGTCGTTCCAAAGCGCAAAACTTTCTTTGTGGCGGACAATTGTCACCCGCAAACGATTGCCGTTGTTCAAACACGCGCCAAGCCGCTAGGTATCCAGATCAACATCGGTGATTACTCGCATTTCAAATTCGACGAGACCGTTTTCGGCGCGCTTGTGCAGTATCCCGCCACCGATGGTGCGATTTACGATTACAGTGAATTTATTAAGCAAGCGCATCACGCCGGCGCTCTCGTTGTCGTGGCTGCCGATATTCTGGCGCTGACATTATTGAAACCACCCGGGGAATTTGGCGCAGATGTCGCGGTCGGTAGCACGCAGCGCTTCGGCGCTCCGCTTGGGTTTGGCGGCCCGCACGCGGCCTACTTCGCCACTCGCGACCGATACAAACGTCACATGCCCGGCCGGCTAGTGGGCGTTTCGAAAGACGCGGAAGGTCGGCCCGCCTATCGACTCGCGCTGCAGACCCGCGAGCAACATATCCGTCGCGACAAGGCAACGAGCAACATTTGCACGGCGGCGGTTCTTCCCGCTGTCATCGCCTCGATGTACGCTGTTTATCATGGCCCCCGCGGGTTGCACGCAATCGCCGAGCGAGTTCATCGCCTAACGAGTCAACTTGCAGATGGTTTGCGCGCTCTTGGTTGCACTATCACGCACGAAAATTTCTTCGATACGATCTCTGTGGAGGTCGAATCGAGCAGCACACTTATCGAGCACGCGCAAAAGGTGCGATGTAATTTGCGTGCGCTCGGCTCACGCGCGGTCAGCATTTCATTCGATGAAACAACCACCAGCCGCGATATCGAGCTGTTGATGTCGATTTTTCACGGCAGGACTGCGCGCGATCTTGCCGACGGCGATTTAGACGAGCCACCGCTACGTATTCCGCAGTTCGCCGTTCGCACTTCGCAATTCCTCAGCCATCCAGTCTTCAACAGCCACCACACCGAGACAGAAATGCTGCGGTACATCAAAAAACTCGAATCGCGCGATCTTTCGCTAACGACGTCGATGATCCCACTCGGTTCATGCACAATGAAATCGACCGCCACAGCGGCAATGTTTCCGATTTCGTGGCCGGAAATTTCCAAGCTGCATCCGTTCGCTCCCGGCGAGCAGACGGTGGGATACTCGGAGATTTGCAACCAGCTCGAAGAGTGGCTTGCTGAAATCACCGGCTTCGCGGCCGTATCACTGCAACCCAACGCCGGATCGCAGGGCGAATTCGCCGGCTTGCTGGCGATCCGCGAGTATCACGCGTCGCGTAACGAAGCGCATCGCAATGTCTGTCTCATACCGACCTCGGCTCACGGCACGAACCCGGCCAGCGCGGTGATGGCCGGCTTCAAGGTTGTCCCGGTTGCCTGTTTGAAAGACGGAAATATCGATCCTGCTCATCTGCGTGTTAAAGCGGATGAACACGCGCGCCATCTTGCCGCATTAATGGTGACGTATCCCTCCACGCACGGCGTTTTCGAGCCAACCATCCGAGAAATTTGCGACATTGTGCACGCCCACTGCGGCCAGGTTTATCTGGACGGCGCGAACATGAACGCGCAGGTGGGCCTTTGCCGCCCTGGCGATTACGGCGCGGACGTCTGCCATTTGAATTTGCACAAGACCTTTAGCATGCCCCACGGCGGCGGCGGCGCAGGCGTGGGACCGGTTGGTGTAGCCAAACACCTCGTTGAATTTCTGCCCGCGCATTCTTCAATCCGCCACACGCAAGAAAGTCAGCCGCCGTGGCGGGCAATCTGCAATCGTGTCGGTCCGGTTTCCGCCGCACCTTACGGCAGCGCCAGTATTCTGACGATTGCCTGGATGTACATCCGCATGATGGGCGCCGAGGGATTGAAACGAGCGAGCGAGGTCGCAATTCTAAACGCCAATTATATTGCCAGGCGGCTCGACCCGTACTTTCCAGTGCTCTTCAGGGGTAAACACGGCCTCGTCGCGCACGAGTGCATTATCGATCTGCGCCAGTGGAAACGCGCAGGCATCGAAGTGGAAGATGTGGCAAAGCGTCTGATGGACTACGGCTTTCACGCGCCGACCGTTTCGTTCCCCGTGGCCGGCACAATGATGATTGAGCCGACCGAGAGCGAGCCGCAGCACGAGCTCGATCGCTTCTGTGAAGCGATGATCTCCATCCATGCGGAGATGGAAGCAATCGCCAGCGGAAAACAGGACCGACAAAATAACTTGCTCAAGAACGCGCCTCACACCGCGGGGCAAATCGCATCCGATAAATGGGCCCGCCCTTACTCGCGCGAACAAGCGGTTTTCCCCGCGTCTTGGACGCGCGAACACAAGTTCTGGCCCGCCGTCGCGCGCATCGACAATGTGTACGGCGATAGAAACCCCTTCTGCACCTGCCCGTCCATGGAAGACTTCGCGGAAAATCAACAATCGATGATGACATGAACAAGGATGGCTAAAGCGACTAAGCGCCCTTCATCCCGTTAAGCAAAGTTTTTAGCAGAAGGCAATGATTAACCTGGTCCAAGCAAGCACTGCAACCCCCGAAAACAAAATCAGCACTACTGATTTGGTCGCGTCGATGATGCACAAGCTCTCGCCTGAGCTCATCAACACGATTTGGACTCTGGGCGTGGATGATCGCTATTCCGCGATGGACAACTACGCTGATTTTCTGAATGGCGCACCGACGAACGCGACCGCTTCGACGACCGAGATGGGAGTTCACGCTACGCGCAAATGCATCGAGGAGTGGGGCGGCGATCCATCGCAGATCGGTTTGCTGATCGCGGCGACGAACACGCCGGATCGGATGCTCCCTTGTCTCGCTTCTGAAGTGATGTCGCGCACGCACGGGCTGCTGCCGCGCTCGATGGCTACGGTAAGCATGCAGTCGCAGGGATGTTCTGTGATGTTGAAGTCGGTCGAGGTCGCGCAATGGTATCTCGCGGCGAACCCGGGAAAGATGGCGGTGGTGCTTATGTCTGAAGCGCACACGCCTTTTGTCGCGCCGCTGCTGCGCAACGAATACTACGGCTTTCGCGAGACCGCGCGGATGCGCAAGAACGACCAGCTTGACGACGCCGGCTTTGACCACGAGCGCGTGGAGACCACTTTGGTGATTCAATCGATGTTGTTCGGTGACGGCGCAGTCGCCTTGTTGCTGGGAACGAGTCAGGCAGGTAAGCCGTCGTTCGGTCCCATCTCGCACTTGACGAACGATTCGCCGGAAGACGTGAACCTTTTGTCGATGGTCAACAATAGCTCGCATTCGTCGCTGAAGGGCAAGCCGCAATACTTCATGCGGCCGGCCGTGCCGGCGCGCGGCGCGCATTACGCCGTCACAACGGTGAACCGTGTGCTGCACAATCCGGATTCACCCGTTTCCGATCTGAGTCAGGTTGATGATTGTTTGATTCACACCGGCAGCAAGAAGATTCTCGATGGCGTCTGCTCGCAGCTTCATCTCGATGCCGACTCGACGAAGGTAAATAAGTCTTACGAAGTGCTGCAAAACTACGGCAACCTTTCGAGCGCCTCGACCGGATTCATGCTGGCCAGAAAGAAAGAATGGGCCGGCCCGGCGATGATCGTCGGTTTCGGAGTCGGCTTCACCGCCAGTGCCGGTTTAATGAGCCTGAACTAGAAAAACTGAGCCTGAGCAGTAGCAAACGGTCAACCTCAACCGTGGAAGTTGGCGCCGGGCAATTGGGGTAGCGTCTGAACTCCGAGAGCTTTGACTTACTCGCTCCCGCTTGTTTCGGCCTCTCGGCTTAACTCATCTATGTCGCTCGCCGTCCCCGCGGCTCCATTCGTCCACCACGGCGGGCAAGCTGAGCAGGCCATCTAACATTTCACGAGCGGCTTACGGCTTTAGCTCAGCTGACTGCGATCGTAAGGGAGTCATGATGCGCATGCGCCACTTACTTTTGCGACGCGTCGATAACGAAAATGCCGCACTCTCCCTGGCTGGCGTGATCAAAAGAGATTCTTTTTCCGGCGGGCGACCATTTGGGCGAAGTGTTGCGACCGCGCGACTGGGTGCATTACCTAACACCGGTCCCATCCGCATTCGGTCCCGTCTCAACATTGGATATTTGTTTGGGCTATCGCCGACGAGATACGTTAGATGGTTCAACGGTTACATCGGGACGAGCGCCAATCAGACGGCACGAGAAGAAAAAGCGAGCGAGTCGCGATTTCGTTACAGCGAAGCCAGCCGCCTTTGCTATCCTCGGGGATGAATCCAAATGACCGTCTGTTCGCATCCAACCAGTATGCGTTCTCTTCTACTAAAATTGCTATCGTTGCTCTTTGCCTCCTCGCGCGTCTCGGCGATGGCGCTGGGCACAATGACTTTCGGCGAAGAGTACGACAACGCTCGTTGATTCGTTGATGATATGGCCAGGCAAGCAACGGTCGGACAGTCACAAAGCAATGCGCCGATCCCGATTCGGGTTGTCGAGGCAGATCTGAAGTTGCCCGAGCACCAGAAGGCGGTGCTCGCGATGGTGGACGCCTATTCAAGAGACTCGATGGGTAAAGCCAAGCCACTTCATCCCGATGTTCGGGCGCGATTAATCCCGGGATTGCAGAAGCATCC
>Ga0137382_10000749_pt1 | contig 13544 bp, 9 predicted proteins | sample SagtaG_15_FD_104816 | JGI IMG/M metagenome (GOLD analysis project Ga0137382, IMG submission 104816) | Vadose zone soil microbial communities from Sagehorn Ranch, Mendocino, California, USA - Sage2_R_20_16 metaG | ecosystem: Environmental > Terrestrial > Soil > Vadose zone | place: USA... | reverse complement strand
TGCCGCTGGGCGAGATCACCCCCGGCACGCTCGTTGCTGCCGGCATTTCCCGCCCGTTGCCGGCTCGAACAACTTGGATAAAAAAACTGCGCGAATCCGGTGTGGTAGGCAAACCGGACGAGTTCAGACCGTTGATTTTGGACGACGCCGCACGCCTCTACCTACAGCGATACTGGGCGTATGAGGTCGATGTTGTGCGAGATATTTCCAACCGCTTGCTAACAAAGCAGTCTGTTGGACAAGCTTCTCTAAAGCAACAGGTTGAGTACCTATTTGCGCAAGAATCGAAATTACAAAAGCTGGCCGCCATTGTCGCTGCGACCTCGAACGTTTGCGTGATCTCTGGAGCTCCTGGCACCGGCAAAACGCACACAATCGTGATGATCTGCATGTTGCTGCTCGCGTTGTCGGCTGATAGTGAAATCGCACTTGCGGCGCCGACCGGAAAAGCAGCGGCTCGTCTAAAAGAGGCGCTGGCCCGGGCAAGGACGAGCTTGAAATTCCCCGAGGGAATCGCCAAGCGTCTGCCGGGCGACGCAACCACCATTCAGCGATTACTCGGAGTAATCGCGGATTCGACAAAATTCCGGCATGACCGCGAACACCTCTTGAGCGCCAATGTCGTGATCATCGATGAAGCGTCGATGGTGGACCTGGCTCTGTTGTCGAAGCTGCTGGAGGCGATACCGCCGCAAGCGCGCGTGATCCTGGTCGGCGACAAGGACCAGCTCGCTTCGGTAGAAGCGGGGAGTGCCTTTCGAGATATTTGCACGCCGGGATTTGCGGTCGGCATTTCCGAGAATCAGGCACTCAGTTTCGAAAGGTACACCGGTGAGAAGTTAGCTGGCGTCACGTCCCGGCAAGCATCGATTCATGATGCCGTCGTGGAATTGCGCGAGAATTTTCGTTTCGCAGTTGGAAGTGGAATTGGCGAATTGAGCCAGGCTGTGAATCGAGGCGATGCTGCCCGAGCAAACGCGATCTTAAAATCGGGTAAAGTAAAATGGCGGCCGACACCCTCGGTAAAGACTTTCGAACAAGAACTGCGGAGTCGGGTTTTTCATCGGTTTAAAGAACTGTGCGCCCAGACCGATCCAACCAAAGCATTAGCCAGACTGAACGAATTCGTCGTGCTATGCGCGCTGCGACGCGGTCCTTTCGGAGCGGAAACAGTCAATACTTTGATTGAGCGTATGCTGTTCGAAGCGGGAAAACTACGGACGATGAACAAATATTTTTCCGGTCAGCCGCTGATGATCGTTCGCAACGATTATAACCTTGAGTTGTTTAACGGCGACATCGGAATCACGTTATTGCAGCCTGATGGCTGGCGCGTATTTTTTCCGGGTGAGCATGGCGAGCCGCGGAGTTTTGCGCCGGCGCGTCTGCCGGAACACGAAACGGCATTTGCGCTTACCGTCCACAAAAGCCAGGGCTCGGAATTTCGCGAAGTGTTGGTGATTTTGCCAGAGGAGGACGCGCCAGTGCTCACGCGCGAACTCATTTACACCGCCGTGACCCGTGCGCGGGAGGATGTGGAAATATGGGCCGGCGAGGCAATTCTCGACCAAACCATTAACCGGAAAGTACGCCGGAGCTCAGGTTTGCGTGATTCTCTTTGGGCGGAGGCCAGCGGCAGTAAATCGTTGACTTTGCTGGCCTAAATTTGAGACAACCGGAGGGTGAATTTTGGCACATACCATAGGGCTGATCACCATCATACGAGCAGGTCGAGCCTCCCGAAAACAAGCACATGACCTTTACCCGGTAAATCCGGGACAACGATGCCCGTTAGCCAGCGAGTCACGCGTGACAGTCGAGTAATCTTTTCGCAAGGCGACCGTTCTTTCACGGTCAAAGACGTCATCGATTGGGCAACCGTGCGCGGCGAGCTTGAGCCGATTTGGGCGGAATTCATGCGGGTTGTTGAATGTGATCGACTCGCCAACGAACAGAACTTGGAATTGGACGATTCTGGCCTGGACTCGGCCAGCATTTCGTTTCGATACGAGCACGACTTAATCACTGCGGAAGAAACGGAGCGATGGTTGGACGACCGCAACCTCACCCTTTCGGAGTTCAGCGAATATTTCGGCCGCCGCTATTGGGGAGAGGTCTACAGCGGAAAAGTAAATCCGACGGAGCGACGTTATCGAGCGGGATCACCGGATGAAAAGGATCTGTTTCTGGTGGATTTGACTCTGTCGGGCGACCTGGACCGGTTGGCGGACAGGCTGAGCTGGCGAATCGCAGCGCGGGCAACCGAGTCGACCGATGCTGCCGAACCTGTAGCCGAGGCGCGAGCGCACTTTTTATCGCGCATGAAAATTGGTGTTGAGGAATTGGCGGATTGGCTGGCACCACTTGGTCGCGATATGGATTGGTTCGATGATCTGATGCGCACCGAAGTTGCCTATCAAAGGCAAACCAATTCTCTCGTCGGCGAGAAGGATCTGCAACGGGAATTGATATCGATGCGCTTATTGCTGACCCGATTTGAGATCGAAATCATTGAAGTCGATTCGCGCGATGCGGCGGCAGAGGTCTTTGCCTGTGTGCGCAACGACGGAATGGAAATGTCAGAGGTTGCGGAGGAGAGCCGTTATCCGTTTCACCGAAGTGAAGTGCTCCTGGAAGACATCCCGCCGGACCAGCAACAGTTTTTTCTTAGTGTAAAGGCGGGTGCAATGGTCGAGCCGATACCACGTGACGATGCTTTTCAGGTTTGCCGCGTCAAAGCCCGCATCGAACCGACCCTTCAGGACGCAGCCATTCGCGAGCGGCTCGAGCGACGGATAATCGAGCGTCATTTCTCTGAGCTGGTGAGCAAATACATCGACTGGAGAATTCTCCAGCAGACGGCCGAATGAATACCAAAGACGTTGAACTCCTCCGCCGGTCCGCTCTTTTCCAATTTTTGCCGGATGATGATTTCGAGAAACTACAGGCGTTACTACAGGAGGAGCGTTACGATTTTGGCGAACTCATCGTTAAGCAGGGCGAGCCGGCGAATGCGTTTTATGTCTTGATTTCAGGGAGGGCGCGCGCGGTGAAGACAGGCGCCAACAATGGCGAGGAGATCGTGCTCGGTTCGCTTCGCCCCGGAGATAGTTTCGGCGAAGCCGCCCTGATCGAAGGTGGAACGCGTAACGCGACCGTGCGGTGTAGTACATCGGTGGAAGTGCTGCGGCTGGATCGTTCTGATTTTCTGGCGCTCGCGGAAAACGTCCCCGAACTGAAACAACACGTGCAAATGACTCGTCGGGCCCACACTCTGCAGGGCTTTCTCTACGAGTTTAGCAATTTCGGGCGGCTCCCGACACCCGCGCTACGTGGAATGATTGAGAAACTGCAACGGGTGCAGATTCAAAAAGGTAACCTCATTATAAAAGAGGGCGACGCTGCCGGACCAATGTACATCTTGGAAAAAGGCCGCGCCCGCGCCTTCACCCAGAACAATGGCGCGGTCAGGAATCTCGCCTTTTATCGTGATGGCGATTTTTTTGGCGAGCTCTCGATCTTGAATGGTTCGCGTCGCGCGGCTTCGGTCGAGGCTTTTTCTGATTGCGAGCTTCTTGCACTCGATCCCAACGCGGTTCGCAGTTTGAAGCAAAGCTATCCTGAGTTTGGCAAGCTCCTCGACGAACGCCTGGCTCAATACGAGGCGAAAACGGAAGCGCGCATTCCGCTCGATTTTACCGAAGAACTGCTCCCGGCCGAAACGCGAAGGCACGACAAATTGGCACTCGACGGGAAGCAAGCGGTCGAGAAAGCCGACGCCGAGGCGCCGTTTGTCGATGAAGAAGGTCACTTTCGAAAGAAGGGAAAAATTCGGAAATTGGAGCAGATCGCTCAAATCGACGAGATGGATTGCGGCGCCGCCAGCATCGGCATGATCTGCCGCCATTTTGGCCGCAAAGTTTCTCTGGCACGAATTCGCCAGCTTTGCCACACAGCGACTGATGGGACGAGCTTGAAAGCGCTTTGTCGTGCGGCCACTGAACTCGGGCTGGCCGCCCGCGCTCTCAAGGTCTCGCTCCGCAATCTTCCGATGATGCCCTTGCCGGCCATTGTCCATTGGGAAGGCAACCACTGGATGGTCCTCTATGATGTCGATGCTGCCCACGTCCGCGTCGCCGATCCGGCAATCGGTTTGCGCAAAATTCCCCGCAAGGAATTTGAGCAAAAATGGTCGGGCTATGCGGCGTTGTTCGACTACACCGTTGCGTTTGAACAAGCGCCCGAAAGCGAACCTAGCCTGGCCTGGGTTTGGCCTTTTGTGTCGAAGTTCCGCCGCATCCTCATGCAGGTATTGGGCTTGGCTGTGGCTGTCAGTTTTCTGCAACTGCTCTTTCCCGTCTTTACCCAGATGGTAGTGGATAAGGTGATCGTTGAAAATGACATCGGTCTGCTCAAAATCATCATCCTCGGGATGGTTGCTGCCATCATTTTCGTCCAGATGGCGGCAATCGCGCAGGAGTATTTGCTCGCCTTCGCTGCTGTTCGACTCGATACGTCAATCCTCGATTTTCTGAGCCGGCAGCTTCTCTCGTTGCCGATGAGCTATTTCACCAGCCGTCGAACAGGGGACATTCAACGGCGCCTCGATGGCGCCCGGCAAGTGCGCCATTTCGCGGTCCAACACGGGATCGGTGCACTGCTGGCGATGGTCCATCTGATCGGGGCCATCCTCCTCATGTTTCTTTACAGTGGTTGGCTGACCCTTGCCTTTCTCGCGACCACACCGCTCTACGCCGGGCTCATGTACTTCTCGTTAAAAGTGCTGCGGCCTCTTTTCGCTGAAGTCGAGGAAAGCCAGGGAAAGTACGCTTCCCAACAAATCGATGCCATCAAAGGGATCGAAGCAGTAAAGGCGGCCGCGGCAGAATCGGTCTTTCGCGATGCCATGCTGAATGAATTTCTCTCCGTCTCGAAGAAGGTTTTCAAATCGACCTTCGTGGTCATGTCCTACGACAGCGTGCTGCAAACGATCGGCCTGCTCTCGACTGCGATTTTCCTTTGGGTCGGCGCGAACCAGGTGATTAATGGCCACCTCAGCGTGGGCGGTTTTGTCGCCTTTAGTTCACTGACGGCGATCGCCTACAGCGCCATTCTTCGCACCCTTGGAGTATGGGACAACCTCCAGTTTGCCGCCGTCCTGATTAACCGCCTGAATGATATCTTCGAGCAGGACCCGGAGCAGGGACGCGACCGTTCACGTTTAACCCCAGTGCACAGTCTCGAAGGCCGCATCGAATTGCGCAATGTCAGCTTTCGATACGGCGGTCCGGAAGCACCTAATATTTTGAGCAACATCACGCTCGATCTTGCCCCAGGTCGCATGATCGCATTTGTCGGTCGCAGTGGTTGCGGCAAGACGACGCTGGTCAAATTGATCGCTGGCCTGCTCGAACCAACCGAAGGCAATATTTATTTTGATTATGTCGATCTCAGGACACTGAACTATCGCGACGTTCGCCGTCATATCGGAATGGTGTTGCAGGAAAATCACATGTTCAATGAAACGATCGCGCGGAATATTTCCTTCGGAGATCCCGAGCCCGATCTTGACCGTGTTCTCGCCTCCGCTCAGGCAGCCGCGGCGCATGATTTCATCATGCGCTTGCCCATGGGTTACGAAACAAAGATCGGTGAGTCCGGGCTTTCCCTTTCTGGTGGACAAAAGCAGCGGATCGCAATTGCCCGCGCGATTTACAATAACCCACCGGTTCTGATCTTCGACGAGGCGACCAGTGCGCTTGATACCGAGTCGGAGCGTGCCATCCAAAACAACCTTGGCCGGGTCATGGCTGGCCGCACCACGATCGCGATCGCGCATCGCCTGAGCACAATTCGGGAGGCGGACGCGATCGTTGTGCTGGAAAAGGGGAGCGTCGCTGAGATTGGCACACACGATGAGCTGATGGCCCAGCGCGGTCTGTATTTTTATCTGTCCAGTCAGCAAATGGGGATCGGCGGATGAGCGCAGCAACTTTTACGTCCAGCTCGCTCGATGCGGAATCCGAAATGCTGCCGCAGGATCCGCCGCCGCGAATTGTTCGCTTTATCGCCCACTGGCTGATCGCGGTTTTCGGCGTCGGGTTACTTGCAGCGATTTTCGTACAGCTTCCGGAAACCGAACATGCGCCATTCATTCTCGTGCCACACAACGGCGCTGACCCTATCCAATCGCCCCGTTTGGCCACACTCAGTCGCGTGGCGGTAGCCGAAGGCCAAACCGTTTCAGCGGGAACGGAATTGTTTGTCCTTCGGTCCGATGAAATCCGCGTCTTCGACACCCAGCTGCGGACGCTGACGGAAGACCTGCGAACGCATCAAATGACGTTAGCAAGAATGGAAGAGGCCTACACAGCAGAAGCCGACATCAAGAACGCTCAGGTCTCGCAAGCAGAAAGCGAGCTGCGCTTCCACGAAAAGCAAGCGAACAGCAATCGCGATCTGCTGGTCCGGCTGGAAAAGCTCTCCAAAAGCGGAGGGTTTTCGCAAGTCGACCTGATTAAATTGCAGCTGGAAGCGGCGGGAGCAGAGAAGGATCAAGCCGTGGCGCAGCGGACGCTTGAGCAGGTCAAACTCGAGCGCCAGCAGATGCGAAACGAACATGCGCGAAAGCGCGCCGAGGAGACAGCTGAAGTCGAAAAACTCAAGATGAAGCTGGAAGGATTGAAGTCGGATCTGGAGAATTCGCAGCAAAGTTTATTAACCATTCGCGCCCCCTATGACGCAGTTGTGATTTCGCTCTCGCAACGGAATGCTGGTAGCGTCGTGCAGAACGGGCAGGAGCTCTGCCAACTGGCTCGGACCGAAAGTAAGCCTCTGGCTCGGCTTCTATTGAACGAAAGTGGATTGGCGAAAATTGTTATGGGCCAGCCGGTCCGATTTTTCTTTGAAGCATTTCCATATCAACGTTATGGCGCACTGAGCGGAAAACTGGACTGGGTCAGTCCTTCCGCTGTGAGCAGCAGCGGCGGGCAACACTTTGTCGCTCTTGCCTCGTTCGATGATACCGCGAATCGGCAGCGGCTCACGCTCCGCGTTGGAATGAAAGGCGAAGCGCGAATTCGCATTGGCCGACGCACGCTGATCGAATACGCTTTCGAGCCAATCAAGCAATTGAAGGAAGGGATTCGCAACTAAGCAGCCGAGGGAATGCAGCCGACGCTTTCAACCTTGAGGGTGGAAGACTTGCGCACGACCAACGATGCGATGGCGCGCTGCATTCGCTTGGCCACGTTAGCAGCCAATTCGGACGTGCCGATCGTGTTGCTCGGAGAAACTGGTACCGGGAAGACTCTGCTCGCGCACGCGATTCACAATTCGTCCGCTCGCGCCGAGGGCCCTTTCATCTCCTTCAACGCGTCGGCCATGAGCGATACCTTGCTCGAGAGCCAGCTTTTCGGTCACGAAAAAGGCGCGTTTACCGGCGCTCAACAAGCGTTGAAAGGCAAGTTCGAGCTGGCAAATGGGGGCACTATTTTTCTCGACGAAATTTCGGAAATGAGTCCGCTGGCGCAGGTAAAAGTTTTGCGCGTTCTTGAGTACGGCGAATTTGAACGGTTGGGTTCCGAGCGAATGTTGAAGACAGACGCGCGTATTATTTGTGCCACCAACGTTTCCCTGCGCGACCGCCTCCGGCAGGGAAAGTTCCGCGAAGATCTTTATCATCGACTGAATGGCCTGACCATTTTGATTCCGGCGCTACGTGATCGGCGGGAGGAACTGGCCGGACTAATTGCAGCCGAGTTGAAAGCGTCAGCTTTACGTTTCGGAAAGGAAATTAACGCGATTCATCCGGCAGCTATGGATTGTCTGATGGCGCATGATTGGCGTGGAAATTTGCGCGAGCTGTATCACACGGTTCGGACGATGACCCTGTTTTGTGATGGCAATGTCATCATGCCCGAGCATGTCCATTTTCCACCGGACCTGAATTCGGCTGAGTCGTCAGCGACTGTCGTTGACAGTAATTCAGCGTCTCCACCCGTACGCGTGGATGGCTCACACGATCTCTCGCTCGCCAGTGCGGTCGAGCGTCATCTGCGCTTCGTTTACCGGCAAGCAAACGGAAATCAGCGGCGCGCTGCTAAACTTCTCGGCATCTCACGGGCAACGCTCAGTCGGCATCTACGGGCTCTGGATCATAAATGATATCGCTGGTATCGAAACTGGCCCAAGCATCTCGTTATAAGGCCAGGAGCGGTTTTAGTAAAAGAAAAAGCGAATCGATTTATGGAATAATTGTTAGATATCTAAACTGCTTGCGAACAAGATGTTGCACTGGTGAATTAACTAAACAAATACCTGCAAATTGGGCCGTGACCGTTCGTGGCATGAATGGTGTTAATATCGCGCACCGTGAGTTCATTGAAGGAGAAAAAGGACGCAGATTCCGGGGTTTCTGTTTATGATGGAAACACAAAAATCCAGGCCCAAACAAAGAGATTTGCGGCACCTGACCCCTCACGCGGCGCCCCACTACCTAGCCAGTACCAATGTGGAGTAATCGATAACGATTCCGCTGAGAAGTAATAGCCATGCCCAGAGCCGCGCTGACGGGTACCATCCCGCAGCGCGGCTTCATTTTCCGACCCAAAATCTCGCGCGACGATTGAGTTTGGCCCGCTAAACTCGGGCATGCCGAAATCGAAAGGCGCTGTCGCTGCTAAGCGTCCTTGGCGGGTATGGATTATCGCAGTGGCTGTCTTTGCGTTGACCGCCGCAATCTTTAGCCCGGCCCTCCATGCTGGCTTCGTCAACTACGACGACGAAGTCTACGTTTACGCAAACCCGGCGATCAATCACGGCTTCACCCTCTCGGGCATCACGCGCGCCTTTACCCAGCCGCACGCACGTAACTGGCATCCGATCACCACGATCACGCACATGTTGGACTGCGAACTGTTCGGGGTGAATCCGGGCGGTCACCACGCGATTAATGTGCTGCTACACTCCCTCGCCGCGGCCGCGCTTTTCCTGGTTCTACATTCCATGGCTGGATCGACGTGGCGCGCTGGTGTCGTGGCCGTTGTGTTCGCGCTCCACCCGTTGCGGGTGGAGTCGGTCGCATGGATTGCCGAGCGCAAAGATGTGCTTAGCGCGTTGTTCTTCATGGGCGTCCTCGGCGCGTATATTCGTTACACGCGCGCGCCGGGATGGCGGACGATGTGGCCGGTAATTGCGCTATTTGCCGGCGGCCTAATGGCAAAGCCGATGCTGATCAGTGTGCCGTTCGTTCTACTTCTACTAGACTTTTGGCCATTGCGGCGATTGCGGACATTTCCTACGACGCAGCCGGGTTTGCCCGCGATCTCGTTCTCGCGCGCTGTCGTTGAGAAAATTCCGCTGTTCGTTCTTTCTGTCGCGTCAGCGATTGCGACCCTACTTGCCGCTCACGGTAGCGAAGGCGCCTTGGATACCGTTCCGCTGATCGATCGATTGGGAAATGCCGCGCTCAGTTATTGTACCTACATTTACCAGTTCATTTGGCCGAAAAGACTCGCCGTTTTTTATCCTTTGCCGCTCGAACAATCGCCGCTGCTGACGATCCTTGGTGCCGCTGCGCTTCTCGTTGGCATTACCATCCTGGCTGTTGCGCTCCGCCGCCACAGTCCCTATTTCTTCACCGGCTGGTTTTGGTATCTGATCATGCTCGGGCCAGTCATTGGTATTTTGCAGATCGGGCTTCAAGCGCACGCCGACCGGTACACTTACCTTCCGCAGATCGGCCTCATTATCGCGGCGACATGGGGGATGGTTGCCCTACTTCGCCGCAGTGGTGCCATGTGGATGGCGTGGCCCGCGGCTGTCACGATCGTCGTACTTCTTGGCTGGCGAACGCTGGAGCAACTCACATTCTGGCGCGACAGCGAAACGCTGTGGAACCACACACTCGCAGTAACAAAGGACAACGATGTCGCTCTCGCGAATCTTGGAGCAGTTTACGCAAGTCGCGGCGAACTTAACCGTGCTCTTGAGCAATATCGCACTGGCCTCGAGGTGCTCGAGCGGCGGGCGAGCTTGCGTTACCTCCTCAGTCGCGCGCTTGTGCACAACAACATCGGGAATGTCTTCCTCCGCCGCGGTGAAGTTTCCGACGCAATGCAAGAGTATCGACAATCGATTGCCTTGCGACCTGATTTCGGAAATGCCTATGTGAACCTCGGCCAGGCTTACGCGCAGACCGGCGATTGGAATGGCGCGCTCGCGGAATATCAAAACGCCATTCGATTACAACCCGGTGATGCCGACGCTCAGCATCGCGCCGGTGTGGCCTTGATGCGTCTCGGACGCCTCGACGATGCGATCTCACATTACCGCAGCGCACTCGCGGCTGAGCCGGAATTCGCCGCCGCCGAGGTTGATCTGGGAAATTCTGTGCTTGTCCAGGGGAACGTTGAAGATGCCGCAAATCATTACCGTCGTGCGGTGCGGATTAATCCACAAACGCCGGACGCTCACTTCAATCTTGGCCGAATTCTTTTGCAGCAACGCCATTTCACCGATGCCATCGCCGAATACCAACGCGTCGTTGCCCTTCAGCCGGGCGATGCAGGAGCGCATCTTGCATTGGGCAACGCCCTTGCAGCGGCCGCCTCAGAGCGACAGGCTGTCGATGAAATCGAAAAAGCTCTAGACCTCGCACCGGATTCCATTTCGGCGCTCAATAATCTTGCCTGGCTTCTGGTTTCCTCATCCGACCCCGCTGTTCGCGATCCCGCGCGGGCGGTCACACTCGCCGAAAAAGCCGCGCAATTGGCGCGGCAGCCCGATGCACTCATTTATCATACGCTGGCCGCCGCCTACGCCGGGGCCGGCAAGACCGGGGAAGCAATCACCGCCGCTGAACGCTGTAGCGAACTCGCCGCGGCCAATGGCGATAAGGCGCTCGCTGCTGCCGTCCAGCACGATCTTGAGATCTACCGTAGATTATCACCGCACTAAGGGGGTAGTTGGCCGGGGCGATTAACCGAACCTCGTCCAGGTTAAATTGATAGCCTCTGCCATCACGCCGCTGACCCGAGTAAGCGCGGCTAAGACCCGTCACTCACCTCTGAAATCTCATAACCAATTGGTTTAAAGCAATAATTGTTAGTCATCTCGGCCGAACAGGCAGTGAGACCAACGATCAGGTCCATTTCCGCGCGTAGGACGATTTTATCCATCGTTCGCGATCGGGGCGGCTGGATCGTAAGAGTACCGTCCGGACTGATCCCGACGTTCATGAAAATGTTAAACGTGGTCGAAATGGAATCGGGCGCGATGCCAAATCGCTTTAAAGAGATAGCCAAGTTTTCAAAACAGCTCGGGTGGTACCCGCGATTACCATAAATGATCTGAAAGGTCTCCAAGCTGCACGGAGTGAGCAGAAAATCGTGCCGTCCGACGTCGTCGGCCACAATCGTGAGAAATGGCCGGCTGCGATTCGAGTAAAGAACGTTGCCGGCGGTAAGATAGATCGTATTTGCGTAATCGATACTGCGTCCGGATGAGAGATATTCTCGCGGATCCGCTGAATTAAAAGCAACGAGGTCGGCGACTTGTTCTCCTTCAAGATCGGTAACGGTAAGCAGTTGGGTCTTGAGGAGCTGAAATGCGACCCCGCACTGCCGTTCGACCCGCTGCATCCGTCGCTAAGGCGCAAAGGGACAACCCCCGGCTTGTCCCATTTGGGCAGCCCGGAATGATGGGCTCCAGCTTTCTTCGACTACGCGTCCGGAATATTGGCGGGCTTCAGATCTTTCTCCGAAATCGTCCAGCATCGGATTCCACTCACCCTGCAATACAGCGTCACGGTTGCGAATGCTTGCTTTCATTCGTTCCCATTTGCCCTCGGCGCGCAGCTTCCGGAATTGATCGTGCGCATTGAATACGAGCGCGGGAAGAGGAAACTGTCGTGCCAGTCGCGAACTACCTTGATGCATACCGACGATATAGAAAGCGTGGCCACCAAAGCTGAACGCGAAGTTGGCGCACTCAGGCTTGCGACCAACGGTCGGGTCCCAGTCGAATTTTTCAGCATCGATCCGATTTAGTTGTTGGAGTGTTCGCCAAAGACGCTGCTCAAATTCGAGTTCCGTCATTTCGAGAGGCCGACTAAATATCGCTCCGAAGGTAGCGAAATCGCTCCTCCGGCGAAGCGAGGAATTAATAAAACGGTGAAGATCGGAAGCGAGATAAGTGCTCGCCATGCTGTCACCCAATTCCGCGTAGCATTGTAATTCATAAGCGCCCATATTCAGCGCTGCTTTGGCCCCTAGGCAAGGAAAGACAGAACGCTCAATGAACGCGTGAAACTTTCGCGCAATCGCGGTGTTATCCCGTTGCTTGCCCTTCGCCTCCTTCATCCAACCCACAACTTTTACGCGGGCCGGGCTCGACGTGGTCGCAAATTCAAGAAGTGTAATATTTTCACACAACCAAATCGAAGTACTCACACGTTTCCTTGACGTGCGCCGGGTGCGAGGGAAGTGCAGCTATCTCCTTCCGATACGCCGCACTGTATTTTCGATCACAGAGGCAAAAAATTTCGCGACTTATTTTCAAGCCCTGAGAGCGGCTGGGTGCGAAGTGATCGTCATCGATGGATCATACCCGGCAGTATTTACCAGACATGCGGTGATCTGGGGTTCGATTTGTCGGCATCACCCCGTCAATCGGCGTTTCACTTATTTGAATGACAAGGTCAACGCCGTTCATACCGGCGTCGCGATCACCGCGAATGAAAAGATTATCCTCGCTGATGACGACGTGCGTTATCGCGCCGAGGAGATCGCGCTGATCTGCGAGCGTCTGGAAAAATTCGACGTGGTCCGGCCGCAAAATTTTATCGTACCGGCGCCGTGGTGGTCGCGCATTGAAACGGCTCGGATGCTGATCAATCGCGCCACATTGCGTATGGGAGATTATCCGGGAACCTGTGCTTGTCGCCGATCCGCAGCGCTGCGCGCCGGGGAATATGACGGAGACGTCCTTTTTGACAACGAGGAAATGATTCGGCATTTCGCGCGGCAAGGCCTTTCGATTGATCACCAGATCGATCTCTTTATCCGCAAGAATCCGCCGCGATTTCGTAAGTGGCTCGAACAGCGACCGCGACAGGCCTATGAAGATTTTGGCCTGCGCGGAAAAACTATTTTCTTTGCCAGCATTCTTCCTCTCGCAGTTTTTCTTGCGTTCGCAGGGCAAAACCCACCGCTCATATTTTTTGCGGCTGTGCTGAGCCTTGGCTCGATTCTGATCGCGGCCGCCGGACGCGCCAGGGGTCAAGCTGCTCAGGTTTTCCCGCGGTCCGCGTGTTGGTTCGCACCAGTTTGGATATTGGAGCGCGTGGCGAGCACGTATGCGGCATTTTACTGGTACCTGGTGCGCGGCGGCTATCCTTTTGGCGAGCAGATCCTTTCAAGGGGAATCGGGCGAGACTGGTTTGCCGGCGGAAGGACGGCATCGGCGGCGACAGCAAAATCACTTATCCGCGAATGAATTTTTTTCCTGGAATCGCGTCGCACCACTCTGGGGCTATTTCCGTA
>Ga0137382_10000743_pt1 | contig 13584 bp, 14 predicted proteins | sample SagtaG_15_FD_104816 | JGI IMG/M metagenome (GOLD analysis project Ga0137382, IMG submission 104816) | Vadose zone soil microbial communities from Sagehorn Ranch, Mendocino, California, USA - Sage2_R_20_16 metaG | ecosystem: Environmental > Terrestrial > Soil > Vadose zone | place: USA... | reverse complement strand
GCTTCGTGGCGGCTTCCGAAGACATCATCGATTATCTGCGGCACCACTCGCGGCCCCTGATGTTCACGGCGGCGCTCCCGCCGGCGAACACCGCCGGGGTGCTGGCCGCGCTGCACGTGCTGCGGCGCGAGCCCGAGCGGCGGGAGCAATTGTGGGCCAACACGCACCACCTGCAAGAGGGGCTGCGGTCGCTCGGCTTCGAGATCGGGCCCACCGAGACCCCGATCGTCCCCTTCCTCATCGGGGACTTCGAGAAAACGCTGACGTTCTGGCGCAAGCTGTTCGACGCCGGCGTGTTCACGAATCCCGTGGTGCCGCCCGCCGTGCCGCCGTCGCAGAGCCGGCTGCGGACCAGCGTGATGGCGACCCACACCGCCGATCAGTTGGACTTCGCCCTGCAGACCTTCGGCCGGCTCGGAAAAGAGCTGGGGGTCATCTGAGCGCACTGGAGATCGCGCCCGTCACCGGCGGGCGCGATCTCGAGCGCTTCATCTCCTTTCCGTACCAGCATTATCGGGGCGACCCGCTCTGGGTCCCGCAGCTGCGCATGGACGTGCGCACCCTGCTCTCCCCCGCGAAGAACCCGTTCTTCCAGCACGCCCAGGTCCAGTGTTTCATCGCCCGCGCCAACGGCCGGATCGTGGGGCGGATCGCGGCCATCCAGAACGAGGCCCACACCCGGGAGCATGGCGATCGGGTCGGGTTTTACGGTTTCTTCGAGAGCGTGAACGACCAAACGGTGGCGACCGCGCTGTTCGACGCGGCCGCGGCGTGGCTCCGGTCCCGGGGGCTCGCGATCCTGCGCGGGCCGATGAGCCCATCCATCAACGACGAGTGCGGGCTCCTGGTGCAGGGGTTCGAGACCCCGCCCACCCTGATGATGTCGCACAACCCCCGCTACTACGTCGACCTGCATCAGCGCTACGGCTTCACCAAAGCCAAGGACCTGCTGGTCTACGAGAGCACCACCACCCAACTCCCCGAGCGGATCGTGCGGGCCGCTACCGTGATCGCGCAACGCAAGGGCATCGCGCTGCGGGCCCTCAACATGAAGCGCTTCCGGGCCGAAGTCGAGCTCGTCAAGGCGCTCTACAACGACGCGTGGGAGAAGAACTGGGGGTTCGTGCCGCTGACCGGGGCGGAGATCGACCATCTCGCCACGCAGCTCAAGCCGATCGTCGTGCCGGACCTCGTGTGCTTCGCCCAACGGGCGGGCAAGGTCATCGGCTTCGCGGTGGCCCTCCCCGACTTGAACGTCGCCCTCCGGCACAATCCGTCCGGCCGCGTGTTCCCCGGCATCCTCAAAGTCCTGTGGTACGCCCGCAAGGTCAACCGCCTCCGGATTCTGCTGCTCGGCGTGCTGCCGCAGTACCGCTCGAGCGGCGTCGACGCGCTGATGTACCACTGGATCTGGACCAAGGGACTCGCCCATGGGTTCACCTGGGGGGAGGGGGGCTGGATCCTCGAGGACAACGCGGCGATGAACAACGCCGCCGTGCAGCTCGGCTTCCGGCCCTACCGCACCTACCGGATCTACGACAAGCCACTGTGAGGGCGTTCGTCACCGGTGGGACGGGGTTCGTCGGCGCGCATCTCGTGCGGACACTGCTGGAGCGTGGGGCGGAGGTGCGCTGCCTGGTGCGTAACCCCGCCAAGGCTCTGGCCCTCGGCTGGCGGGACGTCCGTCTCGTGCGCGGCGATTTGGAGGACGCCGCCGCGCTGGCGGAGGGCTGCGCGGGAGCCGAGCTGGTGTTCCATGTCGCCGGGCGGATCAGCGCCCGCGATCTGCGGGACTTCATGAGCGCGAACCGCGACGGCACCGCCAACGTGCTCGAGGCCGCCTCGCTCCAGCCGCCACGGCGCTTCGTGCTCGTCTCGTCGCTCGCCGCCGGCGGGCCCACCACGCCGGGACATCCCATCGACGAGGCGCGCCGCCCCGCGCCGGTCACGCCCTACGGCCAGAGCAAGCTCGCAGCGGAGACCTTGGTGCGGGCGATGCCGTTCCCCTGGACCATCGTGCGCCCGCCGGCCGTGTACGGCGAGCGGGATCGCGAGGTCTTGAAGGTGTTCAAACTGGCACGCCGGGGGGTCGTGCCCGTGTTCGGTGACGGATCGCAGGAGCTGTCGGTCATCTACGCGGGCGACCTCGCGGGCGCCTTGGTCGCCGCGGCGACCTCGCCGGCCGCCGCGCGCAAGGTATACTATGCGGCGCATCCCACCGTCACGACGAGCCGTGACCTGGTGCGCGCCGTCGGTCGTGCGGTGGGACGCGACCCGCGCATCGTGCCGCTGCCCGCGCCCGTCGCCCGCGGGCTGCTCTGGGCCATCGGGTCGATCGCGCACCTCGCGGGCCGGGCGACCGTTCTGTCGGCCGACAAGGCGGACGAGTTTCTCGCTCCCGCCTGGACCTGCCGGCCGGATGCGCTGACGCGGGACACGGGATGGCACGCCGCCACGGATCTGAGCGCCGGGTTGCAGCGCACGGCGGACTGGTACCGCACGGAGGGGTGGCTGTGAGCGATACGTCGCACGACGGCACCACGGCACGACGCACGGAGCTGCTGACATCGTTCCGTCGGGCCGTCCTGCAACGCTTCACCGCCGTCGATCTCGTCACGCTCCTGTACGTGGCCGTTGCGACCGTGGCGGTCCTGGCGTTCACCGCCGACGACCGCGCGGGATGGGACTGGCTGCTGGTCGCGCATGCGCTGCTCGTGACACTCGTCCTGCTCGCGCCGCGGGCGCGCGAGGCCGGGCGCGTGGGTCGATTCCTCGGCGACTGGTACCCCATGCTGCTGCTCGGTGGGTTGTACGCCGAGGTGGGCGTGCTCAACGTCGACGTCGGCTACCAGCACGACGTCGCGATTCAGCGCCTCGAGCTGTGGATGTTCGGCTCGCAGGTGTCGTACCGCTGGATCCGCGAGTGGCCCAATCCGGTGTTCTCGTGGATCATGCACGTCTGCTACATCGCGTACTACGCGATCTTATGCGCCTCGCCCCTCGGCTTGTGGCTCAGCGGGCGGCGCGACGCGGCGCGGCGCACGATCTTCGCCGTGATGATCACGTTTTATCTCTGCTACGTCGTGTTCCTCTTCTTTCCGGTTGCCGGGCCGCGCTACGCCTTCGACCTCGCGCACAACGCGGCCACCGAGATCTGGCCGGCGCGCGCGACCCAATGGCTGCTCGATCGCGGGGACTCGTGGGGCGCAGCGTTCCCGTCGTCGCACGTCGCCGCCGCCGTCGTCGCCGCGATCTGTGCGCTGCGCTACTGGCGGCCCCTCGGCCTCGCGCTCGCGCCGCTGACGCTCGGGCTGGTCCTGTCGGTGGTGTACGGGCAGTTCCACTACGCCGTGGATGCGGTGTCGGGCCTGTTCGTGGCCGGCGCCGTGCTCGCGTCCCAGTACGTGTACGGCGCGGAGCCGGAGAAGGTCGGCACGTCACTCCCGGCGGGGAGCCTGGAGCAAGCCTGAGTTCGGGGCTCGGGGCTCGGGGCTCGAGGCTCGGGGCTCGAGGCTGGCCGCCTAGGGTGACGTCCGAGCCCCGAACCCCGAGCCCCGAGCCCCGAGTTTCGCCGCCCGTGACGCCACCGTGTCCAGGTCTCCGCCCAGCGCATCCATGCGGCGCTGGAACTGGATGTCGATCACCAACAGTCCCACGACGTACGCGGCCAGATTCACGGCGAACACGATCGTGAAGATCAGCGGGTACGGAACCCAGATTCCGAAGTAGAGCGCGAAGCGTTTGACCCCCGGGTCGAGCCCCGAGCGCTCCGTGATGCTCGTCATGAGCAGAATCGCCACCAGCGCGAGCACGACGAGCCTGAGCGGGACGATCCGGGCAACCGCGAACCCGGCGAAGATGACCGCTTCGGACACCCGATCGAGCCGCGTGTCGAGCCGCCGTCCGGCGTCAGAGGCGAGGCCGAACTCGCGCGCGATCCCGCCGTCGATCCCGTCCAACACTTGCCCCACCACCATCAGGCCGAGGCCCCACCCCAGGCGGCCGAGGGCGACGCTCGCGCCCGCGGCCACGCTCACGCCGAACGCCGCCCAGGTCACCTGCGCGGGCGACAGGCCGAGCGTCAGATGAGTGAACCGCAACAGCGGGCGGATCGCCCGGTCTAATGCCTTGCCCAGTACAGGAGCAAATTCGTACATAGCAAGCCGGCGAACAGGACCCCCTCCTTGATCCTGTCGGGAATCCCCGTGAGCCACCCGCGGGTCACCCATGGGGAGTACGGGTACAGCGGCATCTTCTCGAATCGCACGCTGTAGTCCATGGCGACGTGGATCGCGAAGAACACCAGGGGGACGACAGTTCCCAGAAACCAGCACAGCGGCGTGATCCAGAGCAGCGCCACCGGCTCCTGCAACGAGGAGCGCCAGTAGTAGCCGCGCTTGTCCACCAGTCCTACGGCCCGGAGGTAGAAGGGCGCTTTTACCGCGTGGTCCACGTCCACGCCGATGCCGAAGGCGTACGCCAGGGCGGCGTCGCGGCCGTGTAACTCCATCGCCTGCACGCCCAGCGTGGTGGCGAGGATGTGCGTGAAGACGGTCACGGCGCGGTGGCGCCCTCCCGGGCCGGCTGTCGTCCCGCCAGCCACACGAGGCCGATCCCGACGCCGATCCACGCCAGGTCGCGCAGCCGGCTCACGATCGCGGTGTAGACGCCCAGCGCGGGATCGAGGCCGAGCAGCTTGAAGAAGAGATACAGCGAACCTTCCTTCGTGCCGACCTCGAAGGGCACGAAGAAGATCGTGTTCTGGATCAGCGAGGTGAGCCCGCCGATGGCGTACGCCTGCAGGTAGGTGATGCGCAGGCCCACGCCGAGACCGATCAGCACGTATTCGAGCATGAAGATCGAGCGACTGAGATACTCGAGCAGGAGCGCCTGAAAAAAGCGCCGCGGTCGCTTGTGATAGAACTCGGTCATCTGCGCGTCCATCTGGACGAGCGTGGCCCGCTGGGACTCGAGGCGCCGCGCCAGCCGGTGCACCAAGGGGAGGCGGTGGATCAAGTCGAGCGCACCCTCCAGCACGCCGCGGCGGTGTCCCGTCAGCAGGAGCCAGCACAGCAGCGCCAGCACCACAAAGGCGACGACCAACCCGGCGCGCAGCGCCGGGTGAGGGGGCAGGAGGAGCAGCCCGAGCACGATCGCCGTGAGAAAGCTCAGCAGCATGCCGAGCGTGTGCAGCACCTGATAGATCACGACCGAGCCGGCCGCGCGCCGCACCCCGAGCCAGCGCGCCGCCGCCGCGATCTTGAAGGGCTCACCCCCGACGTTGACCATCGGCGTGACGAAGTTGAGCGAGAACCCGGCGACCGTGATCGCGTAGGCGCGCCAGAAGGGCGGGCGAACCGGCTCGTCTGCCATGATCAGGCGCCACGCCGCCGTATTGCAGGCGTACACCACGCCGTACAGGATGAGGATCGGAACGAAAATCCATCCGGTGTGCGCCGCGTCGGCGAGCAGCGTGCCCACCCCGATACGCGCCACCAGATAGCCGAAGATCGCGGAGCCGCAAACGAACAGCAGCGCTTGCAGCTTGCGGCTCACGCGTGGTCCGGGATGGCGACCCTGCAACCGGTGTTGGCGGCCTCGTAGGCATGCTCGACCACGGACGCGACGCGGCGGATGTCGTCGAGATACGGTGCGGCGGCCCGGATCGGATCGCCCCGGTCGAGGGAGGCAATGAACGACTCGAACAGGCCGCCGAACCAGCGGTAGTACGCGGCCTTCTCGAGCTCGGCCGAGAAATCATGTCGCTCGAGCGTGCCGTGGCGCTCGAGCCGCAGCTCGCCATCGACCCACTCGATCGCGCCGTGCTCGCCCGTGAACCGGATGCGGTTCTCGCGCCGGCGCGCCGCCCACGTGAAGAACATCGTCACCAGGCGCTCGGGGTACTCGAAGTGCAGCCACGCCGTGTCCTCCACCTCGTAGGCGGGGCGCCGCAGCCGCCCGGTCCAGGCGCTCACCGCGGCCGGCGGCCCCGCGATGTCGAGCAGCTGGTAGATGAGATGGGTGCCGTGGTCGAGCAGCACGCCGCCTCGCCCCGCCACGCTGGTCCCGCGCCACGGCATCCCGGTGGCCGCGCGCCCCGGATCGGCCGCCTGGCGGTGCACCGCAAGCTCGGCCAGGTGCCACCGCCCGATCGCCCCCTCGCGCAGCCAATCCTTCACCTTGACCCACACGGGGTTGAACCGATACTGGTGACACGGCATCACGATCCGGCTGTGGGCGCGCGCCGCGGCGGCGATGCGGTCCGCTTCGACCCGCGTGAGCGCCACCGGCTTCTCACACACGACGTGGTAGCCGCGCTCCAGGCCCCACAGGGTGAGGTCCAAGTGCGAGGCCGTCGGCGTACAGATGTCGATGAAGTCGACGGGACCGACGCGGGCGAGCTGCTCGGGGTCCGCGAGCAGCGGGATGCCGTCGACCGGAGGTACGTCCGCGGCGCTGTCCACGAGGGCGACGATGTCGATGCGCGCGCGCACGCCGGCCACCGTCCGCAGCGCCGGGAGATGCGACTGCCGCGCCGTGCCGCCCGCCCCGATGACGGCACCACGGTACCGCTGCACGTCAGGAGAACCGGGCGTAGGCGGTACGCTCGTGCTCGAGGGCGTCGGTGAGCGCCGTGGCGTTCCATTCGTGCATCAAGAGCAACACCACGAGGAGGAGGCTCATCGGCACAGCCTCGGCCCACAGGAACGCCGAGATGTGGCCTGCGATCGCCGCCGCGCCGAGCAGCAGGAAACGGATGTTCTGCCCCAGCCAACTGCACAGCGGCAGCAGCACTTCCTGCCGCTCGCGGTACTCCTCCCGGAACGCCGCGGGCACGCCCGCGCCGCCGGCCCGCAGCAGCCGCATCAGCTTGACCGAGCGCGGGAACAGCTGCGCCTGCCGCACGACGTAATCGCGGTACACCCGCGCGCCGAACCGCTCCAGCACCGTGCCGGCGGATCTCGTCTCCAGATCTTCCGGAAGATCGAGCTCGCCCCCCTTACCGACGCCCAAATAGAGGAAGGCGTTACGGATGAAATCCGCTGCGGCGCTCTGGTAGGTGTGGGCGAGGCCGGCGAGCGCGACCAGCAAGACCCCCCACCACCCCACGCCGCCGTGCGCCAGCCGGTACATCAGGTGGAGATACAGGTTCACGAATCGCAAGTTGTCGTTGATGCCGTCGAGCGCGCGCCCGAACCGCGTCGAAGTGCCGCGCAGCCGCGCGAGCTGGCCGTCCGCCGAGTCGAACACGTCCGAGACGATGAACAACACGAACCCGATGACGTCGATCCAGCGGTCGCGGTACACGAACAGATGGCCCGCCACCAGGCCGATGAGCAGCGACCACAGCGTGACCTGGTCGGGCGATATTCCGGTCGGGTAGAGCGCCCGGGCGATCCGGATCCCGATGGGCCGGAAGAAGTGCAGGTCGAGCCATTCCTCGACCGCGCGACCCTTATCCGACAAGTCGTTCCGTGGCTTCACCGAGTACGTCCTTCATGGTGGCGAGGGCGCCCATCGCCTGGTCCTCCTCGATGACCAGCGGCGGATTGATGCGTACCTCGGGATTGTAGATCATCGCGAGCACGCCGCGGGACAGGAGGGTGTCGAAAATCCACCGCGTCGTCTTCTTGTCCAGCAGCTTCCGGGTCCCCGGCACCACGAGGTCCATGCCGATCATCAAGCCGCGACCGCGCACGTCCGAGACGATCGGCAGCTCCGACTCCCAGCGCCGCAGCTCGGCCAGCAGCTTTGCGCCCAGTCGCCGGGAGTGCTCCACCAGGCCCTCTTCGACGACCGTCTCGACCGTGATCCGCGCGGCCGCGGCGGCGAGCGGATTGCCGCCATAGCTCGACGAGCTCCCGCTCGGATTGGCGAACGGCTTGGCGAATGCGACTTCCTCGCGCGCGATGATGCCGCTGATGGGGAACCCGCCGCCGAAGCCTTTGCCGATCGTAATCACGTCGGGAATCACGTCTTCGTGCTCGATGGCGAACATCTTTCCGGTCCGCCCGAACCCGGTGATCATCTCGTCACAGATCAGCAGCGCGCCGAGCTCGTCCGCGAGGCGCCGCAACACCTTGAGGTAGCCGGGCGGCGGCACGACGTTGCCCGCGGTCCCCTGGATCGGCTCGACGATGATCGCCGCCACGTCCCGGGTGGTCTCGAGCTCCACCTTCTGCTTGAGAAACTCCACGCAGTGCCATTCGCACGACGGAAACGTCTTATCGAAGGCGCAACGCGCGCACGCGGCGTAGGGTGAGAGATAGGCGCCCGGCATGAGCGGCCCGAGCGCGTGCTTGAAGCTCGCACCGAGCACCGGGAGCACCCCGCCGGTCTTGCCGTGGAAGCCGCCCCAGAACCCCAGGACCTCGGTGTGCCCGGTGCGCGACTTCGCCAGGCGGAGCGCCGCCTCCACCGCTTCCGCCCCGCTCGAATAGAACTGCGTCCGGTTCAAGTCGCCGGGCGCGAGCTCGGCGAGCAGCTTGACGAGCGCCGCGCGGTGCTCGGACGTGAAGCTGCCCACGTGAATCCGGGCGAGCTGGCGCTGCAGCGCCGCCACGTACCGGGGGTGAGCGTACCCGAGACTCGCGACGCCGACTCCCGCGAGCAGGTCGATGTAGCTGTTGCCGTCCACGTCGTACAGCACGGCCCCTTCGCCGCGATCGATGGACAGCTGGCTGAACAGCGCCACGCTCTGGGTCCCGGGAGCGAGGTACCGCGCCTCGAGGTCGAACAGGGCCTTCGACTTGGGACCGGGGATCTGAATCTTGCGAAGTGTATGGGTCACGGGTGTTTCCGGTGTGCGAACCGATGCGTGATGTACTCGGCGATGGCCCGCGCCGCCTCGTCACGGAACGGCGCGAAGCTGGGCCAGTCGTTGATGTCGATGAGCACGGGGCGATCGGGCTCGGGGAACGCGACGTCGCCCCCGAACACATCGAGCCCCAGGATCGCGGCGGCCTCGAACGCCAGCGCCTTCAGCCGGTTCTCGTCGATCTTGGGTCGCTCACCCGCGAAACCCGCGTCCGAGCCGTACCAGCGGAAGAACCGCCCGTCGGTCACCCCGTAGAACTTGACGATCGGGCCGGGTACGTGCTCCTGCAGCGCAACCCAGGGGATGTCGCGCCCCGTGAACGCCCGCAGGGCGTCCGCGATGCCCTCGCGTGCGGTCGCCACGACGTCCTCGGGGCGCTCGGCGTGCACGTCGCCCCGTTTGATCCACACCTTCTGATGGTCGGGGCAAATGGCCTCGAGCTGCTCGAGCGACGGCGGCGCGGAGCTGGCCAAGATCAGCGTGCGGGGGAACGACAGGGTGCTCTCCCCCAGCCGCTTCACCAGACGGTAGCGGTGGCAGTTGAGCGCACTGGACGGGCGGTTCACGACCACCGCGCCGTCGCTCTCCAGCGGCATCAGCTGCTCCGCGGCGAGCGCGCCCTGGCACATGTTCAGGTACAACGCGGCGGCCGGCAGCCGCCCCTGCTCGACCTCGCGCTCGCTGGTCTTGGCGGCGCTCCAGCCGCTCCGCGCGAGCTCCGCGACGGTGGCGTCCAGGATCGCGGTGTCGTTCACGCCATGTTGCAGCGGCGAATACGACGGGCTGCGATAGATCGCGACCAGTTGCGTCACAGCGGGCTCGCTCCTCCAGGGTCCGGACTAGAGGCCTCGCGCGCGCTCAGCCACGCGTTGGCCGTTTGCAGATCTGATGGACGATCGATGTCGATGATGCGCGGCACCTCGACCACCCCCACCCGTCCACCATCGGCCACCACACCGGCGAGGAACCGGCGCATCTTGTGCACGCCGCGGTCGACGGCGTCGGCCGCGGCGTCGCGGGCGCCGGCGCTCAGGCCGTACACGCCGCCCGTGATGCAGCGGGGGTGGAGCGGCTCGTCGCTGACGGAGCGCACGAACCCGTCTTCCCCCGTCCTCACGTACACTGGAGACTCGTCGTCCACGTACGGCGTCACAGCGAGCACCATGTCGGCGCCCTCCGCCAGCTGGCGCTCCGCCCCGCGATAGACCGCTTGCCAGTCGTGCGGTCGCATCACCGTGTCCACCATGCTGCAGAACACCGGGCCAGGCGCCACCGCGTGGAGCCCCTCGACCAGCGTGTGCAGCGACGAGGGGGTGCGGCACTCAATCACCTTAAGGGGGCGCCCAAACCGGGTCTCGTCAAGCACGCGCCGCACGATCGGAAAATCCGCACGAACTGCACACGTGAGACTGGTGCACCCGAGAGCCTCGAAGGTCTCGAGCAGCCGCACGACCTGCGGTCTCCCAGCCACTTGCACCAGGGGTTTCGGCGGCGATCCTTCCCCCGCGGTCGCGAGCCGCGACCCTTCCCCGCCCGCGAGGATCAAGCCGTGCACGCTAGTCGAGGATCCTTTCGATGTCCGGGAGTCGTGCGATGCGCGCCGTCGGGTCGGGTCCCGGCGGCTGCGCGCGGTCCGGCGGCGCCAGCCAACACGTCCGTAGTCCGACCCCGGCGGCGCCGCCGATGTCCGCCTCGAAGTTGTCGCCCACCATCCAGGCACGCTCCGCCCGCGCCCCGCCCAGCGCGCCGAGCGTCTCGCGGAAGATCCGGGGATCGGGCTTGGCCGCGCCCACCACGGTGGAGTCGCTGACCGCCGTAAACAGCCCGGCCAAGCCCAGCTCTTCCAGGCAGTGCGTCAGATTCCCTGTGAAGTTCGAAACGATACCGAGACGGTAGCGGCGCGCGAGCCGCTCCAGCACCGCATGGTTGCGCGTCACGATAGCGCGTGCCGGGGCGTGAAACTGCTCGGCCATCCGCCCCGCGTCGACCTCAGCTCGGTCGGGCACCAGCTCGCGCAACAACCGGGTCTGCGTCTCGATCATCTGCCGGAAGCCGAACCGCCGGATACCCGCCGCCCGGGCCAACATCTCGTCGGCCCGTTGGTAGAGCGGCTCGAACGCCGCATACCCGAGCGTGCCCCCGGCCGCCCGGTACGCTGCGTGGAACCGCGGGCCCCAGTGCACGCCATCGGCATCGAGGGTCCCGCCGAAGTCGAAGAGGACGACCTCGGTGGATCTAGTGATGCCGGTGGCCCGCGTGCTCGTGCGCCGGCGGCCCCATGGGCATGCTCCCCGCCATCCGCATCTCGTGCCCGCCGCTCTGCCGCATGTAGTGGCGGTAGTCCAGCTGATACAGCGAGTCCGCGCGGTCGGCGGGCGGCCACTCGACGCCACGGTCGGGCACGAACAGCCCGCCCACGACGCCCATCCCGCCGTCCGGGACCGCCTGGCCCGTGGGATTGTCGTAGTAGACGGTCACCCGGTAGCGGTGGTCCGGGACGATGTGGGCGCCGAGTCGGGTCCAGCCGTAGAGACGGGTGACGGGGACGGACCGGATGTGCCCCGTCGAGTCAGTGACCGGCGCGGCGCGGTAGATCACGTGGCCTGCCGTCACGTCGACGAACTCGATCAGTCGCCCGTAGTCGTGCATGTGGCCGCCCAACCCGATGATTTTCCCCGGAACCGCCGGGCTCCCCTCGTAGGACCGCTCCGAGCGCCCCGGCGGCAGCGTGAAGGACTTGTCACCCACCGGGAAGGCGACGTCCATCTGCCAGGGCGACGCGCGGAAGAAAGGCCACGGCCGCCCGGCCGGCGTGAAGTCCATCACCAACCGAACGCGGGCCGCGTGGTAGGTCACGGCGGTGAGGTTCTCGACCATGGCGCTCGCGACGACGTGTTCGCCGCGCCGGAGCGGCAATCCGAACAGGAGCCCCGGCAGCCGTACGGCGCCGGTCTCGTGCCCGGCCGCGAGCAACCGGCGCGAGATCGGGAGAAACAGCTCGCGGTGGTCCGGGTCGATCAGATTGTAATGATGGATCAGCTCGTCGGGCAGCTCGTGACCGGCGCTGTCCACTACCGCGACGCGAAACCCGTGGACGTACCCGTCGCTCGGGATCTCGAGCATCGCGATGGGCGGCTGTGCGAGGGCGTGATGCGGCGTGTGGGCCGGCAGGTCGAGGGGGGGGAGATCGATGACGAGCGCATGGCGCGCGAGGTCAGTGAAGATGCGAGCGCCCGCGGCGTCGCCCGGCGGCCCAGAACGGCGTCCATCCCCGGGACCGAGTGCGAGGAGCAGCGTGAGCGGCAGCAACGGACGTCCCGTCATGGCGGAGAATTGTAATAGCGGCCGCCGATCCGAAGCAACCGACCCTCCGGGTGCCCGTCGCGCGAGTTGAGGCGCTGCACGGCCGCCACCACCGCGGCGGGCCGCTCCTCATAGACGAAGTGGCCTGCGCCGGGCACGGTGTCCACCGCGAACGAGCGGAGCAGACGCGCGAGCGTGGCCACCTCCTGCGGGCTCACGCCGGACCCGCGGCCTGCGGTGCCCACGACGAGGCGCACCGGGCAGCGGATCTCCCCGAGGTGCGGCGCGAGGCGATCGCTCTCGCGCGCCTGCGCCATCGCCAGATAGGCCTTGAGCGTCCCAGCGAGATCGCGCGCAGCACCGGCCGTGTAGCCGGCGACGACCTGATCGGTCACCCACGTCGTGTCGCCCGAAGCGGCGATCAGACCGCGCCGCACCTTGGCTCGGACCAACCGCTCGCCGCCGAACAGCTTGATCCACGGTGCGAGCTCAATCGCCCGACGGAAGCCGCGGGTCGTAGCGGCCTCGGCGGGGCCACCGTCGAGTGACACGATGCCCCGAACTAAATCGGGCCGCCGATACGCGAGCCGGTAGGCGATCGCTGCGCCGACCGAATGCGCGACGACGATCGCGTCGCCCACGCCCAGACGGTCGAGCGCGGCGGCCACTCGATTGGCCTGTGCAGTGAGCGAATAGTCGGCGTGCTCGGGCCGAGCCGACGTGCCGATGCCGAGCGGCTCGATCACGATCGTGCGGTACCCCGCGTCGACGAGCCTCGGCAGCACACTGCGGTAGCCAAAGGCCGACCCGAACAACCCCGGAATGAGCACAACGGGGTCGCCCACTCCCTCGACCGTTACCCATACCGACTCGGCCGGCGCGAGGGCGATTGAGAAGGCGCGCGATGTATCCGCGAGCAGCAGCACGACGAGGAGCCACATCGGTCACTCCGCGGGAAGCAGACGGCGAGCGATGGTGAGCACGACGAGCGCGACGGTGCCGGCGAGCAGGAGCCAGGTCGGCATGTGCACCAAGACACCGAATCCCGCGATCAGCAGCAAGCGCGGGAAGCGTCCGAACGCAACGGCCGCGAGGAACTTGGAGAGTGGGTAGCGCGAGAGCGGCGCGAGAATCCGGACGGCGGAGTCGGGGATCGGCGAGAAGATCACGATCGCCGTCGTCCAAAAGGGCGCGCGCGCGAAGGCGTCGATACTCCACCGTAAAGCTTTCCCGGCCTTTAACGTCGAGACCTGCGGCAACTCGGCCGCCCAATCGACCAGCCGGTAGTTGACCGCCTCGGCAAGCGACGCGGCCGCTGTCCCTACGAGCGCCAGCACCCACCCCGGGTAGAAGCGGGCGTAGTAGAGGAGGGTCGCTTCGAACGCTGTCGGCAGCAGCGGCGAGAGCGGGCCATGCACGAACAGCGCGACCAGAAAGAAAGTCCCGAGCTTCATGCCAGCAGT